>Ga0302157_10000723_pt1 | contig 42246 bp, 34 predicted proteins | sample I_Bog_N3_3_FD_193502 | JGI IMG/M metagenome (GOLD analysis project Ga0302157, IMG submission 193502) | Peat permafrost microbial communities from Stordalen Mire near Abisko, Sweden - I_Bog_N3_3 | ecosystem: Environmental > Terrestrial > Soil > Wetlands > Peat | place: Sweden: Abisko, Stordalen...
GCCCGCCGACGTCGTTTAAGGAGGCGCGCGGCCTGCGCTTCCAGGCCCGCCAGCCCGAAGCCGGCAGCGAACTGGTGCTCGATCGACTGTTGGCGCGCGAACATTTGCGACGCGCGGACCTGAATTTCGTCGACGGCGCCGAGCGATCGGAGACCGATCTGGCGCAGGCGATCGCCGCCGGTCGCGCCGACGTCGGCCTCGGCATCGCCGCCGCGGCCCGCCAGCGCCAACTCGAATTCGTGCCCCTCATCGAGGAACGCTTCGACCTGCTCATCTGGCGCAAGGCCTATTTCGATCCGCCGATGCAGAAATTCCTCGCCTTCTGCGCCTCGGAGCGGTTCCGCCAGCGCGCCCAAGAGATGGGCGGCTACGATTGTAAGGGCTTCGGCGCCGTGCGTTTCAACGGCGCATGACATCGCGCCGGGGCCAAAGCTCCGGCGCTCTTCAACTCGCCAACGGCCGACTTCCAGGAGAACAACATGAAACGCATCGGTTTGATCGTTGCCAGCTTTGGCCTAGCGGCGGGCTATCTGTGGTCGTCCGGCGCGGCCCTGGCCGCCTCGACCAACGTCGCGGTCGCCGCCAACTTCACCGAGGCCGCCAAGGAGATCGCCGCCGCGTTCAAGGCGAAGACCGGCGACGAGGCGGTGCTGAGCTTCGGGGCCTCGGGGCAGTTTTACACCCAGATCAAACAAGACGCTCCGTTCGAGATCCTGCTGTCGGCGGACGACGCGCGGCCGAAGAAACTCGTCGAAGAGGGGCTTGGCGTCGCCGACAGCCGCTTCACCTACGCCGTCGGCAAGCTGGTGCTGTGGAGCAAGAGCGCCGATCTGGTGAAGGGAGAGGAGACGCTGGCAGGCAGCTCGTTCGCCAAACTGGCGATCGCCAACCCCACCGCCGCGCCCTACGGCGCGACCGCCATTGAAACGCTCAAGGCGTTGAAGCTCTACGACGCCCTGCAAAGCAAAGTCGTCGAGGGCGAAAACATCTCGCAGGCCTTCCAGTTCGTCAACACGGGGAACGCCGAACTGGGCTTCGTCGCCCTGTCGCAACTCGCCAAGGTCACTTCCGGCTCGCGCTGGCTGGTGCCGCAGAACCTGTATTCGCCGATCCTGCAGGACGCGGTCTTGCTGAAGAAAGGCGCGGCGAACGAAGCGGCGACGGCCTTCCTGGCGTTCATCAAAGGCCCCGAGGCCCGCGCGATCATCGAGAAATACGGCTACGCGGTCGATGGCAAGAGCTGAGCACGATGGGAGGGCTTTCCGGCGATATCTGGCGCCCGATCTCGCTGACCATCGAACTGGCCGCATTCACCACCGTGCTGCTGCTTATTCTGGGGACGCCGATCGCTTGGTGGTTGGCGCGTTCCAAGGCTTGGTGGAAGGAAGGGGTGGCGACCTTCGTCGCCCTGCCGCTGGTGCTGCCGCCGACGGTGCTTGGCTTCTATCTGCTGGTGGCGCTCGGACCCATGGGACCGGGCGGCCTCGTAGCGTCGCTGTGGGGTGGGCGAACGCTGGCTTTCACGTTTCCAGGGTTGGTGATCGGTTCCGTGCTCTATTCGACGCCGTTCGTCGTGCAGCCGATCCGCAATGCGTTCGAGGCGATGGGCGACCGGCCGCTGGAAGTCGCGGCGACCCTGCGCGCCTCGCCCACAAGGGCTTTCTGGACGGTCGCGCTGCCGCTGGCCAAGCCCGGATTCCTCACCGGAGCGGTGCTCGGCTTCGCCCATACGGTCGGCGAATTCGGCGTCGTGCTGATGATCGGCGGCAGCATCCCCGGCAAGACGAAGGTGCTTTCCGTCGCGATCTTCGACTATGTCGAGACCTCGCAATGGCGGGAAGCCAACATCCTGGCCGCCGGCATGGTTCTGTTCGCCTTCGCGGTCATCCTGGCGATGACGCTGGTCGAGCGGCGCCTCGCCCGCGAGGCCTCATGACGCGTTCGCAGGGGATTGTCGGGGCCTTCCGCGGCACGCTCGGGAGCTTCGCTCTCGACGCGGTCTTCAATGCGCCGGCCTCCGGAATCACCGGGCTGTTTGGCCCTTCCGGCTGCGGCAAGTCGACGGTGCTGCGGTGCCTTGCGGGATTGACGCGTTTGCCTTCGAGCCATTGCGTCGTCGATGGCGAGACATGGCAGGATGAGGCGACCTTCCTGCCGACCTGGCGCAGGCCGGTCGGCTATGTGTTCCAGGAAGCGAGCCTGTTTCCGCATTTGTCGGTCAGAAGGAACCTACTCTACGGCGCGGCAGGTGCGACGGCGCCCGAAGGCGGGCCGTCGGTCGGTTTCGACGAGACCGTCGGCCTTCTCGGTCTCGAGGGACTTCTGGAAAGATCGCCACGCAATCTGTCGGGAGGCGAGCGGCAGCGCGTGGCGATCGGCAGGGCGCTGTTGTCGCGGCCCAAGCTGCTGCTGATGGACGAACCGCTGTCGGCACTCGACCGTCTGACGAAAGACGAAATCCTGCCGTTCCTGGAGCGCCTGCATGAGCGGCTGTCGCTGCCTGTCATCTATGTCAGCCACGACATGGCGGAAATCGAACGCCTCGCCGACCATCTGGTGTTGATGCAAGCCGGCCGCGTCATCGCCTCTGGCAAGCTGGCCGATGTGCAGAGCGATCCTCATCTGCCGCTGGCGGCAAATCGTGACGCGGCGGTCAGTTTCGACGCCATTGTCGCAGGCTATGACGAGGCCTACGGTCTGCTGGCGCTGCGTATCGAAGGGGGCCAATTGTGGGTCCCCGCGCCGCCTTCTGCAAAGGGAGCGCAGCATCGTTTGCGCATCGCCGCTAGCGACGTCAGCCTGCTCGCGCAACCCCAGCAGCCCAGTTCCATCCTCAACGCCTTGCCGGCGCGCATCGTGGCGCGGAAGCCGATGGGCGAGAACGAAGTTATCGTCGTGGTTGGTTTGGGCGTGGACGGCGCGGGCGCACGATTGCTGTCGCGGATCACACGCCGATCCTGGGACGGGCTCGGGCTCGTCGAGGACAAATTGATTTGGGCGCAGATCAAGGGCGTTTCGCTGGCCCACAAATGACACGCCGCCGAACCAGCGCTCGACGCCTGGATGGCGTCGATCCGTTTGTCTGGATCCATCCTTCGACAGGCGCCGGCCAAAGGGGGGCCAGGATGCGTCCATTGGCGCCTTTGCGCTTGATCGTGTTTTTTGGCTTCCTTTTCACATGAAGATCACGTCGGCGGCGGGGACTTGGGTCGCGCCCGGGCTCGGCCGTCTCACGGAAACGGGGGTTCGATGAGGAGAGGCGCTGAGCGGGCAGCCAGGGCGGGGTATGATGGTCGCGAGCCTAGTTCATCGCCATTTCAGCGACGGCGGCCTCCCGGCGGCGCATGCGTACTTTCAGCCCGACGGGCGACATCGTGAAGCCGTATTCTTCGCCGACGTCGTCCCGGGCCCCAACGCGCTCCAGGTCGAAGTTCTTGTAGAGCATCGAGAGCAGCGTGTTCATTTCGACGAGCGCGAGCGCGCGTCCCGGGCAAATTCTCGGGCCGGAGCCGAACGGAATATGCACTGCGGCGTTGTGAGCCCCTTTGACCGGAGTGAGCCAACGCTCGGGCCGGAAGGCCTTGGGCGCTTCGAAATGAATCGGCGCCGTCGCCGGCGCGCGCGTGAGAAAAGCCAGCAGCGTTCCCTTGGGCACGCGCAAATCGCCGACCGTGGTGTCGGCGATCGCCTGGACGATGTTGAAGGGAGCGACGGGGCGAAGCCGCATCGTTTCGTTGGCGACGGCGCCCGCGGATTCCAGCGCGTTGGCCTGATCGACGCTGCCGGCGACTTCCGAGGATCCTAGAACCTCGCCCGCCTCGCGCCGCAGTTCGCCCATCCATTGCGGATGGTCGAAAAGTTCGTGTACAGCCCAGGCCAAGGTGTTGGCCGTCGTATCCTCGCCCGCGAGCAGCATCGTCATCAGATTGCCGAATATCACCCGTTCGGGAAACGGCTTGCCGTCGTCGTCGCGCGCCACCAGCATGGCCTCGATGAAATTGCTGGGTCGCCCGGCGCGTTCGGGCTCCCGGGCCAATAGCTCCTTGGTCCTCGCGATCAGCTCCCCCAGCCAGTCTCGCAACTCCGCGACGGCCTTGTCCAACTGGCGGTCCTTGGGAAGCCGCAGGTACCTCCAGGTGGGAAACGGCGCCAGAAGTCGCCGCACGATCGCCGGAAAAACGAGATCCAATTTGCGTTGAATGAGGTCATCGTCCTGCTCGATTGTATTGATGTCGTAGCCGAACGTCATCAGCGTCGTCACGTCGACAGTGAAGCGCTTCATTTCGTCGACGAGATCGAGCGCCTCGCCCGCGTCCGCGAGCTTTCGCCAACGCGACAACAGCCGCGTCGTCACCATTTCGATGCTGGGATAGAGGGCGCGGAAGTGGCGTTGCGCCAGCGCCGCGACCGAAAGTTTGCGCTGCGGACGCCACGCCTCGCCCTCGGCAATGAACACGCCGTCAATGCCCATCTCGCCCAGGATTTCGGCCGTCTTCACGCTGCGCCGGAACGTCTCCGGCCGGGCGCGCAAGGCCTGATCGGCCCATTTCGGGTCGGTGACGACGACGATCCTTCGACCGGGCACATGGAACAGATAAGGGGAGCCGAATTGAACCGCCCATCGTTCCAGAATGAGATGAAATTGCGCCGGTTTGATCTGGTGGAGATTGCCCAGGATCGGCAATCCCTTTGGGCCCGGCAGATGCTCGATGTCGCGCTTGGGCGCCGTGAGTTCCATCTTCCTCGAAAGACCGGAAACGTCGAAATAGAGCGCGCCGTCTCTGACGTCGACGGGACAGGAGGCGAGGCATTGCGGTCCGCCGTCACGCCGTCCGGAATCGACGGCGAACCGCCATCGATGATTCCTGCAGACCAGCGTTTCGCCGTCGAATTCGCCTTCCCCGAGCAACGCGCCCTGATGCGGACAGCGGCCGTCGAAAGCCCTCAACCCATCGCGGGTTCTGACGACGACGACATCGACGCCCTTGACGGAAAGGGCGAAGGGACCCGGCCCCTCGAGTTCGTCCAAGGCGACGGCGCGGACCCAGGAACCGATCTTCATGAAGCCTTCTCCCGAGGGAAGCGATCACGCGTGCGACGCGACGCAGCGTCAAGCCTTTCCAGGCCTCGCGCCGACCGAACGGCAGACTGACCGGCGTCCAAATTGCGCTGATTTGCGCGCGCGCGCAAGGATCGCGAAGCGTCGCGACAGGCGCAAAATTTTGCTTTTGCCCCTTCGGCCCGCGGCGGAAGCGGGGGTGTCCCCAGGCCCAGGCGAGGGTTACGGTGAGGGGTCGCGACTTGCGCGGGCGGCGCGATGCTTTAGAAGGCTCCCTCCCTTCGCTTCAGGCCCTCGCATGCTCCACGCCCCCGCAGGGCCCGCCGAACCGCTGTTCCTCGGCATCGACACCGGCGGCACCTATACCGACGCGGTGTTGTGGTCTGAGACGCGGGGCGTCGTCGCCAAAGCCAAGGCGCTGACGACGCGCCACGACCTCGCCGTCGGCATCGCCGGCGCGGTCGACGCCATCCTGGCCCAGAGCGGGGTCGCGCCGGGCGCGGTAAAACTCGTTTCGATGTCGACGACGCTGGCGACGAACGCGCTCGTTGAGGGCCAGGGCGAACGCACCGCGCTTGTCATGATCGGCTTCACCCCGGCCGATCTCGCGCGCGGAGGACTGGACAAGGCGCTCGGCGGCGATCCCGTGCTGTTCTGTCCCGGCGGCCACGACGCGCATGGCGGGGCGAGCGCATTGGACCTTTCGGCGTTGCAGGCGGCGCTCGCGGAACTCGGCGAAACCGTCTCCGCCTTCGCGGTCTGCGGGCTGTTCGCCGTGCGCAATCCGGCGCATGAAATCGCCGCCCGCGATCTGATCCGGTCGCGGACTCACCAGCCTGTGACCGCCAGTCATGAGCTATCCGCGCAGCTCGGCGGCCCCAAGCGCGCGCTGACCACGCTGCTCAACGCCCGGCTGATCTCGATGATCGACCGCCTCGTCGCCGCCACCGAAGATTTCCTGACCGCGCGGAAAATCCTGGCGCCGCTGATGGTGGTGCGCGGCGACGGCGCGTTGGTCTCGGCCGCTTTCGCCAAGGCGCGGCCGATCGAAACGATCCTGTCCGGCCCGGCGGCGAGCCTCGTCGGCGCGCACCAGATGACGGGCCTCGCGGACGCCATCGTCTCCGACATCGGCGGCACGACGACCGACGTCGCGGCGCTCAGCAACGGCCGGCCGCGCATCGACCCCGAGGGCGCGTTGGTCGGCGGCTTCCGCACCATGGTCGAGGCGGTGGCGATGCGCACCTTCGGCCTCGGCGGCGATTCCGAGGTCGTGCTGGAGCGCCACGGACTCACCGATCGGCTGCGGCTCGGGCCGCGCCGCCTCGTGCCGCTGTCGCTCGCCGCCGCGCTGCATGGCGAGGCAATACTGGGCGCGCTGCGGCGGCAGACGCACGCCGCGCATTTCCAGGCCTCGCACGGCCGATTCGCGCTGCGCACCGGCCTGCCCGATCGCCTCGCCGCCGGACTCAACGCCAACGAAGCCGCGCTTTACGCGAAGCTGGAGCGAACGCCCAGGCCGCTCGAAGAGCTGCTGGGCTCCGCCATGGCCCAACCGGCGCTGACGCGGCTGGTTGCGCGCGGCCTGGCGCAAATCGCCGGCTTCACCCCCTCAGACGCCGCGCATGTGCTCGGCCGCCAATCCAACTGGAACCCGGAGGCGGCGCGCCTGGGCGGAGATCTGTTCCGCCGGCAGAAGGATGCCCGCGGAAAACCGATCGCCGCCTCGGCCGAGGACATCGCCGAGCGCGTTTTGACGACGCTGACGCGGCGCTCGGCGGAGGCGATTTTCGAGACCGCCTTCGCCGAGGACGGGCTCGACGGCGCCGCCATGATCGCCCACGCCCTCATGCAGCGCGCGATCGACGGCGAACATGGGATCGCGAGGGTTCACCTCGCCTTGGACCGCCCGGTGATCGGCCTCGGCGCGTCGGCCGCGCTGCATTACGCCGGCCTGCCCGCGCTCGTGGGCAAGCCTTGCCTGACCCCGCCCGACGCCGACGTCGCCAACGCGATCGGCGCCATCGTCGGTCAGGTCCGGGTGCGCGTCGAAGCCCATGTGAGCCAGCCCGTCGAAGGCCGCTTCCGCGTCACCGCCGGCGAGCCGCCTCGCGACTTTTCCAACGAAGCGGAAGCGTTCGTCTACGCCGAGGCCCGGGCGCGCGCCCTGGCCGAGCAACGCGCCGGCGCGGCCGGGACCGACGCCGCGGAAATCACCATCGAACGCGATGTTCACGCGGCGGAGGTCGACGGCCGCCGATTGTTCATCGGCGCGACAATATCGGCGACCGCGACCGGACGCCCGCGCATCGCTTGAGCTCAGACGCTGGGTTCGAGCGCGCCGATTCCGATACGCTCGACCGGGTTGGCCATGCGCCGCCAGGGTTGCGGCGCCCCGGCGTCCGCTCCCATGCCAATGGACAAATCGCGCCAAGCGAACGCAGGCGCCGGACAATTGAAAACGCGCGTTGCGCCGCGACGCCACGCCAAATCGGAGCGGACCGGAAAACCGCGCCAAGCGGCAGCGGTACGGGGCTATGCGGTTTGTCAGATGCACGGGGCCGGCGGCGGGGCGCCGGGCGGCAATCGGAACGCGCTGAAGCACGGCGCAAAGGCTGCGGATGCGCGCGACCTCGTCAGCGAAGTTCGAGAACTCGCCAGAATGACACATGCCACGGTGGCGGAGATTGAAAAAGAGCGCGCTGGGCACGTCCGTTTGATTGGACCGTGTTGGCCGACGGCCATGAAAGCGAGACGCAACATTCGCAACCCTCGCGCCAGCGCCGCCGTAAAGTCGCCGTCAAGCATTGCAAAAGGAATTTCCGGACGAATCCGAATGGCTCCGTCAAGCGGCCGCCGCGAGAGTCGTGGGTTGCGACCGGACGCCTTTCATGCCGGACACCGACTGCGGCCGAGGCGTCGATTGCAGTTTGAATTCAGAAACCATCGCGTCGAGGCGTTCCGTCGCTTGGGCGAGCGACTGACAGGCCGCTGTCGATTGTTCCGCGATGGCGGCATTGCTTTGCGTCGCTTGGTCCAATTCGCCGATCGCCATGTTCAAATGCTTGAGTATCGAGGATTGATCCATGGCTTGTGAAGCGATCTCCAAGATGCTCCCGTCGATCACGCCGATCTGCTTATAGATACGATCGAAGGCTTCCCCGGTCGCGCCGACCAACTCGACGCCGCTGGAAATCTGCTGCGATGAATTCGAAACCAGAGTCTTGATCTGCTTGGCGGCGTCGGCGGACTTCTGAGCCAGGGCGCGCACTTCAGACGCAACCACGGCAAACCCGCGTCCCGCTTCGCCCGCCCGCGCCGCCTCGACGCCGGCGTTGAGCGCGAGCAGATTGGTTTGGAATGCGATTTGGTCAATAACGACGACGATCTCGCCGATTGTCTGCGAAGATTCCTCCACGCGACTAATGGCGACGACCGTATCTTTCACGACCCCTACGCTGTCGCTCGCATCGGACTTGGCGACCGAGATGGCGTCCTTGGTTGTTGTCGAGGCTTCCGCCGTTCTGCTGACGGCGCCGGCAAGCTCTCTGAGCGCCGCCGACGATTCCTCCAAGTTGGTCGCTTGACGCTCGGTTCGCCGCGCAAGGTCGTCCGAGGCAACGGCGATTTCGCGCGCGCCGTTGCTGATCACTTCGACGCTCGACTTCACGTCATGCAGGGCCTGCCGTATCGCTTCGGCGGCCTGATTGAAATCGTCCCTGAGTTGTCGGTAGGCGACGGGAAAGTCGTCGGGAAGGCGAGCCGTGAGGTCGCGATCGCGCAGCTTCGACAAAGCCGAACTCACGCCCCTGACGACTTCGGCCTGCTCTTTGGCGACCCTGCCGCTTTCCGCCGCGCCTCTCGTGCGCTCCGCCTCTGTTTCGGCTCGTCGCAATGCGGTTTCGGCCGCCAGCCTGACGCCCTCCAGCGACGAATGTTTGAAGCCGCGCACGGCCTCCGCGAGCGTCGCCATGTCGGCCGCGCGTCCGACCTCGGGAACCTCGACGCCAAGGTCGCCGGAGGACAGACGCTTCAGGCAGGCGCCAATCCCGGCGAGCGGCCGGGTGATCGAACGCGCGAGAAACAGGCCGAAAATCAGCACGCCTACGAGGAAAGCGAGCAACCCGCCGAGAGTGCCGAGTTCGGCGCGGTTGGCGACGCCGAGCATGTTCTCGGCCTCGGCGCGAACCGCCGCGATCGTCTCCTGGGAAGCCGCCCCGTAAAGGCTCACGCGCTTAGTCGCGGCGGCGAACCAGGCTTCGGAACTTATCCCCCGCGGAACGGAACCGGGATCGCTAGCCAGGAGCGTCGCGACCATCAGGTCGAAATCGCTCGCTTCCGGCGATTTGAGTTGGGCGTCGAGCGCTTCCCTTACCGCGGGCGGCGCAAATATCTCGGCGATTTCGGCATTCTCGCGTTCCGATTTTTGGAAGGCGGCCATGCCTTCCAGCGTCGCCAAGGTGAGTTTCCCGCTCGTCAGCGCCGCGGCGCCAGTCGCTCGCGCGCGGCCGGCATTCTCCGCCGCCCGTTGCAGATCAGATAAGGCAAGCGAGAAGTTCTTGATTTTCGAAGCGCCGGTTTCGCGAACCAGCACCGTCGTCGCGCCAAGCCATTTTTCGATGATGGCCGTGTAAGCCGCGGTCGATGATGGCGCGGGGATCGACATGGCCGAGATTTGACGCCGCAAGTCCGGCAGAGACTTCAGCGCGGCCTCGCCTTTGGCGAAAGTGGCGCGCGCCTCGTCGCCGAGCGAAGCCAGGACGTCAGGGTTGAGCGCGACATCAAGCGACGCCAAAGCGCTGTCGACTTTGGCGCGTTGTTGCGTCAATTCGTCGAGGAATTTCTCCCCTTTGGCGGCGATGAATTGCGCGGAGCGACCACGCTCGAGTTGCAGATCGGCGACCAGACCGGTAGCGGCTCGTAGCGCGGCTTGCGCGCTCAGCGTTACGCTCGCCTCGACCACCTCCGCGCGGCGATCCAGCATGATCCACGAAGCTAGGCCGATCAGAGCCAGGGTGGGAAAGAAGATGACGAAGTAAATCTTGGCGGCTATCGACACTTCCAACCTCTGGCTCGGATCACTACTGACCTTGGGGAAATCAAACTGTCGCCGTCATGTGTATTAATAAAACATTACTGCGGTTTTTCGTATTTTTTCAAAGAAAAACCATGATACACAAATAGTTAACACATAATTAGTTCTCGTTATATCTGCAGTTTTCTGTATTTACACTTTCCTTTGCCAAAGTAAGTTTGAGTGTTCCACGAGGCATTTTACCCTTGAGCGGGTGATGGACGCGCTGGCCCGAAAGACCGGCGAGAAGCCAGCCTCGATCGATGGGCCAGCGACTTCGCCGCGTCATGGGGTTGGCCAATCAGAATTGGGAGGCTGATGAGGCCGAGCAGCGCGCTGGGCAGGGCGCGCTCCCATTCGATCGTACCGCCGCTCGCCAAGATCGGCGATCAAGGGCGCGGCCGAACCAAAAATACCAATGAAAACAGAAAGTTAAAAGCTCAATTTGGCGGAGACGGAGGGATTCGAACCCTCGATAGGGCTTTACAACCCTATAACGGTTTAGCAAACCGCCGCCTTCAGCCTCTCGGCCACATCTCCGTGCCGCGCCCCTCGAGGGCGCAAAGCGTTGCGGTCCTATGCCCGACCGCATCAGGCTTGGCAAGAGCCCCGCTCGCTCATCGGCAAAAACAGCGGGACTTCAGCGGGCGCGCTGGCCGAACAAAGTCGCGCGCGCCGTCGCGTCGGTCGCCAGATCGATGCGGCGGCGGCCCGAATCGTCGAGGGCCATGGCGCGCGCGACCGCGGGGCGCGCGTGGACGGCGTCGCACCAGCGTTTGAGCTGCGGAAAGTCGGCGAGGTCCTGACCCAGGCGCTTCCAGATCCGCACCCAGCCGATCGAAGCCATGTCGGCGATCGAATAGGGGCCGGCGAGATATTCGCAGGCTGCGAGCCGCGTGTTCATCACGCCGAACAAACGATGGATCTCGTCGGTGTAGCGCTGAATGGCGTAAGGGATCGCTTCGGCGGCATAGAGCCTGAAGTGACTTGCCTGACCCGCCATCGGCCCGAGACCGCCGACTTGCCAGAACAGCCATTCCTCGACCGCGACTCTTTCGCGCTCCGTCGCGCCGCCGAAGCGGCCGGTTTTCCGCGCGAGATACTGCAGAATCGCGCCGGATTCGAAAACCGAGATCGGCGCGCCGTCGGGCCCTTGGCCGTCGACGATCGCGGGGATCCGGTTGTTTGGCGAAATGGCGAGAAAATCGGGCGAGAATTGCTCGCCGGTGGTGATGTCGACCATCACCACCTCGTAAGCGAGTTGGCATTCCTCCAGCATGATCGAGACTTTGCGACCGTTCGGCGTCGGCCAGTAAAAAAGCTGGATAGGCTTGGCTTCCGCCGTCATCGATGCTCCTCGAACACAGCAAACGCCCGTCAACCAAAGCGGCTGATCAGATGCGCCCAGCGGTCCAGGCGTTTTCCTCATCAGCCTCGAGACATGGTCTCAGCCGTCTGACGGCGCGTCGGTCGGCGCGGCCGGCTGCGCTTCGACTTTCTTCTTGCGTCCCGGCGTCTTCTTCGCGGCCTTCACAGGAGCCTCGGCGACCGGCGTTTCAACCACGACTTCCGCGGCGGGAGCCTCGACGATCGGAGCGACTTCGACTGGAGCGGCCTTCTTCGCGGCGATTTTCTTCGCAGGCGCCTTTTTCGCGACGACTTTCGTCGCGGGCGCCTTGCTCGCGGCGACCTTGGACGCGGGCGCCTTCTTGGCGGCGCCCTTCTTCGCGGGAGCGGCCTTGGCGGCGACCTTCTTGGCCGGCGTCTTGTTGGCGGTGGTCTTCTTCGCCGGCGTCTTCTTGGCCGCGGTCTGCTTCACTATAGACTTCCCCGCGACCGCCTTCGCCGCCGATTTCTTCGCGACGGCCGGCTTCGCCGCGGTCTTCTTCACGGTCTTCTTCGCCACGGCTTTCTTCGCGGCGGCTTTCTTCGCGGGTTTCTTGGCTGCGGCTTTGGCCATGGATTCCGATCCCTCTAGATTGGCGTTTTCTAAGCGCAAAAGCGCTGTCATCCATCTTGCGCAATCGAGGTTAACTGTGTTTTCGCGACTCGCAAGCGAACGCTCGACCGCGCGCTTCGTTGAACGTACGCCGTCATCGATTTTTGGCGCGACGTGGAGAGCCGCGAAACGCCCAGCGACCGGAGCTTTGGCTGACGTCGGACCTCTGCCGCGACGCGCATTCCGGCGGCGTCGCCCTTCGGTCCGCTAAGCCGCACGCGGGCTGCGAGTCTCGCGGACGCCATATTTTCCGAGCGTCAGCGCGCAATACGCGCATCCCGGCCTCGACGCTCGCGCGCGCCGGTCCGTCGTTCCTCGACCCGTGCAGCGCCGCTCAGCGAAAGTCGCGCGCCTGCATCGGATCGGCGCGCACCGCAATCGAATTTTTTTTTGTATTAAGTTGTGGGTATTCGCTTCGCCAGCCCGCCGACGACTCCGCGCGATGAAAAATCGCGCGAATCAGAGAGGCGAATCATCGGCTTTATTCGATCCCGAGCTTCGATTTGAGGATGTCGCTGACCGCTTGCGGATTGGCCTTGCCGCCCGTCGACTTCATCACCTGACCGACGAACCAACCAAGCATGCCGGGCTTGGCCTTCGCCTGTTGCGCCTTGTCGGGGTTGGCCGCGATCACTGCGCCGACGGCCTTGGCGATCGCGCCCGTATCGGTGACCTGAATGAGACCGCGCGCCTTTACGAGTTCGCGCGGATCGGCGCCCTTGTCGGGACCGAGCAGCAACAGCAGCACGTCCTTGGCGATCTTGCCCGAGATCACGCTCTCGCCAATCAAGTCGACGAGCGTCGCCAGCGCGCCCGGCGTCAATCCGGCTTCGGGAACGCTCACGCCCTGCGAGTTCGCGTAAGCCGAGAGATCGCCCATCAGCCAGTTCGCCACCGCCTTGGCGTCGCGTTTGGCGCCGTTGAAGCGCGCGGCCGCCTCGAAGAAATCCGCGGTCTCTCGATCGGCCGAAAGGATCGAAGAATCATAGGCGCTCAGGCCGTAATCGCCGATGAACCGCGCCTTCTTCATATCCGGCAATTCCGGCAGGCCTGCTCCAAGCTCGTCGACAAAGGCCTGATCGAATTCCAGCGGCAGCAGGTCGGGATCGGGAAAATAGCGATAGTCGTGCGCCTCTTCCTTCGAGCGCATCGAGCGCGTCTCGCCGCGGGTGGGATCGAACAGCCGCGTCTCCTGAGCGATGTCGCCGCCGTCCTCGATGATCGCGATCTGGCGACGCGCTTCCGTCTCGATCGCCTGACCGATGAAGCGGATCGAGTTGACATTCTTGATCTCGCAACGCGTGCCCAACGGCGCGCCGGGCTTGCGCACGGAGACGTTGACGTCGGCGCGCAAGTTGCCCTTTTCCATGTCTCCGTCGCACGAACCGATATAGCGCAGAATCGTCCGCAATTTGGTGACGTAGGCCTTCGCCTCGTCGGACGAGCGCATGTCCGGCTTGGAGACGATCTCCATCAGCGCCACGCCGGAGCGGTTGAGATCGACGAAGCTCAGCGTCGGCGACTGATCATGCAACGACTTGCCGGCGTCCTGTTCCAGGTGCAGCCGCTCGATGCCGACCTTGATCGAATGCTCGGGCGTCAGATCGACCTGGATCTCGCCCTCGCCGACGATCGGATTCTTGTACTGCGAGATCTGATACCCCTGAGGAAGGTCGGGGTAGAAATAGTTCTTGCGGTCGAAGGTCGAGCGCAGATTGACCTGCGCCTTCAGCCCGAGGCCGGTGCGCACGGCCTGCGCGACGCATTCCTTGTTGATGACCGGCAACATGCCCGGCATCGCCGCGTCGACCAGCGACACATGCGTATTGGGCTCGCCGCCGAAGGCCGTGGAGGCGCCCGAGAACAGTTTGGCCTTCGACGTCACCTGGGCATGGACCTCGAGGCCGATCACGACCTCCCAATCGCCCGTGGCGCCCTTGATGAGCTTGGAAGCCATTTCACTCATTATCGTTCCTCAATTCGCGAATTCAGCATTCCAGCGCCCGGCAATGGCCCGACGACGCGTAGTCGAGCAGCTGCCGGTCGCGGGTCACGACCCGGTAGTCGTATTCGCGCGCCGTGGCGGCAATGATGCGGTCCGCGGGATCGCGGGGGATCTCGCCAGGAAGAAAGGAAGAGGCGACGAGAACCTGCGGCGACATGCCGGCGAGGAACACGCCAGGCGCTTCCAGGAACCGCCCGAACCATTTCTCCGGTGCGACTTGCAGGCTGATCTGCCCGCGGGAGGCCAGCAACCCGATCTCCCAAGCAGAGATCGGCGAGACGAAGACCGGTTCCTCGGCCTCGAGCGCGCTCGCGATCGCATCGCGCGCCTCCTTGGCGATCGGCAGATCTCCGGCGATCCAGAGGATCGCGCAGGTATCAAGCAACAGATGGATATTCATCGTCTATGCGCTCGGCCCATCTGGAATCGGCGGGCTCGGTCAAATCGCCCATTGTCGCGATCGTGCCGCGCATCCATCCGAACAATGCCAGTCTGTCCGAAGATCCGGCCTCGGACCGCGGAGCCGGCGCTTTGCGCGGCGCCGCGCGCTTGAATACGAGCTTGCGGCCGGACAGATCGACCTGTTCGCTTTCGTAACCGGCTTCCAACCAAGCCTTGGTCATGACGTTGTTCGAGGGATTGTTGCTCCACCACGCGCGAGAGGCGGCGGATGGCGGAAGCTTCCCGCCGATCACGCGTTCGATCTCGGCGAAAGTCATCCGCACCCTGTCGCCTGCCTGCGCGTGCAGATGAAGCGTCAGCGGATGGTACTTGGAAGACAGCGGTTTGTTCATTGGGCTGGAGCCTGTGCCTCACCTGCGGAATTTAGTGTGTGTCAGTGTGTGTGTCAACGACCCGTGCATCCGGCCGGCGCCCTGATCGCGGCAATTGACTTGCCCTCCTGATCACAAACCGGCGCAGGACCGGAGTCCTTCGGACTCCACGCGAACACTACCGAGCCTCAAGCCCACCACGCCTTGGGCAGCGCCCTGCGCCCCGCCGCCTGTTCGATCGCCTCGCCGAGCGTGAACAGCGTCTCTTCGTCGAAAGGACGCCCGATCAGCTGAAGCCCCAGCGGCAAGCCTTCGCTGGAGAGCCCCGCCGGCGCGACGAGACCGGGCAGGCCCGCCATGTTGACGGTAACGGTGAACACGTCGTTCAAATACATCGCCACGGGATCCTCGGCGCCCTTTTCGCCAATGCCGAAGGCCGCCGACGGCGTCGCCGGCGTGAGCATCGCGTCGACGCCATCGGCGAAGGCGAGTTCGAAATCGCGCTTGATCAGCGTGCGGATCTTTTGCGCGCGCACATAATAAGCGTCGTAATAGCCGGCGGAGAGCACATAAGTGCCGATCATCAGGCGCCGGCGCACCTCCGCTCCGAAGCCCCGGGCGCGGGTGTGTTCGTAGAGTTCGGTGATGTCGGCGCCCGCTTCACGCAGGCCATAGCGCACGCCGTCATAGCGCGCGAGATTGGACGAGGCTTCGGCGGGCGCGACGATATAATAAGCCGGCAATGCATGGCGCGTGTTCGGCAGCGAAACATCGACGATGCGCGCGCCGGCGTCCTTCAACCATTCGGCGCCGCGGGTCCACAAAGCCTCGATCTCCTGCGACATGCCGTCCAGGCGATATTCGCGGGGAATGCCGATGGTGAGGCCCTTCACCGAACGGCCGATCGCCGCTTCGTAGTCGGGCACGGGCGTATTGGCGCAGGTGGAATCCTTGGCGTCATGGCCGGCCATCGATCGCAGCATGATCGCGCAGTCGCGAACGTTGCGCGCCAGCGGCCCGGCCTGATCGAGCGACGAGGCGAAAGCGACCATGCCCCAGCGCGAGCAGCGGCCATAGGTCGGCTTGATGCCGGCGATGCCGGTGAAGGCGGCGGGCTGGCGGATCGAGCCGCCGGTGTCGCTCGCCGTCGCGGCCAGACACAAATGGGCGGCGACCGCGGAGGCCGATCCGCCCGACGAGCCGCCGGGAGTCAGCAATCCGCGCTTGTCTCCGGCGAGCGCCGCCTTCGCCCGCGCTTCGCTCCAGTTGGGCGGCAACCAGGGTGAAGCCACGGGACCGTAATAGGAGGTCTCGTTGGACGAGCCCATCGCGAACTCGTCCATGTTCAGCTTGCCGAGCATGACGGCGCCGTCGCGCCAGAGATTTGCTGTGACCGACGACTCGTAGGGCGGCTTGAAACCGTCGAGGATGTGGCTGCAGGCCTGCGTATGCACGCCTTTCGTGGCGTAGAGATCCTTGATGCCGAGCGGCAGCCCCTCGAGCGGACCCGCCTCGCCCGCCGCGAGCCTTTCGTCGCTTCGCCGAGCCATTTCCAGCGCCTGATCGGCGGTGACGGCGACAAAGGCGTTGAGGCCCTGGGCGGCGTCGATGGCGGCGAGATGGGCCTTGGTGATTTCGACGCAGGAGAACTTGCGCGCTTTCAGCGCGTCGCGCGCCTCGGCCAGCGTGAGGGACGTGAGTGAGGTCAATGCCTGCGAACCTTCAAGTTTTGCGTTTGCGGTCGAGCTTATTCGACGACCTTGGGCACGAGAAAGAAACCATCTTCGGTGAGCGGCGCGTTGGCGAGCACGAGCTGGGCGATCTCGCCGTCGGTGACGACGTCTTCGCGCATCGGCAGCTTCATCGGGATCACCGAAGTCATCGGCTCGACGCCATCGACATTCACTTGGCCAAGCTCGTCTACGAACGACAGAATGGCGTTGATCTCGCCTTGGAGATGCGGGACTTCGGCTTCGCTGACGGCAATCCGCGCCAAATGCGCGATACGGCGGACGGCGGTCTGATCGACCGACATTGAACACTCCCCCAAAGCTGGATCGCTGAAGATTTGGCCGTATACCACCGCGCGAGCGGCGAAGGCAACGCGCGCGTCTTGGCGCGTCGAGACAAAACCGCTATCAGCGGCGCGTCCCGACGCAGGAGGCTGCCATGCGCGAAAAAGACTTCGAACCCCGCTTCTGCTTTTGAGCCGATGAGCAAACGCCGGAGGGGATTTCGATTCCGAGGCCGCAGTGAAGCGCGGCATACGCGTCGTCCACGGCGACAAGACGCTTGCCGAGAAGCTGGGACGCCACGACCCCTGCCCCTGCGGCTCGCGACGCAGCTTTCAAACGCTGCTGTCTGACGAGCAAGGCCGCGCGGGCGACCGAGCGCGATGATTACAGCCGCTGAGACGGCGCGCATTCGACTAACGCCACGCGGCGTGATAGCCGCGTGGATCATGTCCCGCCCCCTCACTCTCGCCGATCTCGCCGCGCTTCTGCCTGCGAAAGCGCGTCTCATCGGCTTGGACGTCGGCACGAAGACGATCGGACTGGCGCTTTCCGACGTCGAGCGGCGGCTCGCCTCGCCGCTGATGACGATCCAGCGGACGAAATTCACCGCGGACGCCGAAATTTTACGCGCGGAGATTCGCAAATACGAGGTCGTGGCGCTCATCATCGGTCTGCCGCTGGCGCTCGATGGCTCGGATACGCCGCGCGCTCAGGCGGCCCGGGCGTTTTCCCGGAATTTTTCCGCGCTGGAGCCAGTCCCGGTTTCGCTCTGGGACGAGCGGTTTTCGACCGCCGCCGTGGAGCGCGATCTCATCGCGATGGATGTTTCGCGCGTCAAGCGCGCGCAGGTGATCGACAAGATGGCCGCCGCCTACATTTTGCAGGGGGCGCTGGATGCGCTAAAAAGTCGCAACGCGGAGAATTCCGCCCGCTGAACGCGAGCGATCCCGCGTTTTTTTCGGGGTTTTGCGCGGCATCCGCTCAGCGATGCCCCCCGACGACGCCAAAATTTTCACGATAGTTTCACAAGCGTTGCCGTTACGTCATGCCTTTCATAATGCCTCGCCTATGTGATAATCGGGCGAATCGGGGCAAAGACTTCGAATACGGCGGCGTTAACGTTTGACGCGTCGCTGGTGAACGAGGAAAAGCGCCGGCAGGCGTTGGTTGGCGCCGACGGAAAGGCAAGACATTGGCCGAACGCAAAGGGCACGGCGGCGAAGCGAAGTCCGACGAAGAGGCGGGCGCTGAGGCCGTTGCGCGCTATCTTGCCGACATGACCGGCCAGCTCGAATCCATGGCTCGCTCCTCGAAGCTGGAATTGCTCGCTTATCTGTTGGCGATGGCGCGGGCGGAAGCGGAAAGCCTGATGCTCGAGATGCGGTCGGACTCACCGTCGGGCCCACGCTAGCCCGTCAGTCCGGATCGTCGGCCGGCAGCAGAGCGACGCGACCGCCGCCGGAACGCTCGATTCGTCCGGCGATCTCCAGTTCGATCACCGCCATCCGGACCTTGGCGACGTCCAGCTCCGCCATGCGCGCGAGATCGTCGAGCGAAATCGGCGACGGGCCGAGCAATTGCGCGATTCTGTCGACCGTCGCGCCCTCGCCGAGGTCGTAATGAACGGCCCCGGGCTCGTCGAACTGGTCGCCGATCCGCACCTTCGGCGTCTTGTCGGGATCGACGCCCAACAGCGGCTGCTCGCCCCAGAGCGGTTCTTCCGCGGGCTCCCGCGTTTCGCTCAAGTCCTCATAGGTTCGCTGGTCCCTAAGTTCGTCGAACAGCGTGACCGCGTCCTCGACCCGGGCGCAAATCTTCGCGCCTTCGCGCAACAGGTCGTTGGTTCCCTCGGCGCGGGGGTCGAGCGGCGAGCCGGGCACGGCCATCACCTCGCGCGACTGATCGAGCGCGAACCGCGCCGTGATCAGCGAGCCGGAGCCTCGCGCCGCCTCGACGACGATGACGCCAAGCGACAGTCCCGAAACAATCCGGTTGCGGCGCGGAAAGTCGCGGCCGCGCGGCTCCCATTCCAGCGGCATTTCCGAGACGATGGCGCCGAACTCGACCATGCGCGGGATGAGGCCGAGCGCCTCGGGCGGATAAGGTTTCGCGTGGCCGCCGGCGAGCACGCCGACCGCTCCGGTGGCGAGGCTCGCCTGATGGGCCCGCATGTCGATGCCGCGCGCCAGTCCCGAGACCACGACATAGCCGGATTCCCCCAAGGCCCGCGCAAGGCGGTCGGTGAAGGCGAGGCCGGCGGCGGAGGCGTTGCGCGAGCCGACGATGGCCACCGAAGGCTGCTGCAAGGCTTCCTCCCGCCCGCGTATGCACAACACCGGCGGCGCGGTGTCGAGCTGGCGCAGCAGCGGCGGATATTCGGCTTCCCCCAGCGCGACATAGCGCACGCCGGCGCGACGCGCCGCGATCATCTCGCGCTCGATCTCGTCGACGGCGGCGATTCGCAACGGACGCCGCGCCCCGCCCTTGTGCGCCAGTTCGGGGAGCGCTTCGAGCGCGGCGCGGGCGCCGGCGAATTGGTTGATCAGCGCCCGGAAGGTGCGCGGCCCGATGTTCTCCGAGCGAATGAGGCGAAGCCAGTCGAAACGCTGTTCGTCGGTCAATCGCGCCCGAGGCCTGACGTCGCTCATTTCAGGCCTTGCCGCCGATGCGCGATTCCGTGCCCAGCTTCAGCCGCTGGATATTCGCCGAATGTTTGATCCACAACAGCGCCGCCAGCAGGCCGAACACGAACGCCACATGGGCGTCGGCGAGCCAAAGGGCCGAAATCGGCGCGGCCAGGCTCGCGGCCAGGGCCGCGGCCGAGGAATAGCGGCTGATCGCGGCGACCGCGAGCCAGACGAACGCGAACACCAGCGCCGCCGGCCACGCCGCGCCGATCAGGCCGCCGAGAAAGGTCGCCACGCCCTTGCCGCCCTTGAACTTCAGCCACACCGGATAAAGGTGGCCCAGGAACGCGCCGGCGGCCCCGGCGAGCGCGACGGACTCGTCGTGGAACCACGCCAAGACGATGAGATAGGCCGCCGTCGCCTTGAGCGCGTCGAGCACGAGGGTGGCCGCCGCGAGATCCTTGCGACCGGTGCGCAAAACATTGGTCGCGCCGATGTTGCCGGAGCCGATCGAGCGAAGGTCGGCCGTGCCGGCGAAACGGGTGAGGATGAGGCCGAACGGAATCGCGCCCAGCAGATAGCCGATCACCAGCGCTATCAGCGCATAAACCGTGCCCGCCGATGCCGCCATTTGCCCCTGGTCCCCGAAACTGCCAGCAACCCTATTCGTGCGCGACGCTTCCCGCAACCAGCGTCAACTTGACGATTCCCTCCAGCCGCGCGCCGTCGAACGGCGTATTGCGGCAGCGCGAATGCAGTTTGGCCGGGTCGAGCACATAGGGCGCCTCCGGGTCGAAGCGGATCAGATCGGCCGGCGCGCCCACGCTGAGCCGCCCCTGCGGCAGCCTGAGAATTTCAGCGGGCCCGCATGTCATCGTCCGCAACAATTGCGGCAGGCTCATCGCCCCAGCGACGACGAGCCGCAACCCCGCCGAAAGCAAAGTCTCGACGCCGATCGCCCCGGCGGCGGCCTCGGTGAACGGCAGACGCTTGGTCTCGACGTCCTGCGGATCGTGGTCGGAGACGACGACGTCGATCAACCCTTCGGCGAGCGCCTCGACCAGCGCCAGCCGCTCCGCTTCGGTGCGCAGCGGCGGATAGAGTTTCAGGAACGTCCGATAGTCGCCGACATCGATTTCGTTGAGCGTCAGATTGTTGATCGAGACGCCGGCGGTGACTTTCAGCCCCGCCTGCTTGGCGCGCCGCAGCGCCTCCAGGGACAACGCATTGGAGACCAGCGCGGCGTGATAGCGGCCGCGCGTCAGCGCGACGAGGCGAAGGTCGCGGTCCAGCACCAGGGTTTCGGCTTCGCGCGGAATGCCCGTGAGGCCCAAGCGGCTGGCGCGCTCGCCCTCGGCCATCACGCCATCGCCGGCGAGGTCGGCGTCGATGCAATCGTGGATGATCAGCGCATCGAAATCGCGGGCGTAGGACAGCGCCCGCCGCATGGTCTGCGCATTGGCGACCGAGCGCGGCCCGTCGCCGAAGGCCACCGCGCCGGCTTCCGAGAGCAGGCCGATCTCGGCGATCTCCTTGCCCAGCAGGCCCTTGGTGAGCGCGGCGGAGGGCAGCACCCGCACCTTCGCGGCGTCGCGGGCGCGCCGCAGGATGAAGTCGACGACGGCGGGATCGTCGACGGGGGGATGCGTGTCGGGCCGCGAGACGAGCGACGTCACTCCGCCCGCCGCCGCCGCGGCGCTGGCGCTGGCGATGGTCTCGCGATGCTCCGCGCCGGGCTCGCCGATGAAGGCGCGCATGTCGATCAACCCCGGCGAAACGACATCGCCCTCGCAATCGACGATCCGCGCCTCGGCGGGCAGATTTGCCCGATGCACGTCGCTTCCGAGCCCGGCGATCAAGCCATCGCGAACGAACACCCCTCCCCGCGACTCCCGCAGGGTCGCCGGATCGACGAGGCGCGCGTTGACGAGAGCGATCGGGGGGACGGCCATGCGGCATGCGATTATTCCCCGGCATCGCCGATGGCAAGGCGGAGGTTCCCGAGCCCCCGGCAAATCCCCGCTTGCCACCCCGGAAAAAACCGTCTAAACGCCGCCTCCTGACGGCGGAGACACGCGTTTCCGAAACGTCGCAGGCGCCCGTAGCTCAGCTGGATAGAGCACCAGACTACGAATCTGGGGGTCGGAAGTTCGAATCTTTCCGGGCGCGCCATGTAACTAACTCTTTGATTTTTCGACGCACGGCAAGTTACCGGGGCGGAAGAAAGACAGAACTTGCGCGGAGCCCTGTCGGCTTCGGCGAGCCAAACTCCACTTGGCGCGTTGTCGCGTTGTGTTTAAATGTTCCCGCGCTGGGGAACTTCATGACCGAAACCCGCAAGCTCGCCGCCATCCTCGTATCCGACGTCGTAGGCTATTCGCGCTTGGCCGGCGCGGACGAAGAAGGCGTGCTCGCGAGGCTCAGGGCGCTGCGCAGGGAACTGATCGAGCCGAAGATTACTTTGCACGAGGGCCGGATTGTCAAGAGCACCGGCGACGGCGTCATCGTCGAGTTCCGGAGCGCGGTCGACCCGGTCCGCGCAGCCATCGAGGTGCAGACGGCGATGGTCGATCGCAATGCCGGCTTTCCCGAGGACCGGCAGATCGTGTTCCGCATCGGCGTCCATGTGGGCGACGTCATCGAGGAGAGCGACGGCGTCAACATCGCCGCGCGGTTGGAGGGCGTCGCAACACCCGGCTCGATCTGTCTCTCCGAGGACGCCTACCGACGGGTGAAGTCGCGGCTCGATCTGGCCGTCATTGATTTGGGCGAGACGAAGCTGAAAAACATCGCCGAGCCGATCCGCGCCTGTTCACTTCAGGTTGGCGTGGCCGCCGCGCCCAAAGCCGTCCCTCCCGCGCCGGCAGAGAAACCCTCGATCGCCGCTCTGCCGTTCCCGAACATGAGCGGCGATCCTGAACAGGAATACTTCGTCGACGGTCTGGTCGAGGACATCATCACCGGCCTGTCGCGCATCAAGACCTTCCTCGTCATCGCCCGCAATTCGAGCTTCGTCTAAAAGGGCAAGCCTGTGGACATCAGGCAGGTCGGGCGAGAACACGGCGCGCGCTACGTGCTGGAGGGTGGTGTCCGCAAGGGCGGAAACCGGCGGCGCATCACGGCGCAGTTGATCGAAGCGGAGACCGGCGCGCATCTCTGGGCGGACAAGTTCGACGGCGGGTTGGACGACCTTTTCGATCTGCAAGACCAGATCACCGAGCGCGTGGTCGGCGTCATCGAGCCGAGCGTGCGACGGTCCGAAATCGAACGCTCCCGGCGAAAACGTCCCGACAATCTCAGCGCCTACGATCTCTATCTTCGCGCCCTGCCGCACATGGCGTCAGCGATGCCCACTGAGGCCAGGGTGGCCGCGCGGCTTCTGGAAGACGCTTTGCGGCTCGACCCGAACTTCGCGCCGGCGCATGCCGAACTCGCGCATTGCCATGAGATTTTCTTCTTGCGCGCTGGGTTCGATCCTGCCGGCATCAACGCGGGGCGCAAACACGCGGAGGCCGCGCTGGCGAGCGGCACGGACGACGCGTCTGCCCTCTCGGCGGCCGCGTTCGTGATCTGGAACCTGGGCCAGGACTTCGAAACTGCGGTGGGAGCGATCGAACGCGCCTTGTCTTTCAACCCCTCCTGCGCCAGCGCGCTGCTTTTGGGCGGATTTATCTATGCGATGGACGCAAATACTGTTGTGGCGACGGCCTACGCCAGGCGCGCCCCTCGCCTGAGCCCGTTCGACCCGTTCGCCATTATGGCTTACCTCGCGCCGGGGGCGTCGGCTGTATTCGAGGATCACTACGAAGAGGCGATTTCGCTGTATGCCAAAGCCGTGCAACTGAACCCTCGCTTCAGCAGCCTGTACGCCTGCCACGCGGCGGCTCTCACCCTGGCCGGCCGCGTGGAGGACGCGAAGCCGGTCCTGCGGAAGTTGCTCGAACTCGAACCGGCCATTCGCTCGGGCCCCATGATGCAAATTGTTCGGAACCCTGTGCTGGCCGGCAAATTCCAGGCGGCCGCGCGACTGCTGGTTTTGCCGGAATAGCCGTCGGTCCTATCCTGACTGCGGCCCCTAAGCGCGCAAGGCCGCTCAACTCAGCGGGTTTCTCAGCCGCACCGCCCGGTTCGGAAACGTCTCTGTTTCGTCTCCTCCGGCGCGCCCATTTTTTTAACCACTTAGTAAACCGACTATCGGCCGAAGATTCCCAGAAATTGGCATGGGGACGCGTATCGACGCATTCCATTATTTGGGCGCTCTATTTGCGGCGCCGGCAAGTAAATACACTGTCGGCGCACCCCCCCGGATCCACGCGGCCGCGGCCGATAGAGATTGTTTCCCTCGTTCGCGCCGTTCAAAATCCTTCGCAAGGTGGGCGGCGTCACGGATTCGTTGGCATGGACTGGCCGACGACGATGTCCGCCTTTATTGCCTTACCCATCGCAACGCGTTCGGGCGGGTTTCATGGAGAAGGGCATTGACGGAATCGTCGAACCCAGTCGCGCCTTCGCCGAGAAAGTCCCTGCAACTCGCGCGTCACGCGCCGCTTTGGCTGCTGGGCCTGTTCACGTTCTGCGGGCCGGTCGGTATGCATATTTTCACGCCCGCACTGCCGGACGCCGCGCGGGATTTGCATGGCAGCGCAGGCGCCTTGCAGTTGACCGTCAGTTTCTACATTCTCGGCCTGGCGCTGGGGCAACTCGTTTACGGCCCGTTTTCCGACCGCTTCGGCCGCCGGCCGACGCTGCTGGCGGGCTTGTCGATCTTCACCGCGGCCAGCGTGGCGACGGCGCTGGCGCCAAATGTCGATCTGTTGATAGCGGCGCGTTTCTGTCAGGCCTTCGGCGGCTGTTCCGGCCTCGTGCTGGCGCGCGCCATCGTGCGCGACACTTCGCCGACGCTGGAGGCGGCGCGGCGTCTGGCGCTGATGAATCTGATCGTCACGGCGGGACCTGGGTTGGCGCCGCTCATCGGCGGCGCGATTTCCGGCTTGTGGGGCTGGCGCGCGGTGCTCGTCGGGCTTTGCGCGCTCGGGGCCGCGAACACCTTGCTCGCCTGGCGGTTGTTGCCGGAGACTCGGCCGGCGCTTGCGGGCCTGTCCGGCTCGGCCGTGGCGAAGCCATATGCGCTACTTCTCGCGTCCCCCGCCTTTCTCGCCTATGCGGTCGGGGGCGGTTGCGCGACGACGTCGATCTACGCTTTCATCGCCAGCGCGCCGTTCATTTTCATCGATCAACTCGGCCTGCCCGCCGCGCAAACGGGCTTGTATCTCGCGATCCTCGTTTCGGGCGTCTGGTTGGGCAGCGTTTTGGCCAGCCGACTGGTCTCGCGCTTTTCCCTGACACGGTTTCTTGTCGCGGTGAACGCGGTGAGCGCCGCCGGGGCTCTCGGATTTCTTGGCTTCGTCCTCGCCGGACGCTTGAACCTGATCGAGGTGATCGGACCGATGTTCGTCTTCAGCATCGGGGTTGGCGCGGCGGGGCCGGCGGCGCTGGTCGAGGCGATCAGCATCAACCATCGGATCACCGGATCGGCTTCCGGGCTCTACGGCTTCATTCAGATGGCGGTTGGCGGAACCCTGACCGCTCTCGTCGGGCTGGGATCGAACCCGGCCGTGGCGTCGGGAATCGTGCTGACCATCGCCTGCATTCTCGCCCAGGCTTCGTTTGCGTTCGCGGGCCGTCATCGATCGGCGGAACCCTCTTAGGCGCCTATGTGAGGTCGCCCAAGCGCGCTCCGCGCCATGCCCCGCGCTTCCGAACTTCATCAACCCTTGCGGCGCCCACGCGGGACCCCTGTGCGCGCGGGTATGGTTGCCAATCGCCGTCGACTGGGCGCGTAATGGGTGCGGCGCGATGAGCGTGAGCGCGGACGAAATGAGTCTCGACCCGATAGCTTTGGACGTCCTGCGGAGCGCTCCCGACGGCGCGGTGCCTCGCGAGTTGCTTGACACGCTGCAAAAGCCGAACCTCGGCGCGTTGCTCAGGGTGGGCGCGCATTTTCTGGCCACGGGACGCCTGGATCTCGCCGAACCGCTCTACCGCGCGCTGCTGCCGATTTCGTCCGCCAGGCCCAAGGCGACAGCGGGGCTCGCGAGCGTCGCGTCTCGGCGGGGCGACCTCGAAGGCGCTCTCGACCTTTGGCTACAGGCCATCTCCGAGCCCCCGGGCCTCGAGGAGCCTGCCTGGTTTCTCGAATGCGCTCGCGTCGAAAGCTTGCTGGGCCGGGCGACGGATGCCCAGGCGAGACTGCACGCATGTCGTGTGCGTTTCCCGAACTTCGCGGCGGCGGCGGCGGCCCATGCGGAAACGTTGGCGCAGTCTGGTCTTGAGGAGGAGGAGGCTCGAGCCTGGACAGAAGCGCTGCGGGACTTTGCCGGCGAAGAACAGCCCTGGTGGAGCGTGCGGCTGGCCAAGGCGCTGCGCGCAACGGGCAGGAACGAGCATGCCGAGCAGGTTCTCGACGCGATGGCGGCGCGCTTTCCCGAGGAGGCCTTGTCGTTCGTTCGCCGCGCGGAATTGGCGGCGCGCGCCGAGGATTGGGGCCAGGCGCTCGAGTTTTGGACGCTCGCCATCACGCGCCACGGCGCCAAGGCGCAGCCCGGATGGTTCAACAGCCGGGCCCTGGCGTTGTTTCGATTGTGGCGCATCGAGGAGGCCATGGCGGCGTGGCGCGCCTTGCTGGATCGCTTTCCCGAATTCGACGCAGGATATGCGGCCTTGGGCGACGCGGCGCGAGACCTCGGATGGAACCCGTCGGCGATCGAATGCGTCGAGCAACGGATTGCCCGATCTGGCGCGCGGACGCAGCCGGCTCTATTGGCGTTGCGCGCCGAATGCCTGTTCGCGATGCAACGCGATGCCGAAGCGGGCGAGGCGATCGCCGCACTCGAGGAAGGCTATCCGGAATCGTCGATTGGCCCCGCGGTGGCGCTGCGGCGGTCCGAGCTTCGGCGCGATCCCCTCGGCGTGCAAACCGCCCTGACCGTCGCAGCCGCGCGGCGGTTTCCCGACGACTGGGAATTGAAACAACGCCTCGTCAGAGTCCGGCTCGCCAACGGGCAGGTGGACGAAGCCGAGAAACTCGTCGCCGATGTCGGCGACGACCATGAGAATCATTACGCGCTCATCGCGCGCTGGCATGTGATCATGCATCGCAACGGCGCCGCGGCGCTGGAACCGCTCATAGCTCGCACCCTGTCCGGACGAATCTGGAGCCATTCGGCCGGGGTTCCCACGGCCATGTTCGTCCTGGCTCTTTCGGCGATCTGGTCGTCGGAAGTGGCGCTCGCACTGTTGGCCGGTTTGAACGAGCGCCATCCGCGAAGGGTCGTGATCTTGACCGGGATGGCGAGGACGCTCATCGACCTGCGTCGGGACGCGCAGGCCCTCGAAATCATCGACTCGATTCCGGCGCCCTATTCGGCCCCGTCCGTATCGGAACTCAGGGCGTGGGCGGATAGCGTGCGCGGCGATCTGGCTTCGGCCAAGCGCCGATGGCGCGCGATCCTCGCCGCCAGCTATGCGCCGGCGATACACGCGCCGTCGCCCAAGCTCAGCTTGGTGACCGAAGGCCGCGCCATCGGAGACAAAGGCGGGGTGACCGCTTTCGTGCCGTTGCGCAACGAGCGCAAGATGTTGCCGCAGTTCCTGAATCATCATCGCGCCATCGGCGTGAGGCGGTTCGTCTGCGTCGAAAACCTCTCCAGCGACGGCAGCGCCGACTATCTCGCCGCGCAGCCCGACGTGACGCTCTATCGGACGAGCGATCATTTCGGCGAGGCGGGGTCCGGCATGCGCTGGATCAACGAGTTGATCGAGAAGCATGGCGAGGGCGGCTGGACCCTGTTCGCCGATGCGGACGAGAAATTCATCTATCCCGGCTGGGAAGACTTCGACATCGACAGCCTGATCGGGCGCCTCGACGCCGAGGGCGCCGAAGGCATGTCGGCCTTCATGCTCGACGTGTTCCCGCGGCGCTTGTTCAGCGCGTCGGGAAAGCCGACGCCGGCCTCCGAATATGTGTACTTCGACGCGAATTACGTCTGGCTTGGGAATTTGCGGTCGTCCGTCCCCAGGCCGATCGGCGGCGTTCGCTTGCGGTTGTTCGGCGTCCAGGAATTTCTGCACAAGGTTCCCTTGATGCGCGCGGATGCGGGCGTGCATATAAGCAGTCACGAGACGACCGCCCTCCGGTTGTCGGCGGCGACGGGCGCGCTCCTGCACTATAAGCTGCTCGCGCTCGCTCAGCGTTGGGACTCGGGTTCGAACGGCTTGAACAGCCCCGACCGCGCGCGCATCCCGGACACGATGCGCCGCTACCAGCGCTATTCGGAAATGTTCAGCAAGTTCGTCGACGCCGACTTGCGCGCCCCCGGCGTATCGCAGCGGCTGCCTGCGAGTTGGGAACTCGTCGATCGGCAGATTCTCCAGGCGCCCGCGGCCTATCGGCGGGGGTTGGGCGCGCAGCTTCCGCCGTCCGAACAGACCGAAGAACTCAGCCCCCCGGCGTCCGCCCCACCACGCAATGATGCGGCGCAGACATGAACAGCACGCCGGCCTCGCGACCGCTCCGCAACGCGTCGCGGAACGAGGCGGCCTCCCCGGCCGTCAGTTTACCCAGCACGCGGCCCTCCTGATAGGCCCAGAACGGCCCGTCCCAGCGGTTGTGCGAGGCCAGCATGGGGAAACAGGTGAGCGTCTCGAAGCCGGCCGCGAGCATGCGCGCATAGAGGCTGGCGTCGGCGACGCCGCGCTGACCGATCAAATTCGACGGCGCCTCGATCTTCTCCCGCAAGGCCGCGGGCAGGTCCAAACGCCAACGATGCGGTTCATCGATCGCGCGCACGATGATTCCGACCCGGCCGCCGGGCTTCACCACCCGACGCAACTCCCGGAGCGCAAGGTTCGCGTCGCACTCCTCCAGCACGGTGACGGTGTAGGCGTGATCGAAGCTCGCATCGGCGAACGGCAGGCGTTCCGCGTCGCCGCGGCGGAAGTCGATTTCCGCGCCGAGGCCGTCCTGGCGCGCGAGTTCGCGGGCGGCTTTCAGCAAATAGCCGTTCACGTCGACGGCGGTGACGGGATTGGCGCCGCCGAAATGGCGAACGGCCAGACGCGCCAGCGCGCCCGGACCGCAGCCGACTTCCAGCAGCGTCTCGTCCGGGCGGACGGCCATCGTGTCGAACAGCGTCTTCACCATGCCGGCGTAGCTCGGGCTCAATGCGCGCTCTTCGAGCAGCGCCACGCCGCCGAGATGCCGGCCGCTGAGCAGGATGACCGTATAGCGCGCCGCGAGTTCCGGCAGCGCGGCGCTCCATTGCGCGGCGGAAAGATACATCGGGAACAGCACCAGCGCCGGCCCCGCGCCCTGAACCTCGTAGTCGACGCCCGCATGCGAGCCACGGGCCGAAAGTTCCCCCGGCGTGGTCGCCTCGCCCGACAATTGCGAGAGCACGGAAACGATCGTCTCCGTATGGTCCGAGACGCTGTCGGCCCACATCGGCGCGCCATAGTCTTCGAGGACCTCCCGCCGGCAGCCCGGCAGCAGCGGCGCGACGCTGTCGGCGACCTTCGCCGACATCCCGCAATCGCCGGCGACCAGCCAAAGGCGCGAGGCGACGGATCGGAACGGCGCGGGATCGAGACCGATCGCCTCCGAGATCATCAGCCCGGCAATCCGCTCGGGATGTGCGCTCGCCAGCCCCGCGACCTCATCCGGCAATTGCGCGCCGATATGGGCCGCCCGCAGGCCGAGATGATCCCAGAGGGAAAGAAGCCGGTCGGTCAGCGAGAATTCTTGGCTCATGGCGCACTTTCCAAAAAGAGGGGCGGGACGCGATCGGCGCGCGGATTTTCCCGCGGTCGTCAACGAACGCGCTTCCGCCGCGAGGCAGGCGTCGGATACCACGAATTTGCTCGGGAACGCGCCGCCGCGAAGATCGAGCCGGGCGATTTTTTGTGGGTCCTTGCTTGTGTTCGTGACGAAACAATGCTTAAAAACCTTCAATAAACAATCGACTAATCAAAAAAAAGAATGTCGTGGGGGAGCTAGATGAACAGATCCGGCCTTCTTGGCGTATTGCTCGCGCCTTTTTTCATCGGCGCGGCCCATGCGCAAAGTTGGATGTCTTATGATACATTTTCTGGCGGCAGTATTAACCCGGTTAAGTGGTCCACCTCGCAACCTTCCTGCTCGACTGCATCCACATTCGACTGCGAACGCCGAGTAGAAAACAAGGAATTGGCGCTTGAAATTACGACTTACGGTTCCCGCGCGACGTCAGCGGGCATCAACTACGATAACGTTGGATTGACGCTGCCGAATTTCGCGAATTACAAAGGCTTTTCCGCGCAGACCGTGTTTAATACCTTCGTCTCGACGGGTTGCGCGGCCAATCCCTCGTATACGCACCCGCAATTCCTGTTTATGGCGATTATTTCAACACGGGCAATCACAAATATTCGGATGACGTGGCGGCCTACCTGATCGCCGAGCACCCGTCCGGTGGCGCGGCCGGGATCTCGGTCGGCGCGTTCCTCGGCTACCAAGGCGGATTCTTCGGCAACATTTTTTTTGGCCAGCACAAACTGGGGACGGTGGACACGTTTTCGATTTACTGGAATCGGGCCCAATCCCGCTTTGACTTTACCGTCAACGGCGTGACCAAATCCATCCCCTATACCTGGGCCGACGCCAGCGCCGCGGCGTCCCCCGTCGGCGGCATCGGCATCCGCAACTTCGTCGCCAATTGTCAGGCAACCCCGACCGAGGCGGCGATGCTGGCGACCATCAGCGGCGTCTCGGTATCGAAATAATCTGGGGGCCTCGGGGAAAGCTTGCTTGCGCCTTTCCCGCCCCATCGTAAGCCGGCGACGGCAAGGTCAGCGGAACGGCGGCTCATCAAAACTTCTCAGCTTGCGCGAATGCAACGTGCCGCGCTGCTCGCGCAATTGCGCCAGCGCGGCGATGCCGATTTGCAGATGCTCGCCAATCGCGCGTTCGTAGAACGCGTTCGCCGCGCCCGGCAGCTTGATCTCGCCGTGGAGCGGCTTGTCGGAGACGCAGAGCAGCGTGCCATAGGGCACGCGCATCCGAAACCCTTGCGTGGCGACCGTCGCGGATTCCATGTCCACGGCGATGGCGCGCGAAAGGTTGATGCGCCGCCGCTCCAGCGACCAGCGCAATTCCCAATTGCGATCATCGTAGGTGACGACGGTGCCGGTGCGCAGGCGGCGTTTCAGCGCCTCGCCGCGGTCGCCCGTGACATTGGCGACCGCCTCTTGCAGGGCGACCTGCACTTCGGCGAGCGCCGGGATCGGCGTCTCCGGAGGCACCGCCTCGTCGAGAATATTGTCCTGCCTCAGATAGCCGTGCGCCAGCACGTAATCGCCGATCTCCTGGCTCTGGCGCAGGCCCGCGCAATGGCCGACCATCAGCCAGCAATGCGGACGCAGCACGGCGATGTGATCGGTGATATTCTTCGCATTCGACGGCCCGACGCCGATATTGACGAGACTCACGCCCGCCTTGCCCTCGCGCACGACGTGATAGGCGGGCATCTGGAACCGATGCCAGATGACGCCGGCGAGAATCTGCTCGGCCTCTTCGGCGCTGTGGCGAGGTTCGATGACGACATTGCCCGGCATCACCAGTTTCGTCGCCGTACCGGCGCGAAGTTCCGCCAGGCCCCAGCGAATGAATTGGTCGACGTAGCGATGATAGTTGGTGAGCAGCACCCAGGACTGCATATTGCGCCAGTCCGAGCCGGTATAATGCACCAGCCGCCGCAACGAATAATCTACCCGGGCGGCGTCGAACAGGGCCAGGGGCCGCTCGGCGCCGGGGCGGATTTCGTATTGGCCATCGGCGATTTCGTCGCCGATCACGGTAAGCGAAGGGGTGGGGAAATGGCGGGCGATGTCCGCGGCGCTGACGCCGCCGCGGCCGAGTTCGTCGCCGCTCTCGAACACGTAGGGGTAGGCGATCTCCTGCCCGCCAGGGCCCACCTCGACCTCGGCGGCATATTCCGCCACCAGCGGCTCCAATTGCTCGAGCAAATAGGCGCGGAAATCCTCGGGCTGAGTCACCGTCGTCGAATAGATCCCCGGCGCGGAGAACTTGGCGAAGGCTCGCGGATTGGCCGGTGGCGCGCCTTCGGTGCGATAGGAAATGCGCAGGCGCGGATAGCGAAAGCGCGCGCGCTCCTCCACCGTCGGCGGTATGCCGTCACGCAGGAACTTGTCCAGCGAGTCGCGCAGCGACGCGATGGCGTCGGCGTAGTGACGCGCGAGAAGGTCGACGGCGTGCGCAGGCGTCTTGGCTTTGACGAAGTTGGTCACGTCTTGTTCCCTCTCGCGCCGGCGGGTCACGCCTTGGCGGCGATGCAAACAATTTCGACAGTGAATTGCGGCGCGGCGAGCTTAGCCTCGACGGTGGCGCGCGCCGGTGTGTGGCTCGAGGCGACCCAGGCTTCCCAGGCCGCGTTCATCTCGCCGAAGGTCTTGATGTCGGTGAGATAGATGGTGGTCGCCAGAAGGCGGGTCTTGTCGGAACCCGCCTCGGCGAGCAGCCTGTCGATATTGGCGAGGATTTCCTGCGTCTGTTCGCCGACGCTTCCGCCGGCCGCCTTGTCGGCGACCTGACCGGCGAGGTAGATCGTATGGCCATGCACGACGGCCTGCGACATCCGGGGGCCGACCCCAATGCGGTGAATGCTCATATGGTCTCATCCTTTCTCGAGGGGGGGGGATTTCAGGCCGGCGAAATGCCGGGAACCGCGCCGAGGAAATCGCGCTTGCCGATTTCGACGCCGGCGTAGCGCAGCAAGTCGTAAGCCGTCGTCAAATGGAAATAATAGTTCGGCAGCGCAAAGTGCAGCAGGTAATTGTCGCCGCGCATCTTCATCTTGTTGGGCCCGACCGGGAACACGATTTCGCGCGTCGCGCCCGCCTCCACGGCGCTTTTGTCGAGCGTCGCAATATAGTCGAGCGTTTTCTGCACGCGGGCCTTGAGCTCTGCGAGGCTGGTCTCGGCGTCCTCGTAGCGCGGGGCCTCGACGCCGGCCAGACGCGCGGAAACATTCTTGGCGTTGTCGCAGAAAATCTGCACTTGCCTGCCGAAAGGCAGCATGTCGGGGCGAATACGCAAGGTCATATAGATCGCGGGATCGAACTTCTTGGCCTCGGCATGGGCGATCGCCTTGTCGAGAATCCCAGTAAACGCCTTGAGCGTCACCTCGAAAATGCCGACGCTGGATTGATGCGCGGAAAGAGTCATTGCGGCGTTTCCTTATTTATTTTCGCGACAGGGTCATGAAGGCGGTGGTATTGGCACGGAACGCGGGGCGAGGGCAACGCCTCGTGGCCGCGAAGCCTGAACCGCCGCAGCGCCGCGGCTTGATCGACGGTCGATCCGGCCTATCTTAGGCCTCGCGCCATGCCGCGCGCCAGGAGAACGCCGATATGTCTCACGTCATTCTCTCCGAAAGCCAAATCGACGAGGGACTCTCCGCCCTGCCGGGCTGGAGCTACCGCGCCCCCAACATCGAGGCCAAATACGAATTCGCCAACTTCCGCGACGCCATCGCCTTCATCGTCCAGGTCGCCATCCAGGCCGAGGTGATGAATCACCATCCGGAATTCCACAATTCCTGGAACAAAGTGTCATTCTCGTTCTGCACCCATGACGTCGGCAACAAGATCACCGACACCGACATCGCGCTGGCCAAACACATCGACGAGACGGCGGCGCGTTTCCTGAGCCTCAAGCCGAAGGCGTGAGCGCCAGCACACGCAACGGGCTGCCCGACCCCCCGACGATTTTCAGCGGCGCGGCGCAGATCATCGCGCCGACGGGCGGCAGCCGATCGAGATTGCAGAGGCATTGCAGCCCATAGCGGCCGGCGCCATGCAGCAGCGTGTGCGCCGGATAGGGCGGCGAGAACTGATGCGCCTGACCGGCGTCCGTGCCGATCGTCTCGGTCCCGAAGCCGAGGATTCCGCGCGCCTCGACGAGAAGGCGCACCGCCTCGGCGGAAGGCCCCGGCGTATGCGCGCCGTCGTCGCGCAAGTTGGCGTAAGCCGCGCCCTTGCGCTTCGACCAATCGCTGCGCATCAGCACCCACGCGCGCTCTCGTATCCGCCCGTGCGCCGCCTCGAAGGCCGCGATGTCCGCGGGCTCGAGCAGATAATCGGGATCGCCGGCGCAAGCCCGCGAGCAATCGATGACGCAGGCCGGAGCGAAGAAACGTTGCGGGTCGATCGAGTCGACAGTCCCGTTGGGCGCATCGCGGCCCGTCACCCAATGCGCGGGCGCGTCGAAATGCGTGCCGGTATGCTCTCCAAACGAAATGTTGTTCCAGTACCAGGCGGGCCCGCGCGCGTCGTACCGGCTGATCTCCTCGATGCGGAACGGGGCCGCCTGCCCGAATTCCGGCGGCAGCACGATGGTCGGAAAATCCGGTTCGAGCGTTTGCGTCAGATCGACGACGCGGATTCGGCCGTTGGCGATGTCGGCCGCGAAGGCGGCGAGCGAGGCGCTCATGGCTGCTCCTGACGAAAGAGGCCGGGGTCCTCGGCCCATTTGGCGTGAATTTCCTTGGCGATGTCGCCGACCACGACCTCCTCGCGCCCAGCGCGCAACGCGGCGATCAACGCGTTGGCGAGAACGGAGGGCGCGACCTTCGGCGGGCGAACCGACTGGCGCCATTCGTCGTCGAGCGGGCCGGTGAGCACATCGACGATTCTGAGCCCGCTGGCGCGAGATTCGGCGCGCAAGGTCTGACTGATCGAGCGCAGCGCCGCCTGCGCGGCGGCGTAAGCGCCATATTCGCGCGAGCCCGCGAGCGCGAGCGCGGAGATGACATGCACGAAGGCCGCGCTGTTGCGCCCCGCCTCGCCAGTGCGGGCGCGCATCACGGGACCGAAGCCGCCGGCGAGGCGCAGCGCGCCCAAAGCGTGAATCTCGAACGCCGCGCGGGATTCGGTCGCCTCGCTACGGAAATGATCGCAATTGTTGACCAGGATATCGACCTTGTCGCCGATCAGATCGACCAGTTGCTCAACGGATTTCGGATCGCTGACATCCAGCGCGACGATCTCGGCGCCCTCCATTTTTTCGAGCCGCGGCGCGGGCCGCCAGCGCTCGCTGAGCCCGATGAACACCCGTCCCGCCCCGGCCTCGCGAAAGGCGCGCGCCAGCGCCGGCGCGGTCGACGCGCGTCCATCGACTATCAGCGCGTTGCGATGGCGAGGATCGGCGCCGAAGGCGCGCGCCGCCGCTTCGTCCGCCGCGACGGCGCTCCCTTCGGGGAGGGCGTAGACCGCGCCGCGCCCGGCGGGGTCGAGTTTCAGATCGAGACGCACGGGGCCTCCGACACGACATTCGGGATGAAGATGCGCGACGACGCTCGCGCCGGACTCGAGCCGCACCAGACCCGTCAACCAAGGCGGCCGTTCGCGGAAATACAGTTCGCTGGAGATGCGCGTCGTCGTCGTGGCGATCAGCGTGCCCTTCGGCTCGACCGCGCGCCATTTCAGCGCGCCGCTCAGACATCGCCCACAAACATCGCGCGGCGGATATTGCGTCGCGCCGCATTCCTCGCAAACCTGCAGGCGGAATTGCCCTTCCGCGGCGGCGGCGGCGAGCCCGAGCGCGGCGCGGCTGCGCGCCGCCGGCAGCGGTTTTGCCACGCGCAAGGGCAACAGCGGGTTGCGTTTGGTTGGACGCCCGTGAGCCTCTGTCATGTCTCCACGCCTTCGATCAGCGCCGCGCCGGAGCAGAGGCCGCGATCGTAGTTGATCATGCCAAAGCCTGAGGCGATTACGCGCCGGGCGTTCGGGACACGTCTGCCGAGCGTCTGGCCAGTCGCCTGCCGCAACGCCTCAACCAAGCCGAGATGGCCGCCCGCCGCGCCGGCTTGGCCGCAGGAAAGCTGGCCGCCGCAGGTATTGTGGGGAAAGTCGCCTTCGACTGTAAAATCATGGGCGCGGACGAAGGCCGGCGCCTCACCCTTGGCGCAGAAGCCGAGGTCCTCGATCTGCATCATCGCGATGACGGGATAATCGTCATAGGTTTGCAGCGCGTCGACGTCATCCGGGCCACAGCCTGCCATCGCCCAGAATTCTGCCGCGTCATAGGCCTGCCCGACCCGATATTGCAAGGCGTCCTCGGGGAATGCGTTGTGCCGTTCGATGGTCGCCCGCAACAGAGCGTGTGGCGCCTTCAAGGCGCGCGCATCGTCCTCGCGCATGACCAGGAACGCCTCGGCGCCGGCGCAAGGCATCACGCAATCGAACAACGAAATCGGATCGCTGACGAAACGACCGGCGAGATAATCCTCGATCGTAAGCTTTTTCTTCATGAGCGCATTCGGATTGGCGAGCGCATTGGCGCGCTGACTGACGGCTACGCGGCCAAAGTCCTCGCGCGTCGCGCCAAAGGTTCGCATGTAGTGATCGGCGATCAGCGCGAAGCTGGCGTTCGGGCCGCCGGCTCCATAGGGATAGCTGGCATCCTGGGCGAAGCGGCTGAACGCCGGCAGCATGTCCTGAAACGAAGTGACGCCGTTGGCGTCGCCCGCCACGACCGCGACGACGGACGCGTCGCCCATTTGCACCGCGCGCGCGGCGCGCCGCAGCGCGACGATGGCGGAGGCGCCGCCCATGGGCACATGATCGAGCCAGCGCGGGCTCAAGCCAAAGTGCTGGGTGAGGCCCACGGCGCTGTCGGGCGCGAGCGAGAACGAGGACGCACAGAATCCGTCGATATCGTGTTTGCGCAGGCCCGACGCATCGATCAAGGCGCGCAAGGCCGAACCGATCCACCATTGCGCGGACCGAATCGAATAGCGCTCGTAAGCCACCGTCACCGGCGTCGTCAGCGCAACGCCTTCGTAAGGCTTACGCAAGGACATCAGCGCTTTACCTGATAGCCCGCGGCGACGGCGTCGAAGCTCGTCGCGCTCACCCCCTGCTCTTTCAGCTTGAACTTCTGCACCTTGCCATTTTCAGTGGCGGGCAGCGCGGCGACGAAATCCAGATAGCGGGGCACGGCGAAATAGGGCAGACGCGGCGCGCTGTAGTCGAGGAGTTCGACCGGCGTCAGCGCCGCGCCGGCGCGCAAAACGATCGTCGCCATCACTTCGTCCTCGGCGAGTTCGCTGCGCACCGGAAACACGGCGGCTTGCGCGACCGCTGGATGCGCCAGGAGCGCCTGCTCGACCTCATAAGAGGAAATGTTCTCGCCTCGACGGCGGATGGCGTCTTTCATGCGATCGAGGAAGCGAAAGCGGCCGTCGCTGTCGCGCACGACGCGGTCTCCGGTGTGGAACCAGAAATTGCGCCCCGCTTCGACGGTCTTGTCTTCCATGGCGAAATAGCCGGTCGCGAACGAAAACGGCTCGTGCGGCCTCAGCGCCAGTTGGCCGGCTTCGCCGTCAGGCAGAGCATTATCTTCGCCATCGACGACAACGGCGTCAAAGCCCGGGCGAAGGCGTCCCATCGTTCCCGGTCTCTGCTCATCAGGCCTGTCGCCGATGACGAAATTGGTTTCCGTCGAGCCATAGCCGTCGATGATCGCGATGCCGAAGCGGCGCGTGAATGCTTCGTGGTGCTCGGCGGGAACGCCCGGCGCCAGCGCCACGCGCACGTCATGCTCACGCTCCTCATGTGCTTCCGGGCGCGAGAGCAACATCGGAACCATCGCGCCGAGCAAATAAGTCGCCGTAGCTTCGTTCCGGCGCAGTGAGGGCAGGAAGTCGGAGACGGAAAACCGCTTCTCGACGATCAGCATCGAGCCCGTGAGGATCGCCTGATAGAATGTGTTGAGCGCGTTGGTGTGAAACAACGGCAGCGTCGTCAACAATCGCTCGCCTTCCTCGAGGCCCAATAGCGCGGCGGTGTGCGCGGCCCACCAGAAATATTGCGCCTGCGGACAGCAGACGCCCTTCGACGGCCCCGTCGTGCCTGAAGTGTAGAGGATGGCCACCGTGTCGCCGGGACGCGAAGCATGGGCGGTCGCGGGCGCGCCCGGTTCGGGCAGCGGCGTGGCGACGAAGGTTTTTGGAATTTCGACTTGTGCGGCGCCTGCGATCCACAGATGCGACAGCGGCGCGCCACAGCCCTGCGTCGCGACCAACGGCTGGACCCGTTCCGCGTCCACCACCGCCAGCCGCGCGCCGCAGTTCTTCAAGATATGCTCGAGTTGCGCCCCGCGAGAAGCGGTGTTGATCGGCACGGCGATGGCGCCGGCGAAGGCGCAGCCAAGGTAGACTTGCAGGATCGCCGAGCCATTGCCGCAGAGAATGGCGACGCGATCTCCCGGCTTCACGTTCGCCTCGGCGAGGCGCGCAGCCATTCCGGCAGCGATTTCCAGCGCCTGCGCGAATGTCCAGGCGGCCTCGCCGGCGCGAACGAGAATGCGCTCGGGAAAAGCCGCCGCCTGCCGCGCCAGCATTTGCGGCAGCGTGCGTTCGTTGGCCGGAAAGCGCGCGGCGAACCGGCGCAGGGATTCGTCGGCGTCCATGAAACTCGCGCCTCCGTTCATAGCGACGCGCCTGATATATCTGATTGACAAACAGGCGCCAAACATCCCCTGCCGCTAACCGCCGTCATTCCTGCGCTCCCCAGCCGCCGCCCGTGGGCGTCACGATCTCTATCGACTCCCCCGCCGCCAATTGGGTCTGCGCGCAGCCGGGAAGCTCTTCGATGCGCCCGTCCTTGCGGCGCACATAATTGTGGCCGAGTTCTCCGGGGGCGCCGCCGTCGACGCCGAAATTGGCGATTCTACGATGGCCTGAAAGGATGGCGAGGTCCATCGGTTCGCGAAAACGGATGCGTCTCGTCGTCCCATCGCCGGCATGCCAAATCCCCTTGCCGCCCGAACCGCGACGGATGTGAAAATCTTCGAGCACGACAGGAAATCGGCTCTCCAACACTTCCGGGTCGGTGAGCCGGGAATTGGTCATGTGGGTGTGCACGCCGCTCGCGCCGTCGAACCCCGGGCCGGCGGGCGCGCCCGAGCAGATGGTTTCGTAATACTGATATTGACCGTTGCCGAAGGTCAGATTGTTCATCGTGCCCTGCGCCGAGCCCAGCGCGTGCAACGCGCCAAACAAACAATCCGTCACCGCCTGGCTCGTCTCGACATTGCCGGCGACGACGGCGGCGGGGTAGCGCGGGCTCAGCATCGATCCTTCCGGGATGATCAGTTTGATCGGCCGCAGACAGCCCGCGTTCATCGGAATCTCGTCGTCGACCATCACCCGGAACACATAGAGCGTCGCCGCGCGCGCGACCGGCTCGGGCGCGTTGAAATTGGAGGCTTGCTGTGGCGAAGTTCCGGTGAAATCGACCGTCGCCTCGCGCTTCTCCCTGTCGATGCTGATCTTGACCTTGATGATCGCGCCCTGATCGGTTTCAACCTGAAATTCGCTGTCATGCAAGCGATCGATCACCCGCCTGACGCTCTCCGCGGCATTGTCCTGGACGTGGCCCATATAGGCCTGGACGGTCGCCAGCGAGAACGTCTCGACCATGCGCTTCAATTCCTGCGCGCCCTTCTCGTTTGCGGCGATCTGCGCCTTGAGGTCGTTGACGTTCTGCAGCGGATTGCGCGCGGGATAATGGCCCGAACCCAGCAACTCGTAGAGCGCCGCTTCGTTGAAGCGAGAGCGGTCGACGAGCAGGAAATTGTCGATATAGACGCCCTCTTCCTTGATGTGGGTCGCGCGGGGGCTCATCGAACCCGGCGACACGCCGCCGATATCGGCGTGGTGGCCTCGAGACGCCACCCAGAACAGAATGCTTTTCGCCCTGTCGTCGAACACCGGCGTGCAGACGGTGATGTCGGGCAGATGCGTGCCGCCGTTATAGGGCGCGTTCAGGGCAAACACGTCGCCCGGTCGAACCTTGCCTTGGTTGAGGCGGATGATCGTCTCGACGGAGCGGTCCATCGAGCCCAGATGAACGGGCATGTGCGGCGCGTTGGCCACCAATTGACCGTCGGCGCTGAACACCGCGCAGGAGAAATCGAGCCGCTCCTTGATGTTGACGGAATAGGCGGTGTTTTGCAGCGTCACGCCCATCTGCTCGGCGATCGACATGAAGAGATTGTTGAAAATCTCCAGCATGACGGGATCGGCCCTGGCGCCGATCGCCTCGCGGCGCGGCAAGTCCCGGAAGCGTGTCAGCACGACATGGTTCTTGGTGGTGATCTCGGCGCGCCAGCCGTCCTCGACGACGATGGTTTGATGCGGCTCGATGATCAGCGCCGGCCCGACCATTTCCGCGCCCGGATGAAGATCGTCGCGCAAATAGACCTGGGCGTCGCGCCATTGGCCCTTGGAGAAGAACCGCGTCGCGCGCGCCGCTGACGGCTTGGCGGAATGCAGCGGCCGGGAGCGTTCGGAGAAACGCGTGGCGCCGCCGGTCGCCTCGACATTCACCGCCTCGACGACGATTTCCTTGGCGCGATCGATGAAGCCGAAACGCGCCTTGTGCGCCCGCTCGAATTCGCGCCGCATCGCGGCGGCGTCGGCGAACTCGACTTCGAGCGCCGTGTCGGAGCCGGAATAGCGCAATTGCGCGCGCTCGCGGGTCTTGATCGAGGCGCGCGGCACGCCCTGCCCGGCGACCTCGCGCAGCGCCTCGGCGCCGAGCCGCTTGAGCAGGCTCTTCAACCGCTTCAACGCCTTTTCCGAGAGATCGGTCTCGACGCCCTGGCCGCGATGCGCGCCGATGTCGGCCAGCCCCATGCCATAGGCGGAAAGCAACGACGAATAGGGATGGATCAGCACCGTCCTGATCGCCAGACTGTCGGCGACGTCGCAGGCGTGCTGCCCGCCCGCGCCGCCAAAGCAATTGAGCGCGTAGCGGGTCACGTCATAGCCGCGCGCGACAGAGATCTTCTTGATGGTCTCCGCCATTTTGGCGACCGCGATGGCGAGAAAGCCGTCGGCGACCTGCTCGGGTGTCCGCCCATCGCCGACATCCCGCGCCAGCGCCGCAAAACCTTCGCGCACCACCTCGCCGTCGAGCGGCAGATCGCGGCCGGCGCCGAAAATCCTGGGGAACAAATCCGGGATCAGTTTGCCCGTCATCAGGTTGGCGTCGGTCACGGCGAGCGGGCCGCCGCGCCGATAGCAGGCCGGCCCCGGATCGGCCCCGGCGGATTCCGGCCCGACCCGGAAGCGCGCGCCGTCGAAGCGCAGGATCGAGCCGCCGCCGGCGGCGACCGTGTGAATGCTCATCATCGGCGCGCGCATCCGCACGCCCGCGACCTCGGCCTCGAAGGCGCGCTCGTATTCGCCGTCGAAATGGGCGACGTCGGTCGACGTGCCGCCCATGTCGAAGCCGATGATGCGATCGAAGCCGGCGGCGCGCCCGGTGCGCGCCATCGCCACGACGCCGCCGGCCGGCCCGGAGAGGATCGCGTCCTTGCCGGCGAACAATTTTGCGGAGGTCAGATCGCCCGAGGACATCATGAACATCAACCGGGCGCCGGTTCGCTCGACGTCGAGCGCCTCGTTGACCTGGGCGACGTAGCGCGCCAGGATCGGCGACAGATAGGCGTCGACAACGGTCGTGTCGCCGCGCCCGACGAGTTTTATCAGCGCCGAGCACTCATGGCTGACGGATACCTGGGCGAAACCCATGGCGCGCGCGAGAGCCGCGACCTGCCGCTCGTGCTCGGGGTAGCGATAGGCGTGCATGAAGACGATCGCCACGGCGGCGAAGCCTTCGGCCTGGGCGCGCTCCAAGTCCGCGCGTAAAACGTCGAGATCGGGCGCGGCCTCGACGGTTCCGTCGGCGAGCACGCGCTCGGCGACTTCGACGACGCCGGAATAAAGCTGCTCCGGCTTGACGATTTTGCGGGCGAAAATCTTGGGGCGGGCCTGATAGCCGATTTCCAGGGCGTCGCGGAAACCGCGCGTCGTCACCAGCAAAGTGCGCACGCCGCGCCGCTCCAACAGCGCGTTGGTCGCGACAGTAGTGCCCATTTTGACGAAACCGATGGTTTTGGCGGGGATTTCCGCGCCCGGCGCCAGGCCTAAGAGTTCGCGGATCGCCTGCACGGCGGCGTCCGCGTAGGCGGGGCTTTCGGAGAGCAGCTTGCGCAAATGCAGCTTGCCGCTCGCGTCGCGGCCGACGACGTCGGTGAATGTGCCGCCGCGATCGATCCAGAAGTCCCAGCGGCCCGCCTTGAGCGCCTCCCGCTTACCCGCCATGCAACCCCCTGGACCAGCCTTCGCCGGGAGTAGAATAGGGGTTTGGAAGGGGCTTGCAAAGGCGGGCCGCCGCCTGGGCGGCGGGGCCAGGATTGGCCCGGCGTGTTCCGTCATGCCCGCGCTGGTCGCAGGCATCCACGTCGGGACGTTTCTGCAAAGCCTCCGCGAGAAGCATAGCGCCGCAACGTCAACGATTGGCTCGCAAATCGTGGGGATGGCCGGGACTGGGCCCGGCCATGATGGAAAGGCGGTTGACTACCGCGGAAATCTGGTATCCTCGCGCAAGGAAGGACCGAGATATCATGACCGAAGCCTTTTCGCGTTACGACGCGGCCGGTTATCTCGAGACCCCCGAGGATATCGCCGCTTATCTCGAAGCCAGCGCCGAGGAAAACGATCCAGCGCCGTCGCCCGGGCGCGCAACATGAGCCAGCTCGCGCGGGACGCAGGCATGACCCGCGAGGG
>Ga0302157_10000727_pt1 | contig 42079 bp, 49 predicted proteins | sample I_Bog_N3_3_FD_193502 | JGI IMG/M metagenome (GOLD analysis project Ga0302157, IMG submission 193502) | Peat permafrost microbial communities from Stordalen Mire near Abisko, Sweden - I_Bog_N3_3 | ecosystem: Environmental > Terrestrial > Soil > Wetlands > Peat | place: Sweden: Abisko, Stordalen...
TCTTTGATCGAAGGATTGAGGATCTTTTCGATACACATCGCGAGACGGTAGAGAAGACCGGCGCATGGCGATTCGCTCACGTAAGCCATTGGTTGCCGGCAGAGTACTACGTATGGCAGGCAGACGTAGTAAAGGCCAGAGCAAGTCAGGCGCTACAACGTGCCGCCTTCTCCAACGAGGAGTCTGAAGCGCTGCGGCTCAGGTCGCTCCGTCGCCATACAGAGCTACTTTGCAATTTAATCGAAGGCAATTTTTCACCGATCGTCAGGGACTTGCAAGAACTCGGGCTACCGCGCGATCTCGATTCGGCTTATGCAATTATCGGACCGTCCGCAATTGCTTCCGGCCTCAATTCAGATACGGTGGGGAGTGCACAACTTCTCCAAAAAGCGAAGGCGATCCGGGAATCGCTTACGCCGTTTCAGTTTGGTGCCGTTCGCTCTGCCGTTGTTATCGAAATTATCGCTCTTGGCGTCATCGGGCGCTGGCCGGAGGCCCGTCGCCTCTTCGAACGCATCAAGGGTACGGCGCCCAACCTAGCATCGCTCGACGTCGCGTTAGGGCTGCTGTGTGACGGGCCGCCGTTCGTCGGCGTTGCCGAAGCCCTTGGGCCGTGCCGGGGCCGGCCGTTCATGGGCCTGGCGGCGTTGTTGATCGATCGGCTGCTCGAGCGCGCCCCCGTTTCCGAGGGCGCGCCGCGCCTGACTCTTGCCGAACTCGAAGTGCTGCGGCTACTCGGCCTCGGGAAGCCAAATAAAGAGATCGCCGCGGCCCGTTCGCGCAGCCTCGATACGGTGAAGCGACAGGTGGCGAGCATCTACCACAAGCTCGGCGTCGAGAATCGCACCGCGGCGGTGGCCGTCGCTCGGACTCGCGGTTTGCTCTAAAATAACCGGCCGGCGCCGGCGCCGCTAGTGGTGCCGGCAGGTCCGATGCCGGCGCCGCTGCGCGCGTCGGCGCCGGTCGCAGCATTAGTATCCTCCGCGCGAACAATTGCGGCCATCGCACGGACGGGTGACGGCGGGTGCCCGCCGCCATGATCCCCGCCTGTCGCCCGCTGACCTCAGCGGCGATAGAGTTCCCAAGCGTTCCAGTAGTCGCGCGCCAGCGGATTGGGCTTGAACCCGCCCAAGGCGTCGGCCACCACATACGTGCGCCGCTCGAAGCCCAGAGGCAAGATAGGGACCTCTGTGACGAGCCGGTTGCCCGCGTCGATATACGCCCGTGCCCGCTGCGCCGGATCGTAGACGCGCGCTCCCGCCGCCTCGTCCGCATCGTACGCCGGATCGCAAAAGAACATCGAATTCCCGCCGCCCGGCGGGGTCGCGGCGCAACCGAAGAGATACGAGCGGTCGGGGTCGAGCGCCGGCGACCACGACGTCAGCGCGATATCGTAGTGCGCGCCCTCGAGAATGCCGCCGCGGTCTTTCGGCCCCCAAAACTCGTCTTCGCTGTACGAGCGCACGCTGACGCTCACTCCCGCACGCTCCAGTTCCGAGGCGATCTGCACGGCAGCGCTCGCGCTGTTGCGCCACTCGCCGGCGATCGCGAGATCGAGCGCGATCCGGCGCGGCCGCAGCACCGCCGCGGCAGCCGCCGGGTCGTACGCCGGCAGGCGCAGCTGGGTGCGAAAGCGCGGATCGAGCTGCACGCTATCCGTCGGCACGAGCGTTCCGCGATACACCGCGCTTGCAAGTTTCGCGCGATCGATCGCGGCGGCGATGGCGCGGCGCACGCGCACGTCGCGCAACGCCGGCGAACGCAAGTTGAACTGCAGATAATCCACCACGTTCGTCGTTCGCCCGACGATCGTGGCCCGCGGTACCGTGCGCGCCACGTCGACGCCGAAGCCCGTCACTTCCGTGAGATCGAGATCGCCGGTGCGCGCGAGCACCAGCCGCGTTTGGGCGTTCGGCACGATCGCGACGTCGAGCCGGTCGCTCGCCGCCGGACCGCGCCAATAATACGGGTTGCGCACGAACGAGAGGCGCTCGCCGCGCTGCCAGCGGAGCAGCCGGAACGGCCCCAGCCCGACTGGATCGGTGTCGAGCAAACTGCTGTCGAGCGAGGCGTAGCGCGCCGCGATGTGACGCGGCAGAATGGCGAACGGATCGTTCGCGCCGAGGGTAAGGAACGACGCGACGAACGGCGCCGACGGCCGCCGCAGCCGCACGACCAGCGTGTCGGCGCGCGGTACCGACCAGCCGGCTACATCGACGACCGCCGACGTATCGGGCACGGCCGTCGCCGGATTACGCAGCGCGTCGATCGTGAAACCGACATCGCGCGCATCGAACGCCGCGCCGTCGCTCCAGCGCCCGGTCCGAATGCGGTAGGTCACCGTGCGTCCGTCAGCGGAGATCCCGCCGTTCGCGCGCGTCGGCAACGCCACGGCGCGGTCGGGCACGAGTTCGCCGCGCTCGTCGACGAGGAATAGATAGCCCTGCGTGAGGGGCGCCAAGAGCCAGCCGAAGGGCGTGTTGCGAATCGTGTTCAGCGAGTTGGGTTCGTCTTCGAGCACGAGTTGCGGCGGGCGCGGCGCAATGGCGGCCTCCGCCGGCGCGATCCACGACGTCGCCGCGCGACCGTACCGGCCCTCGGCCCCGGCCATCGCCGACTCGATCTCCGGATTGAAGCCGACCCACTTCGCTCGCTCGTTCCCTTGCGGATCGACGACGACCATCGTCGGGAAGTTGACGACCCCGAAGGCGTTCGCGGCCGTCTGATCGGGATCGAGCGCGATGCGCTTCATCGGATGCGCGCGCGCAAAACCGCCGACGACGCCGGGCGGCTCGCCGACATCGATCGAGACGACGTCGACCTCGGGATGCAAGCGCGCGTAGCGTTGAATGAGCGGGATCGACTGCCGGCACGGCTCGCACCAGGTCGCCCAGAAATCCAGAAACGTGACGCGCCCCGGTCGCCGGTCGAGCGAGAAGCGGCCACCGTCGAGCGTCGCGAGCGACACCGGCGGGGCGGGCACGATCCGCCCGGCGACCAAGCGCGGCGCGATGAAGACCACGTAGAGCGCGATCAGGACGATCAGGGCGGCGAGGAGATCGAGCCCCCGCGTGGCCCAGCGACGTGCGGAAGGCATGCCTGGCGGAGGTTCGCACCCCTCGCAACGCGCATCCTACGTCCGATGCCCAGCAACCGAGCGCCATCGATCAGCCTTGACGCGCGCGCCCTACCGGCGACCAACCGCACGCTCCGAATCTTCGAGGCGTTCGATAAGCTGCCGCTCGGCGCGATCCTCGAGCTCATCGAAGAGAGCGACCCGCGCTCGCTCCGCAACGAATTCCAGCAGTATCGCGCCGGCCGGTTCGGCTGGGATGCTCGCAACCACGGTTCCGGTCGCTGGACGATTCGGCTGGAGCGCATCGACGAGCGCGCCGACACGGCGACGTTTCTCTCGCACTGCCCGCCGTTTGCCTCGGCCAAGGCCGTGACGATCGGGGAACTGGCCGGCCTCGCCAGCGATCGCAGCTACCGCGCCGGCGAGACGATCTTCGATGAAGGCGAGATGTGGCCGTACCTGGCCTTCGTGCGCAGCGGCAAGGTCGTCTACACGCTGCTCTCGCCCGACGGCAAGACGCACGCGCTCGGCGAGCGCCTCACCCACGACTCGATCAACGAATCCGGCACCTTCGATCAGGGCGGCGCGACCACGCGCGGCGAGGCCCTGACGGACTGTACGCTCGTGCTGCTACCGGCCGAGAGCGTGCTGCACGCCGTGCGCAACGACGCCGAACTCGGCCTCGGTTTCCTCGCCGCCTCATCGCAGGCGCGCCGCCGCTCGATCGACACGATCGCCGATCTCGCGTTCGCCCACGTGCTGCAGCGCGTCGCAAAATTCCTGATGTCGTACGCCCCTGCGACGACCGGTATGGCACCGGGTCTGCCGGGCGTCGAGAACCTCTCGCAAGCGCAGATCGCCGCGGCCGCGGGAACGGTACGCGATATGGCCGCGCGCGCGTTGATCCGCCTAAAGAACGCGAACGCGGTCGAACTCGATCGCGGGCGCGTCCGCTCGATCGACCGCGCCCGCCTCGAAGCCTTCGCTCACGGGGTCCAAGCCCCGCCGGTCTAGACCGATTCGAGTTGCGCCGTTTCGGCGTGCTCGGGCTCGGCTTGCGCGTCGAACGCGGCGCGCTTCGATTTCGCGGCCGCCTCGGCCAACGGCTGCGATGCGGGCGAGGCCGTTTGCGCCGGCACACCGGCGCGCGCGATCGCGAGCGTCTCGATGCCCTTCTTCACGGAGCCGAGCGCGCTGCTGAGCCGGCTGTCGAGATCGACCAGCACCTGCGCGGCGTAGGCGTCGGCGCCTTCGCGCACCTTCGCCGCGCGCGCTTCGGCTTCGCGCAACACCGTTTCCGCGGTGATGCGCGCGCGCTTGACGATTTCGTGATCGTCGACGAGCTGCGCGTGTGCCTCCGAGGCGTCGGTCACGATCGCCTGCGCGCGTTCCTGCGCCTCGCGCAGCACGCGGTCCTTATCCTTCGCGATCAGCTTCGCGCGCCCGACTTCCTCGGGCAACGTCGAGCGAATCTTCTCGATGAATTCGAACAGGCGTTCTTCGCTGAGCACGCGGCGCTTGAGCGGCAAAACGGTCCCCGAGCGCACGTAGTTCTCGAGTTTGTCCAAGACGCGATAGATGCTCATGAAAATTGTTTCTCCTCGGTCTGTTCGGTGGGGCGAAGGGTTGCGCGTTTGGCGCGCATGACGTGCAAGACGGCCTCGGGGACGTACTGATCGATTTCGCCGCCCAGGAAGAACACTTCTTTGACCAGGCTCGACGAGATGAACGAAAACTGGGGATCGCTGGGCAGGAACACGGTGTCGATACCGCTCAGCGAGCGGTTCATCAGCGCGGTCGACATCTCGCTCTCGAAATCGGCGACGACGCGCAGCCCTTTCACGATCACGCCGGCGCCGATCCGCTTGGCGAACGCCGCCAGCAGGCCGCGGAAATCCGCGATGTCGACGTTCCCTAAATGCTTGGTCGCCGCGACGATCATCTGCTTGCGCTCGTCCAGCGTGAACAGCGGCTCGCGCTTTTGCGGGTTGACGACGACCGCGACGAGCACGCGCGGAAAGATCGCCGCGGCGCGCTCGATCACGTCGAGATGCCCGCGCGTGAGCGGATCGAACGAGCCGGGGTAGATCGCCCCGGGCGGAACGTGCACGCCGTTCGCGGTCATGCCGGCTCCGGACGCAGAAACGCCAGCGCGACTTCGCCGTACGTCGCGGTGCGTTCCAAGTGGAATCCGGGATCGGCGGGTGCGGGCTCGCGCGAGCTGTGCTCGTAAACGACGAGCGAATGCTCGTCGATCGCGCCGCGTTCGCGCAACACGGCGAACGTCGCGCCGGGATAGGCTTGGGCGTACGGCGGGTCGGCGAAGACCAAATCGAACCGGCCCGCAACGCCGCGCGCCGCGCGCTCGGCGGGTGCGGTCACGACGGTTGTACGTTCGGCGAGGCCCAATGCCAACGCAGCGCCGCGCAGCGCCTCGGCCGTCGGCCGGTGCGCTTCGACGAACGTCGCGTGCGCCGCACCGCGCGAGAGGGCTTCGAATCCAAGCGCTCCGGTGCCGGCAAAGAGGTCGAGCACGTTCGCATCGTCGACGCGGCCGGCCAGGATCGAAAACAACGCCTCTTTGACGCGGGCGGGAGTGGGGCGAACCGCGCGTCCGGACGGCGTTCTCACGCTTCGGCTCCGAAGCGCCCCTCCGGTGAGTCTCAACGTACCCATCTGGTTGGGCCGATGACTTCGCCGTGCGGTTTCAGCCACCTCGAACGATCGGCGTCAGCGCGGCCAAACGGTCGATCCGGGCCGTCGGCGACCGCAGCCCGGGGGGATAGGGCGCGGCGTGATCGGCGAGCCAGACCGCCGGCAGCCCGTAGGAGCGCGCGCCGTCGATATCGGCCACCGGGTTATCGCCGACGTACCACAGCTCCGAGGCCCCGCAACCCAGCGCCGACGCGAGTTGCCGGAACGCTTCCGCCGACGGCTTATAAGCGCCGATCGATTCGCTGACCAGCACCGGCCCCGGAAAGTAGCCCAGCGCCTTGGCGATCTTCCGCTCTTGCAGCGGCGACCAGCCGTTGGTGAGGATGCCGACCCGGAAGCCGTTGTCGACCAGCGCCGTGATGCACTCGACCGCGCCTTCGACCGGCCGGACCAGCTCGTCGACGAGCGAGAAACAGATCTCCCGGTAACGCTCGGTCAGCGTTTCGGGGCTGCGGTCCATACCGTTGGCGCTCGGCGGCAGCGCTGCGGTGAAGCCCCACAGCATCCGTTCCATCGTCAGTTCGGCGGTGCGAAACCCGCTCAGCAGCCGTTCGATCAGATCGCGCAGGTCCGGCTCTTCAATGTTCACGGGCCAGCCGAGTTCGCGCGCCAGCCGCCCGAACGCGTGGCGTTCCAGATGCTGATCGGTCCCCAGCGTATGGTCGAAATCGAACCCGACGGCTAGCGGCCGATTCGTCATGCCGTCACCAGCAGCGCCCGAGCCGCGGCGACGTCGTCGATCAAGCCACGCAGCGGGCCGTGCTCCGGGGCGGCGAGTTCAGGATCGGCCGAGACGATGTCTTCGGCCGCGCTCTTGGCCTGCATGTACAGGCTGAAGTCATCGACGATGTTTCCGATCGTCGCGTCGGCGGCGCCGGCCTGCGCGGTCCCGGCCAACTCGCCCGAGCGCCGCAGGCGCAAGTCGGCCTCGGCGACCTCGAAGCCGTCGTTGGTCCCGGCCAGCACTTCGAGGCGCTCGCGTGCCAGATCGTCGTCGGGTGCGACCAGGATGCAAAACGATGCGGCCGCCCCGCGCCCGACGCGGCCGCGCAGCTGGTGCAGCGTGGCCAAACCGTAGCGTTCCGCATCGAGAATCACCATCACGCTCGCGTTGGGGACGTCGACGCCGACCTCCACCACGGTCGTTGCTACCAGCACGTCGGTCTCGCCGCGTTTGAACCCCGCCATGACCGCTTCTTTCTCCCTCGGAGGCATTCGTCCGTGCAACAACCCGACCCGAAGATCGGGAAAGACCTCGCGCCGGACATACTCCGCCTCGGCGAGTGCACCGCTCAAGTCGGTGTCGCCAGCGTCGATGGCGGGCGCGACGATGTAGGCCTGCCCGCCCCGCTCGACGTTTTGCCGCACGAACGCATAGACCCGATCCTTGCGGCTCCCACGCACGACGTACGTCTCGACCGGCGTGCGCCCCGGCGGCAGTTCGTCGATGATCGAGAGATCGAGGTCGGCGTACTTCGTCTGCGCGAGCGTGCGCGGTATCGGGGTCGCCGTCATGTAGAGCGTGTGCGGTGCGCCGCTCTTCTGCCGCAGCCGCGCGCGCTGCTCGACGCCGAAGCGGTGCTGCTCGTCGATTACCACCAAGCCCAGCCGCGCGAAATCGATGCTCTCGGTCAGCAGCGCGTGCGTCCCGACGGCCAGCGCCGCCTCGCCCGAAGCGATGCGTTCCACGGCCGCGCGGCGCTCGCGCGCGCCCTGCGAGCCGAAGACCGCTTCGACTGCGATCCCGAACGGCAGCAGTAACGGCGCGAGCTTCTGCGCGTGTTGCGCGGCCAGCAGTTCCGTCGGCGCCATCAACGCGCTCTGCAACCCGGCGCTATGCGCCAGTACGACGGCCGCCGCCGCGACCAGCGTCTTCCCGCTGCCGACATCGCCCTGGAGGAGCCGGTTCATCGGCGCCTCGCGCGCCATGTCGCGCGCGATCTGCTCGATGACGCGCGCTTGCGCTCCGGTCGGCGCGAACGGCAGCTCCGCGGTAAAGCGCGCGTACCAGTCGGGCGGCGCCGCGATCGGTGTCGCACCGCCGGCCGCCTCGCGCCGCGCGCGCTTGAGCGCCGCGGCCAGCGCGATCCCGAAGAATTCCTCGAACACGATCCGCCGCCGGCCGCGTTCGACGTCGGCCGGATCGCGCGGCGCGTGAACCCCGTACCAGGCCTCGCGCAGTGGCGGAAAACCGTGCCGGCGCACGAGTTCGGCCGGCAGCGCATCGACGCGTGCGGCGAGCAGCCGGTCGAGATTCTTTGCGATCGCGGTGCGGATCGTGCGCGAGGCCAGATCCTTAGAGGCGCCGTACACCGGCACGATCTCGCCCTGGAATTCTTCGCCGGCGCGTAACTCGCGGTGCGCCGTGACGTTGATCTCGCGCAGCAGGCCGGTGCGCGCGACGCGGCCGCTGACGAACAGCCGGTCGCCTTCGGCAAAGCGCCCGAAGAGATGCCGGCGGCCGAACCATTTCGCCGCGATGCTGCCGCTCTCGTCGGCGAGCTCGGCCGTGACGAGCGGAAAGCGCCCCGCGCGTTCCTTGACGCGCACGACCCGCCCGACCACGATCGCTTCACCATCGACGAGCGTACCGATCGGTTGCGGCACGCGCCAATCGCGATACGCGCGCGGAATATAGGACAGCAACTGCTCGGGCGTCTCGATGCCGAGCGCGGCGAATTTCTCGGCCGTTGCGGGACCGATGCCGGCCAGAGCGGCGAGCGAACGCGGGTCGACGGCTCAGCCTGCCGCGCGCCGCGCGAGTTCGGCGCCGATCTCATCGAGCGAGATCCCGCGTTCGGCGAGCAGGACCAGCGTATGGTAGAGCAAGTCGCTGGTTTCCCAGACGAGTTCGGCGCGGTCGTCGTTTTTCGCCGCGATCACGACCTCGGTCGCCTCTTCGCCGATCTTCTTCCCGATCCGATCGACGCCGCCCGCAAACAGCTTCGCGGTGTAGCTGCCCTCGGGCGGATTGGCTTTGCGATCCGCAATCGTGCGCGCGAGCGCGATCGCGGCCGCGGCGAAGTTGGCGCCGCCGGGCAACGCTTCGGCGCCGCCGAGCGCAACGACATCGCCGAAACACGTCGGGGCGCCGGTGTGGCACGCGGGGCCGGCGGGAATGACGCGATAGATCAGCGCGTCGCTATCGCAGTCGATGGCCACGGCCACGACGCGCTGCGTGTTTCCGGACGTCTCGCCTTTGTTCCACAGCGCGGCGCGCGAGCGGCTATAGAGCCAGGTCGAATGCGTCGCGAGCGTTCGCTCGAGCGCTTCGCGATTCGCGTAGGCCAGGGTCAGCACGGCGTCGGTGCGCGCGTCGACGATCACGACCGGCGCGAGGCCGCCGGCATCCCAACGCACGGCATCGGGCAACGCTTCGGGCGTCATCAGACCGCCACCGGCTCGAGCCGCACGGGAATCCCGTGCGCCGCCAACTCGCGCTTCACGTCGACGATCGCGAGTTCGCCGTAATGGAACAGGCTCGCGGCCAGCGCCGCATCGCTGCCCGCGTCGCGGAAGACCTCGACGAAATCGGCGAGCGCACCGGCACCGCCCGACGCGATGATCGGCAGGTTCACGGCCGCGCGGATCGCGCTGAGCAACGGCACGTCGAAGCCGGTACGCGTCCCGTCGCGATCGATGCTCGTGACGAGGAGCTCGCCGGCGCCGCGCTGCTCGGCCTCGCGCGCCCACGACACCGCGTCGCGACCGGTCGGCGTGCGGCCGCCGTCGACGACGACTTCAAACCCGCCGTCGACGGTGCGCGCGTCGATCGCGACGACGATGCACTGCGCTCCGAAACGGCGCGCAGCCGCATCGATCAGGCCCGGATCGCGCAGCGCCGCCGAGTTCACGCTCACCTTATCACAGCCGGCCCGCAGCAGATCGTTGACGTCCTCCACGGTGCGCACGCCGCCGCCGACCGCAAACGGAATCGTCAGTTCGGCCGCGACGGCGCGCACCACGGCCAGGGTCGCCCGCCGGCCTTCCACGGTAGCGGTGATGTCGAGAAAGACGAGTTCGTCGGCACCTTCGTTCTCATAGCGGCGCGCGAGTTCGACCGGGTCGCCGGCGTCGCTCAGGTCGACGAACCGCACCCCTTTGACGACGCGGCCGGCTTTGATGTCGAGGCACGGGACGATGCGGCGGACGAGCATGCTCTTTCCTTTAGCGTCGCGCCGCCGCATCCATCGTGGAAAATCCGGTTGCGCCGCCGTCTTCGTGCGCCACTACCCTCAGGGCCAGAATGGCCAGGTCGTCGGGGACGTCCCGGCCGGAACGCCGCTCGGCCTCGTCGACCAGGACGTCGCAGATATCTTGTGGTGCCAGCGGCGCGGCGGCGAACAGCGCCGCGACCCCCTCGTCGCCCAAGAACGCGCCCGTCGCATCGCGCGATTCGGTCAGGCCGTCGGTCGCCAGCAGGATCGTCGCACCGAGGGGCAATTCCACGCTCCGCACGCCGAACGTGCTATCGGCGCCGAGACCGATGATCGGCCCCGTCGGCGGCAGCTGCTCGACGCTGGTTCCCCGCCGCACGAACGCGGTCGAATGCCCGGCTGCAGCGTAGCGCAGCGTGTTCGTGCGGCCGTCGAAGCGCCCGAGAAACAGGACCACGAAGATCGACGGATCGTCGAACGTTGCGAGAAAGAGCCGATTGAAGCGTCCGACCACGTTGCCCGGATCGTCGCTGTCCGCCGCCAGCGCGCGCAACGCGTATTGAACGAATGCGGAATGCCGGGCGGCCTGGATGCCCTTGCCCGATGCGTCGGCGATGAGAATCCAGCCGCTCTCTTCCCCATCGCGCCACGAGTCGAGCAGATCGCCACCGACGAGCGCCTCGGCCGTGGCCGAGACGTAAGCGAAGCCGAGATCGGTGTGCGGAAGGCGCGTCCCGCCGACGCGTAGGGTCTGCTGTAAGGCGTCGACCAGCGCGTGCTCACGTTCAAGCCGCTGCAAGGCCGTGGCCCGTGCCAAGCCCAGCACCACGGCCGCGATCGCGAACAGGGCGACGACCGCGGCGCTGACCCCGACGGTAAGGTTGATCGTGCGTCCGAGTTGCCGGCGGACCCCGAGCGAGTCGGCATCGATCTCGGCTCGCAGCCGGCGCCCGATCGCCCGCATCTGGTCCGTCATGTGACGCCCGTTGGTCTGACGATCGTAGCTGTCGAGCCGGTCGGGATCGCGGAGCAACGGCGTGGCAACCGTCGCTTCCCAGCGCGCGTGCGTACTCCCGAGATCGGCGACGAGCGGCGAGGCGTCAAGCGCTCCCGCCGCGCGGACGGTTGCCGCGAGATGCGCGAGGCGGGAATCGAACTCCGGATCGGGCGGGCCGACCGGTTCGAGATACTGCGGGTCGCGCGTCGCGACGAAACCGCGCAGGCCGGCTTCTTCGCTGAGCTGCTCGCGGACGATCGCGTCGGCCTCCTCGCGCGCGGCGTTGAGGCGCGCTAGGAGGCCGGCCTCACCGCGAAGCTGGCGGATGCCCAGCGCAGGCCCGATGACCGTGACGGCCACAAACGCTGCCACGAGGAGCAGAATTGGAGGCGACACCCAGATTCGAACTGGGGATGGAGCTTTTGCAGAGCTCTGCCTTACCACTTGGCTATGTCGCCGTTCCTTGCGGCTGTCCTGGAGCGGGTGGCGGGAATCGAACCCGCGCGTCAACCTTGGGAAGGTCGCAGGCTACCATTACATCACACCCGCGTTCAGGACCGAGTTCGGTTCGCGCGTTCCACGGAGGCGTCCTTGCGCGCCGGTCGCCCCTCAGCGCCGGGCGGACGCGAGCAAGCGTTCCATCGTCGTGCGGAAATCGTTTAGACGCTTGGGCGTGAGAACGCTCATGAACGCGCTTTCGGCGCTGTCGACGGCACGTTCGCACGCCGCGAGCAGCCGCCGCCCTTCGCGCGTGAGACCGACCTGCAGCATGCGGCGATTATCGGGGTTTTCGGTGCGCCGGATGTAGCCTTTGTGTTCGAGCGCCGCGATGACTTCGTTCATCGACTGCGGCGTGACGTAGGCGCGTCGCGCAAGCTCGGCCGACGAGCGGCCGCCTTCGCGCGAGACGAGGCTGAGGATCAGGTACTGGCCGCTGGTGACGTCGTAGTCGCGCAACGCCTCATCGAGCGCGAGACCGGCTTCGGTCTCGATGCGTTTCATGAGGTAGAAGGTGCGCCGGTATCCCGTATCCGTCAGAAGTCGCAATTTCGGTGAACTCGCTCCGGCCATTCGCCGGACGTTTGCCGACGTATGTCAGGCGGCCTTCGAGCACAGGCGGGCGCATGGTTTTCGCCGTATCCGCTCGGCTATAACGAACACCCGCATGCTGCGCGCCGTGGTGGCCTTCGCAGCCGCAGTCCTCGTCGCGTTCATCGTTCTGCCGCTGGCGGGCCTCCTCGCGCATATCACGCCGGGCGGCTTTGCCGAGGCGCTGCGCACGCCGGCGGCACACCACGCCTTGCAATTGAGCGCGATCACCACGACGATCACGCTGACGATTACGCTGCTGCTCGGCACGCCGCTCGCCTACGTGCTCGCGCGCGCCGATTTCCCCGGACGCCGCCTCGTCGACGCCGTCGCGGACTTACCGATCGTCGTGCCGCCCGCGGTCGCCGGGATCGCGCTGCTGTTCGCCTTCGGCCGCAACGGAACGCTCGGCCCACTGCTGCACGCATTCGGCGTGCAACTCTCGTTCAGCACCGCCGCCGTGGTCCTCGCGCAAACGTTCGTCTCGGCGCCGTTCTACGTGCGCGCGGCCCGCGCGGCGTTCGCCGCCGGTGACCGCACGCTCGAAGCGGCGTCGGCGACGCTCGGTATGGGACCGCTCCGAACGTTCGCCTACATCACCGTGCCGCTCGCCGCGCCGGCCCTGCTCGGCGGCGCGGTGCTGACCTGGGCGCGCGCGCTGGGCGAGTTCGGCGCGACGATCATGTTCGCGGGCAACCTCGAAGGCGTTTCGCAAACATTGCCGCTCGCCGTCTACCTGAACCTCGAATCGGGAGATCTGCCGATCGCAACGGCGCTCTCAATCGTCTTGGTCGCCTTCAGTCTGTTCGTCGTCGCCGCCGTGCGTTTGACGGCCGAACGCGAAGCGGCATGACGCTGCGATTCGACGTGCGCAAACGGCTGCGCGAGTTCACGCTCGATGCGGCCGCCGACCTTCCGGCCGGCGTGACGCTACTCGAAGGCCCCAGCGGCGCCGGAAAGACCACGCTGTTACTGCTGATCGCCGGCCTCGCCGTTCCCGACGGCGGCCGCATCGCACTCGGCGAGCGCGTGCTCGCCGACGCGGCGACGCGCACGTTCGTGCCGCCCGCCGCCCGCAATGTGGCGCTGGTATTCCAGGAATACGCGCTCTTTCCGCATCTCGACGTCGCCGCCAACGTCGGCTACGGCCTGCGCGCGCGAAGCGTCCCGGCCGCCGAGCGCGCGCTGCGCGTCCGGCGCGCGCTCGACCGCTTCGAGATCGCCGAGCTCGCCGGTGCGCGCGTCAACGAGCTCTCCGGCGGCCAGCGTCAGCGCGTCGCGCTCGCGCGGGCGCTGGTCGTGGAACCGGCGGCGCTCCTGCTCGACGAACCGCTGGCCGCGCTCGATCCCGCGACGCGCGACCGCGTGCGCGGCGAGCTAGCGGCGATGCTCGCCGACATCGGCGTACCGGCCGTTTTCGTCAGCCACGACCCCTCCGACCGGGCGCATTTCGGCGCCCGCACGCTGCGGCTCGAACGCGGCGAGCTCGCGCGGTAGGCGCGCGCAGCCGAACCCGCAAATGGCAACGGTATGGTCGGCGTTTCGCTGAAGCTCCGCTTATCCGACGAGCGCGCGCTCGGACCGGGAAAGATCCGGCTGCTCGAATTGATCGCCGAAACCGGATCGATCTCGTCGGCCGGCCGCGCGATGAAGATGTCGTATCGCCGCGCGTGGTCGCTCGTCGACGAGCTCAACCACACGTTCCGCAAGCCGGTCGTCCTGTGCCGGCCCGGCGGCGCGGCGGGCGGCGGCGCGGCGCTGACCGAGTTCGGCTCCGAAGTCGTGCAGCATTACCGCGCCATCGAAGGACGCATCGCCACGTCCTCGCGCGCGCATCTGGCCGCGCTCGAACGCGCGCTCCCGGCGAAGGCGAATCGCCGCTCCCGCGAGGTCGCACCGTCATGAAAATTTTTCTGGAGATCCTCGTTTCGATCGTGCTGCATCCGATCGCCGCGATCCTGATGTGGATCAACCTGCTCGCCCGCGACGATCTCTCGGGCGCGCAGAAGATCATCTGGGCGTTGACCGGCGTGCTGTGGGGCGTCGGGCCGATCCTGTACTTCCTCGTCGGCGGCGGCGAGCTTTGGTAACCGCGCCGGGCCCCGGCTAGGGTGCGGCGCTACTGCGCGACATCGGCTGCGTCATCCGCATAGCCGGCGGCGGCAGTGCGAACATCAGCAACAGACGGCCGGCCGTGGGCTTTCCGAAGCGGCCTCGTTCGGGCGGCGGCCCGGCGTCCGGCGGCGGCGGCGGCGGGGGTGCGCCGGCGCCGCCCATCGCTGCGTGCATCGTGCGGAAGGCTTTCTCCGCGGCCGCCGTGATCGCGCTCTTTTCGTCGGCGGTCAAGAGCGCGTCGATCTGAGCGGCGGCGGCGCGCCGGTCGAGCGAGCCGACGGCAACGGCGCCGATCAGGCTCTGCACGCTCGCGGCATGCGCCGGCGTCAGGGCGGCAAACGCCGCCGCTTTGGCCTCGGCGTGCGCCTTTTCCATCGCAGCGCGCAGCGCGGGCGAGGGCGCGGGGCGATCCGCACCCGGCATCATGCCGGGCGGTCCGGGCGGACCCGCCTGCGCCGAGACGGCGGCGGGAAGACCAAGGCTCGTACAGAGCGCCACGAGGATCAACGCACGTTTCATGCCCCAATCGTAGCGCGGAAATCCGTGAGTCGCCTGTGGACGCCTACCCGCCGGCCGCTTCGAACGCCAAAACGGCGGCTTCCCATTCCCCCAAGGCGAGCGCGCTTGCGCTGCGCACGCGTTCGAGCGCGTTGCCGAGCGTGACGACCGCGGCCGGATCGTCGTAGAGCTCGGAGCCCGCGAAGCGCCGCTCGAGCTCGTGCTTCTCGGTATCCAGATCGGCGACGCGTTTTTCCGCCTCGGCGACCGCGCGGCGCAGCCGGCCGAGTTCGAGCTTCGCCGCGTGGGTCACGCGCTTGTCGCCGCTTTCCGCAGCGGCGGGCGCGGCCGGCCGCGCCGGGGCAGCCGGTTCGTGTAGGCTGCGCTCGTAGGCCGCGTAATCGCCGTCGATCACAACCGCGCGGCCGTCGCGAACCGCGATGACGCGCTGTGCCAAGCGCTGCAGCAAATAGCGGTCGTGCGAAACGACGAACAGCGCCCCGTCGTAGGCCGCGAGCACGTCCTCGAGCGCTTCGCGGCTCGGAATGTCGAGATCGTTCGTCGGTTCGTCGAGGAACAGACAATCGGCACGTTGCGCCATCAACCGCGCGAGCATGATGCGCCGGCGTTCGCCGCCGCTGAACGCTTCGACCGGTTTGTCGACGGCGTCACCGCCGAGGTTGAGCCGGCCGAGCAGCCCGCGCGCCTCTTCGCCCGTGACGCCCATCTGGGCCACCGCATCGGCGGCCGAGACGCCGGCCGGCAGATCGTCGGCCGTGCTCTGCGAGTAGCTCGCGGTCGTCAAGCCCGTGCCGTAGCGCACGTTGCCGTGGTCGGGCGCGAGATCGCCGCTCAGGATGCGCAACAGCGTCGTCTTTCCCGCGCCGTTGGGGCCGACGATCGCGACCGCCTCGCCGCGCACGAACTTCGCGCTCAGGCCGGAGAACAGCGGTTGCGCGTAGGCCTTCGCGAGGCCGATCGCTTCGATCGCGATGCCGCCGGTCGGCTTGCGCGCCGCCGTCAACGCAACCGAAATGGCGCGCCGGTCCTTGCGCGGCCCGTCGACCGGCGCAACGCGGCCGAGTGCCTTTTCGCGACTGCGCACGTGGGAGTAATTGTGGGAACCGTGCGTACGTAGTTCGTCGATGACCGCACGCTGACGCTTCTGCTCGGTAACCGCCGCCTCGTAGGCACGCTGCTGCTGCAGGCGCCGGTCGGCACGCTGCGCGACGAACTGCGAGTACGCCGTTCCGGGCGTGACCTCGTAGGTGACGAGTTCGCCGGCGGCGAGCTCCCAGATCGTCGTGGCGACCGTCTCGAGGAAATACCGGTCGTGGGAGACGATCAGGTACGCGCGCGAATCGCGCGCGACGAACGTCTCGAGCCAGCGCACGGTATCGAGATCGAGATGGTTGGTCGGCTCGTCGAGCAGCAGCCAGTCGGGACCCTCGAGCAACGCGCGCGCCAGCAGCGCGCGCGTGCGCTGACCGCCGGAGAACTCGCTCAGCGGACGCTCCAAATCGCTCTCCGCAAATGCGAAGCGGTTGAGCGTCGCGCGCATCTCCCATTCGTGCGCCACGCCGCGCTCGAGCGCTTCATCGAACGCAGCGCGCAAGGTCGCCGGACCGCTCTCCGCGGCGTTTTGGGCGAGATAGCCGAAGCGCGTCTCACGCGCCCGCACGATCCGGCCGTCGTCCGGCCGGTCGATGCCCGCAAGCAAGCGCACGAGCGTCGACTTTCCGGCACCGTTGGGTCCGACGAGCCCGATCTTCTCGCCGTCGCGAATGACCCCCGAAAGTCCGTGAAACACCTCGTTCGCGCCGTAATGCCGCTCGAGGCCGGTAAACCGAAGTAATTCCATACGTGCCCCGCGGACGTACGCGCCGCGAGCAGTAATTCCCGCGCGTACGGGCGCATAGCGCCAAGTGCGCCGCGACGTGATTTTTCTCGCGATGATCCTGGCGATCTTTCTCGCCTCGGTGGAAGCGACGATTGTCGCAACCGCGATGCCGACGATCGTCGCCGACCTCGGCGGCCTGCGGCTCTTCAGCTGGGTCTTCGGCGGCTACTTCCTTACCCAAGCGGTGGCGGTGCCGATCTACGGCCGGCTCGCCGATCAGTTCGGTCGCAAGCCGATGCTGATCGCCGCGATCGTCATCTTTTTAAGCGGCTCGATCCTGAGCGGCTTCGCGCACGACATGGTCACCCTGATCGCGTTTCGCGCGCTCCAGGGGATCGGCGCGGGCGGCGTGCTGCCGATGGCACAAACGATCGTCGGCGACCTCTATCCGGGCGCGGAACGAGCGAAAGTGCAAGGCTTCCTATCGTCGATCTGGGGCGTCGCCGCGATCGCCGGCCCGCTACTGGGCGCGTTTCTCGTGCAACACCTCGGCTGGCCGTCGATCTTCTGGATCAACGTTCCGTTCGGCATCGCTTGCATCGCGATCGTCCTGCGCTATTTTACCGAGCAGGTCCACCCCGTCACGCACGAGGTCGACTACGCCGGCTCGTTGCTGCTCGCGCTGGGCGCCGGGCTCTTGATGTTCGCGCTCGTGATGGCCGGCAATCTGCCCGCACCGGAACTTGCGGGCCTCGCCCTGGCGGGCCTGATCACGATCGCCGTGTTGCTGCGCCACGAGATGCGCACCGCGGAACCGATTCTGCCGCTGGAACTCTATCGTCAGCCGATCATCATCATCGGCAACGCCGGAAATTTCGCGATGGGCGCGATGCTGATGGGCGTCAGCGCGTTTCTGCCGACGTACGTGCAAGGGGCGATGGGGCTATCGGCCGTCGTCGCCGGCACGGTGCTGGGCGCGTTGATGGTGGCCTGGGTCGCGGGCTCGTTCGCCGGCGCGCGCTTGATGCTCGCGACGAGTTACCGGCTCACGGCCGTGCTCGGTGCGATCGTGACGATCGCCGGCAGCGCGCTGCTGGCCACGCTCACTCCCGAGCGCGGCGTGCTCTGGGCCGGTGCGGGTTGCACGCTGATGGGCCTCGGCTTCGGGTTCGTCAACGGCGTGTTCATCATTGCGACGCAATCGTCGGTCGGCTGGGAACTGCGCGGCCGCGCGACGGCCTCGAACATCTTTCAGCGTCAGCTCGGTCAGGCGATCGGCACCGCGCTCTTCGGCGCCGTGTTCAACCTCGGCCTCTACGCGCGCATTCCCGATGCCGGCGACGCCGTCGCGCGGCTGATGCTCGCGCCGGCGCGCGCCGCGATGCCGCCGCTCGAACTCGCGCGCGACGCGAACGCGATGGCGCTCGCGCTGCATCCGATCTTCCTGCTGCTCGGGCTCGCGGCGCTCGCGCTCCTCGCCTGCGGTTCGGCGCTGCCGGCCAAACTGCGGCCCGACAATCACCCCGAGCCCGCGCGCGCCTGACGCTTACAGCGGCGCGCCACCCGGTTTGCTGACTCCCGCGAACGCGCTCTTGACCGCGTCCCAATGTACGATCACGGCCGTGTTCAGGCCCAACCCGCGCTGGCTGCCGTCACGGAAATCGTAGAGGCCGTTGATCCCCACGAAGCCGTGCGAGTTCTCGATGTACGCGCGGACCGCATCCGGTCCGGCATCGAGGCCGACGTGCTCGAGCGCGTCGACGACGATGAGCGCGGGATCCCACGAGAACGAGTGCGCGACGTCGGGCTTCACGCCGACCGCCGCGAACGTTGAGAAAAAGCGATTTTGCGCGTCGCGAATCGGGCCCGGCAACACCCCTTCGTGCGCGAAGAAGCGCGGGCTCGGGAAGAACATCTGTTTAGGCGTGAACGCGGCGTACTGCGCCAGCTGCGGATACGTCAGGTTGCCGTTGCCGCCGATCGTCGGCAGGTCGAGCCCGGAATCGTTGATGCCGTGCAGCAACGTGCCGAACGGCGTTCCGGTCGACCACGCGACCAGCGCGTCGGGATGCGCCGACGAAATGTGCGCGAACTGCGCGCTCACGCTTACGTCCGCCGGATTGAAGTGCTCGACGGCCACGAACGTCAAGCCGGCGTTCTCCGGCCGCCGCGCCGCCGTCATGAATGCCCGCTCGGCATCCTGACCGCTGGCGTCCGTCGACGTGATGATCGCCACGCGGTCCAAATGCCGGCCGTGGAAATAGCGCAGCGACGCGATCGCGAGGTCGTCCGTACCGACGCTTGAGGTGAACGTGTAGCTGTCCGCCGCCGGGTGAATGCCGGGCGAAAAGCAGAACTGCACCGGACCGTTTGCCTTCACGACCGCGGCCATCGCGTTGCACATCGCCACCACATCGCTGCCGAGGATCACCGGCGGCTTCTTCGCCAGCACGCCGTTCGTCAGTTGCACCGCGACTTGCGGATTGGACTGATCGTCGGCCACGTCGAAGTGGATCGGCCGGCCTTTGATCCCGCCGTGCTTGTTGACGAAGTCCTCGATCAGTTGCAGCGACTGGTTCTCGGACTTGCCGAGAAACGCGCCGCCGCCGGTGAGCGAGAGCACGACCGGAATCACGAACGGGTCGGCCGCTGCGGCCGGACGCACGGCACCCGGCACGAGCAGCGCGAGCGCGGCGACGATACTTGCGGTGACGAAGTGAGACGCAGGCACGCGCATGGGGAACGCCCTCCTGGATGACGGGTTACGGACCCGCACTCTGCGAATGCAGTACGGTACTATGAGCGGGATGCCGGCGAAAACCCTACGCCTCGGGGCGATCGGGCTGGGCCGCGCGGCAGCGACGATGCTGCCGAGCTTGATCGCTCATCCGAACGTGCGGCTCACCGCGGCTGCGGATCCGAATCCGGACGCGCGCGCGCGCTTCGAGGCCGATTTCGGGGGCCGCACGTACGCATCGGCGCAGGAACTCTGCGCGTCGCCCGACGTCGATGCGGTCTACATCGCGACGCCGCATCAATTTCACGCCTCCGACGTGCTGACGGCGGCCGCCCACGGCAAACACGCGATCGTCGAAAAACCGATGGCGCTCACGCTCGAGGAGTGCCGCGCGATGACCGACGCGGCCGAACGCAACGGCATCGTCCTCGTCGTCGGTCACAGCCACGGCTTCGATCCATCGATCGTACTGATCCGCGAGATGGTGCGGCGCGGCGATGTCGGCGCGCTGCGCATGATCGTCAACCTGACGTATACCGACTTTCTCTACCGTCCGCGCAGGCCCGAAGAGCTCGATACGGCGCAAGGCGGCGGCATCATGTACAACCAGGTGCCGCATCAGCTCGACATCGTACGCACCATCGACGGCGGACCGCTGCGCAGCGTCTACGCGCACGCCGGCATCTGGGATCGCGCGCGGCCGACCGAAGGCGCGTTGACCGCGATGCTAGAGTTCGAAGACGGCGTCGCCGCGTCGATCGCGTATAGCGGCTACGACCGCTTCGACACCGACGAGTTTCACGCATGGGTCGACGAGGGCGGCGAGCCCAAGACGCCCGCCTACGGACGCCGGCGACGCGCGAACCGGGCCTACGCCTCGGCCGAAGACGAAGCGCGCGGACGCGCGGCGCGCGGGTTCGCCGGCAGCGGGATCGCGCGTCCGGGCGCGGCGCAGCACCATCCGCACTTCGGCCTCGTGATCGTCAGTTGCGAGGGCGCCGATCTGCGGCCGTCGCCCGACGGCGTGCTCGTGTACGATGACGACGGCGTGCACGAAGTGCTCGCGCCGCGCGCGCGGGCGTATCCGAATAAAGACGGCGTGATCGACGAATTGTACGCCGCGGTCACCGGCGGCGAAGCGCCGCTGCACGACGGACGCTGGGGCACGGCGACGATGGCCGCCGTGCTGGCGCTGCTCCAAAGCGCGCGCGAACGGCGCGTGATCATGCTGAACGACGAGGTCTCCACCCATGCTCTCCGTTGAAGAAAACACGCTCCTCACGCGCGTCTGCGGCGACGCACCGATGGGCCGCATGATGCGACGCTACTGGGTGCCGGCGTGCCTGGCCGAGGAAGTCGCGCTGCCCGACGGCCCGCCGGTGCGCACGACCCTCTTCGGCGAACGTTTCGTCGTATTCCGCGATACCGCCGGAACGCTCGCGCTCGTCGACGAGCGTTGCCCCCACCGCTTGGCGTCGCTCGCGCTGGGACGCAACGAAGAAGGCGGCCTGCGCTGCATCTATCACGGCTGGAAGTTCAACACGGCCGGCGCGTGCGTCGATATGCCGACCGAACCCGGCGCGTTCGGATTTCGCGACCGCATCAAGCTTTCGAGCTTTCCCGTGCGCGAAGCCGGCGGCATGATTTGGACGTACCTCGGGCCGCCCGAACACCAGCCGCCGTTTCCCGAATACGACTGGATGAAGTTGCCGCGCGACCGTTTCGCGGTGATGAAGGTCGGCGAGCGCGTCAACTACGCGCAAGCGCTCGAAGGCGCGATCGACTCCTCGCACTCCTGGTTTCTGCACCAAGGCATCATCTGGGACTGGAAGAAGCGCGCGTCGCTCTCGATGGACACCTCGCCCAAGCTCGAAGCCGAAGACACGGCCTACGGCTTCCGCTACGCCGCGATTCGCGTGCCGGTGGAGAATCCCGAAACGGAACGCTACGTCCGCGTGACGCTCTTCCTCGTGCCCTTCACGGCGTTCATCCCGCGGCCGCTCGAAACGCAGCATCCGGCGCACGTCCAGATCTTCGTGCCGGTCGACGACGAACGCACGATGTTCTACGGCGTCTTCTTCAGCCAGGACGGCGCGCCGGTCGACGAGGTCGAATCGCGCCGCCACCACCACGTGGTTCCGGGCGTCGACCTGGATCGCAACTGGTACAAGCTGGCGACCGAGGAGAACTGGTACAACCAGGACCGCGCGGCGATGGCGCAGGGCAGTTGGACCGGGATCGAGGGCTTCACCAATCAGGACATGGCCTGCCAAGAGTCGATGGGGCCGATCGTCGACCGGACCCGCGAGGCCCTCGGCACCTCCGACATCGCGATCATCCGCATGCGCAAGCGCATGTTGGAGGCGGTGCGGCTCTTCCAGGACGGCCGGCCCCTGATCGGACTCGACCCCGGGCTAGCGTACGGCCGGATCCGTAGCGAGCAGAAGATCGTGCCGGTGAGTGCGCCGTGGCAGAGCGTGGGCGCGTACGCCGGGGAATACGCGCCGGCGGCGGGCGCGGTCTGACATGGAGATCGTCGACATCCATCCCCACGCCATCTCCAAGGATCCCGTCCGCTATCCGCTGGACCCGCTGGGCGGCACGGTCTCGGCCTGGGCGCGCGAACGCCCGGTCGACGCGGCCGAGCTCCTCGACCGTCTGGACGGCGCCGGCATCCGGCGCGCGGTCGTGGTCCAGCCGGCGACGGCCTACGGCTACGACAACAGCTATGCCGCCGATAGCGCGGCGGCCCATCCCGGCCGCCTGCTCTACGTCGGCATGGTCGACGTGCGCGCGCCGGGCGCGGCCGAGCGGATCACCTATTGGGTCAAGGAGCGGGACATGGCCGGCCTGCGCATTTTCAGCGACGGCAGCACGCTCGACGCCTGGCTCGAGGATCCGCAGACGTTCCCGGCGTGGGAAGCGGCCCGCGAGCTCGGGATCCCGGTCTGCGTGCAGACCGGCTACGAGAGCCTGCCGATCCTCGCCCGCACCGTCGCCCGCTTCCCCGAGGTGCCGGTGCTGCTCGATCATTGCGCCTGGCCCCCGGCCGAAGACGGCCCGCCCTACGCCGCGGCCGCGGACTTCTTCGCGCTCGCCAAACTGCCCAATCTGCATCTGAAGGTCACCGAGGCGTTCTTTCGCGACCTGAACGCGGGCCGGGCGTCCGTCCGGACGTTCATGGAGCGCACGCTCGCTGCGTTCGGCGCGCGGCGCATCGCCTGGGGATCGAACTTCCCGTCGTCGCCCGGCAGCCTGATCTCGCTGCGCGACCTCGCCCTCGAGCAACTCGCATTTCTGTCCGAGAGCGATCGCCGGGCGATCTTCTGCGAAACGGCGCTCACGGTGTATCCGCGGCTGCGAACCATATGATCGCGCTCAACGAAGCGGCGGCCCGAGCGCTTGCCGGATCGTTCGGAACGTCAATGGTCCGACCACTAGAAAAAATTTGCGCCCGCCTGCGTTTTCCCGCAACACGCCGAACCGTTGCATATGCGCTCGAGCGCATATGCAACGAACGCAAAGTAAATGTCTACCGCGACGCAACAGCGCGAAGGAACGGGAGATTCCATTTCGAATGCTGGGGGTCGATAAATCGCCCCTGGCGGTGATCCTTACGCGGTTTTAACCGGTACGATCGTCAATACGGAAGGCCTACTACATGCTCTCGCAAGATGTCGCGGGCGCGCCGGTTAACGGCGCTGAGGGGGCGGGCGTAAAGCCCTACAACCTCGTCTCGGTTCGCGGACTTCGGAAAGTTTACAACACGCGGTCCGGCGAAAAAATTGAAGCGATTCGCGAGATCTCGATGGAGGTCAAGGAAGGCGAATTCGTTTCGCTCGTCGGGCCGTCGGGCGCCGGCAAAACGACGCTGCTGAACATTCTCTTGGGCCTGCTGCCGTACACGTCGGGCGAAGTGCGTTACAAGGGCGAACTGCTCCGCGGACCGCGCCGCGACGTCGGCATCGTGTTCCAAGAGCCGGTGCTCTTCCCGTGGCGCACGGTGCTGCAGAACGTGCTGCTGCCGGCCGAAGTCATCGGCATCGACAAGAAGGTCGCCCTCGAGCGCGCCAAGTCGCTGCTCGAGATGGTCGGCCTCAAAGACTTCCTCAACAAGTACCCGGCCGAGATGTCGGGCGGCATGCAGCAGCGTGCCGCGATCGCGCGCGCTCTCGTGCACGATCCGACCTTGCTGCTGATGGACGAGCCGTTCGGCGCGCTCGACGCGCTGACGCGCGAGACGATGAACCTCGAATTGCTGCGCATCTGGAAGCAGACCGGCAAGACGATCATGCTCGTCACTCACTCGATCCCCGAATCGATCTTCCTCGCCGACCGTGTGATCGTGCTCGGCGTGCGGCCCTCGCGCATCGCGGCCGACGTGGAGATCGATCTGCCGCGTCCGCGTTCGCTGGACATGATCAGCACCGACCGCTTCGGCGAACTCAACAAGGTCGTCCGCAAGAGTCTCGAAGTCAGCCTGCCCGCAGGTGAGGAGCACTAAGCAAGATGGTTAGCAGCAGCCAACCGCTCGTCGTACTCGAAGTCGGCGAAGACGACGCACCAAAGATCAAGTTCTCCGAACGCATCCCGGACTGGGTGCTGTTGAGCGCCACGTTCCTCGTGCTGCTCGGCCTGTGGCAGTTGGCCATCAATATCTTCAATCCGCCGCCGTACATCATCCCCTCGCCGACGGCGCTGGGTCTCGCACTGTGGTCGGCGGCGACCGATTACAACCTCTACGTCAACGTCGGCGTCACGGCCGAGGAGGTCGCGATCGCTTTCGTCGTCGCCGCCGTTCTGGCGTGCTCGATGGGACTGCTCGTTACCGAAAACCGGGTCTGCGAGCGCATCATCCTGCCGTACGTCATCGCGATCCAGTCGGTGCCGAAGGTCGCAATCGCGCCGCTGATCATCATCTGGTTCGGCTTCGGCATCACCTCGAAGATCGTGATCGCATCGATGCTTGCGTTCTTCCCGATCTTCGTCAACGTCGTGACCGGCTTCAAGGCGATCGATCAGCGTCAGCTGATGCTGATGCGCTCGCTGTGCGCGTCGCGCTGGCAGATCTTCTTCAAGCTCCGCTTGATGACGGCGTTCCCGTATCTGTTCGCCGGTCTGCAGATCGCGGCCGTCCTCGCCTCGCTCGGCGCGATCGTCGGTGAGTTCGTCGGCGCGAAGCAAGGCATCGGTTCGATGATCATCCGGTCGCAAACGGAAATGGACGTCGCCAACGTTTTCGTCGGCGTCGTCGCCCTCTCGATCATGGTCAGCATCCTTCACGCGAGCGTCAAGGCGGTCTCGAAGAAGGTCGTCTTCTGGACCGAGTTCGAGGACAAGAGCGAAGCGTAAGCTCGCTTCGGCAAAGGCAATCGGGCGCGCCCGGCCGTGACGGCCCGGCGCGCCCTTTCTTTATTCGGGAGAACAGCCATGGCTACGACCGACATTCGCCCCACGACATCCGTCCGCGACCGGGTCTCGCCCGAAGAGTGGGCAACGCGCGTCCGGCTGGCCGCCTGCTACCGGCTGCTTGCGCACTTCGGCTGGACCGAGTTGATCTACACCCATGCGTCCGCCCGGGTGCCGGGCCCCGACGATCATTTTCTGCTCAACCCGTTCGGCTTTCAGTTTGAGGAAATCACCGCGTCGTCGCTCGTCAAGGTGGACGTCGACGGCAACATCGTCGCTCCGACGCCGTACCACATCCACAAGGGCGGCTTCGTGATCCATGCGGCGGTGCACAAGGCGCGGCCGGAAGTCGGCTGCGTGATCCACAACCATACCCGCGCCGGCATGGCGATCTCGATGATGAAGCGCGGCCTGCTGCCGCTCTCGCAACACGCGGTCGCGTTCACCGGACGCATCGCCTACCACGACCACAGCGGCATCGCGGTCGACGAGGCCGGCGAGATGGACGAGATCGCCAAGAACATGGGGAACGCCGCGGTTCTCATCCTGCGCAATCACGGGACGCTCGTCGCCGGCACGACGATTTCGGAAGCGTTCGCGATGCTGGCGAAACTCGAAAAGGCGATGCAGGCCCAACTCGACGCCCTGGCCACGGGCGAGGAACTCACGTACATCACACCCGAGGTCGCCAAGCAAATCGGCGGCTTCATGTTCCACGGCACGATCGTCCCCGATCCCGAGCACGCCGAATACGTGCCGCTGGAAAAAGGCAAGTATGCGGCACCGTCGGGCTGGATGGAATGGCCCGCGCTGATCCGCATGCTCGACCGCAAAGACCCCTCGTACAAGGATTGAGCGCCGTGATCATCGACTCGCAAACCCACGTCGTCTCGGACGACCTGGGCCGGTTCCCCAAGCGCCCCGACGCCTATACGTGGCCGGCAACGACCGGCGCGGCGGCGATCGCCGCAATGGACGCGGCCGGCATCGATCGCTCGTTCCTGCATCAGGCCTACGGCGTCTACGGGCTCGACAACCGCTACCTGGCGGAAGTCGTCCGGGCGCACCCGGATCGCTTCATGGCGGCGTGTTGCGTCGACCAGATCGCGCCCGAAGGTCCCGATACGCTGAGCGACCTGATCGAGAACCAAGGCTTCAGCGCGCTCCGGCTGGTCTGGAACCAGGTGCCGAACGTGCTGGCCGATCCGGCATCGTATCCGCTCTGGCAGCGCGCTGCGGACCTCGGGATTCCGGTCGTCGTCGCCGCCCAACTCGTCGACATCCCGAGCCTCGTCACACCGCTCGAACGCTTCGGCAACGTGCGCGTGTGCCTCGAACACTACTGGGGCAACAAGCTCGGCGATCCACCCTACGACCTCGTCGCACCCGTGCTCGAGCTGGCGCGCTTCCCGAACCTCTACGTGCGCGTCGTCTCGAACCTCAACGCATCTTCACGTCAGGGCACCGGCTCGCCGCGGCAGTTCTTCTCCTTGCTCGCGGAACGCTTCGGCACCGGGCGCTTGATCTGGGGCACCAACTATCCCGGCCATTGGGACACGCACGGCGGCATCGGCGAACGCCTCGTGCTCGCGCGCGAAGATCTCGCGTTCCTCGGCCCGGATGCCGGCCGCGCGATCTTCGGCGAAACCGCGCTGACCTTCTGGCCCTAGGCCCGCAGGCGTCTAGGGCGCCTGCGCGGAGAAATCGTACCAGTAGTCGGGCTGCCAGGCCCGGCGCGGTCCGGGCGTCGCGCGCGGGGCTGAGATCTCGGTGACGTAGCCGAGCCGTTCGCGCGTGTCCTGGTAGTGAAAGAGCGACGAATGGTTGCGCAGCCAACCGCTCATGCACGTCGGCGCACCGAAGCTATCGGCGAGCCAGCCGTTGACGCTTTCCCAGCGCGCCCAATCCGCCATCGGGATGCGCACGTCGACGTGGTGGATGCCGGGGCCCAGCACTTGCAAATAGTCTTCTTTGTAGTGGCTCGGACCGGCGGCCGGCTGAATGACTTCGAAGCCGAACGGCAGCCCCGACGGATTGACGCCGAGGTCCGCGCGACCGGTGAAATACCCGTGCGTGACGGGCCGGCCGTTGTTCGTCGTGTCTTCGAGCGAGCCCGGCGCCGTGCGCCAGTGCATCCCGCGCCAGACGGGCCGGCCGAACAAGCGCGCGAAATGCGGCAACCGTTCGGTCAGATTGTCGACGACGACGCCGAGGTGCGAGATGCCCGCCGCGTCCGCGGCGATCGTCAGTCCCGGCGGCCGCGTCACGCTGCCGGAGAAATCCCAGACCTCATCGGCGGGCAAACGCTCCCAGCCGTCGCTGTGCGGGACGACGACCTGCACGAAGAAGCTGCCCAGCAACGGGCGCATGTCGAAATACGCGTAGTCGGCCCCGCCGAGACGATAGGATTGCGCGACCGGAATGCCTTCGCCGGCGAGCCAGGCACGCAACGCGGCAAACTCCGCGGCGCCGAGGACGGTCGCGAAGAGGCCGTGCACGCCGGCGCCGCGCGTCACGAGAAACTCCTCGAACGTACTCAGGCCCGAGACCGGCTGGACGAGTTGGAACGTCAGGTTGCCGCCCGGCGTGCTGCCGAGGGCGGAGACGAAACCGTACGCGTTGGGAATCGGCACCGGACCGTCGAGATCGAACGGCGGCGGCGCGGCCGGAACGCGGCCGCGGATCGTCACGTGCGAGAGGCGGTCGGGCGTCACGTGGGTGACGTTCCAACGCTCGATGCCGTAAAAATCCGCGTAATTCCGCGCCGTCGCCTTGACGTCGCCGGTGACGATCGTGAGATAGCGCAGCGTCTGCAGCGGGATGGCGTTCATGCCGTCGGCGCCGCCACGCTACAGGAAGCTGCTGAGGTTCTTGGAGTTCAAGCTCACGTCGTCGAGAAACAGATGGCGCGTGACGATCGTGTAGTCGCCGGCGCTGCCACGCAAGGTATCTTCGCGGCGGCCCGACCAGACGTCGACTTCGTTCGCCAAGCGCGAACGGTAGATCAGGAAGTTGCAACTGATCGTCAGTTCGCCCTCGCGCCGCTCCACGATGCGCACGTTGGTCACGTGGTGCCGCGTACGCGACGGCGGATCCTCAGCCCACGCAAATCCGGTCGTCAGCTTCTTGACGCGCTGGCCCATCGAAACTTTGTCGTCGTCGAAGTACGCGCCGCCGCCGGGCGGGGCAAATTCGAATTCCACGTCGGCGAGCGAGCGCGTGCTGCGGACCGGCATCCAGTATTCGAGATCGTCGGCTAAGAGCGCGTACCATTCGTCGAAGCGGCGTGCGTCGAGCAGCGCGGCTTCATGATAGAGAAATTGCTCGACCTGATACTGCAACAGCATGTCGCTCGCGGTGAGCGCCGGGCGTGCGGCGTGCGTTTGGGCCGTCATCTCAAAATCTCCGCGGCGGTTCGCTGTGGTGCGCTTCGAGTTCCGGCCACGAGCCGGCGCTCATCAGTTCCGACCACACGCGGAACATCCACAACTGCGCGTGCTCGTTGGTCAACGTGTCGAAGCGCGGCGGGCTCTGCCCGTCGTCGACCAACTCGCCGTTACCGAGTCCCATCGCGTAGTTGAGGTCGTAGCGCTGCGAGACCGTTCCGCGTGCGGCCGCCGTGCTCAGATCCCAGTTCTCGCCGTCATCCTGTTCGAACATACCGGCCGGGCCGAAGTGGCGATTGGTCGCGCGCACCGCGGCGCGCTGCGCCTCGGGCGACACGTTCGCATCGACGAGCCCGGTCTTCCAGATCTCGATCTTCGTCGGGCCCATCGGATTGCGCAGCATCAGATCGCGCGAACCCGTGTTGACGAACAGGTTCGGGAACACGAGCAGGTTGGCACGGTTGACGCGTGCGCGCAGCGGGCCGAGTTCGCCCTGGACCTTCGGATCGAAGCGCCATGCGAGCAGCGGATTCCCCGGATCGAAGCGACCGGGATCGACGACGTAGCTGGCGTTGAAGCCGTGTCCGTACTTCGTCACCATCGTGAAGCCGTTCGTGAGGCTGGGCGTGAGGCTCGCATTCGAGGCCGCGCCGTTGCCCGCGGTGTGCCCGGCGAGAAACGCCGAGCGATGCGACCAGAAGCCGTGATACATGTCGCCGATCGCGTTATCCGAGGCGAACTTCCAATTCACGTCCATCTGCCAGCGCATGACGCCCGGTACGGCCGTCAACTCGCCCTGATCGAAGAGCATGTCGAGGCCCCATTTGATGTCGCCCAAATACTCATCGAGCGTCGGCGCGCCGGGATCGAACGTCCCGAAAATCATGCCGCGGTACGAATCGACCTTCGCGACTTTCGGCAAGCCCCACTGACGGCGGTCGAGTTCGCCGTGATAGAGATCGCTGTGACCCGGAACGCCGATCAAATCGCCGCGAACGTTGTACGTCCAGCCGTGATAGGGGCACTGAAAGCTCTTCACGTTGCCGACGTCGGAGCGACAGACTTTGTTCCCGCGGTGGCGGCACGTGTTCATGAAGGCGTTGATCGTCCCGTCGGCGTCGCGGCAGACGAGCACCGGCTCTTCGCCCATCATCACTTGCACGTAGTCGCCCGGCTTCGGGATCTGCGTGTCGTGCGCGAGATAGAGCCAACAGCGCGCGAAGATGTGTTCGATCTCGGCGCGGTAGATCTCCGGATCGACGAAGATGCGCCGGTTGACGGTCCCCTGTTCGAAGTCGACGAGCCCGGCGGCCGCGCGGGCGATAGTCTCACTCATGCGCTCAGTATGCAGGCTTTGGGCTGAGGCGTCCAATACTTTGTTTCAATGACATTGATTGGCTTTTCGTCTTAATAGGCGCCCGAACGATGGATTTCCGGCGCCTTCGCTACTTCGTCGCGGTCGCCGAGCAGCTCAATTTTCGCCGGGCGGCCGAGGCGCTGAGCACCTCGCAGCCGTCGCTCAGCCAGCAAATCCGCGCGCTCGAGGCCGAGCTCGGCTTCCCGCTCTTTGAGCGGACCAAGCGGCGCGTCCAACTCACGCGGGCCGGCAGCGTCTACCTGGCGGGCGTCCGCGAGGCCATCGCCGAGGTTGAGGCTTGCGAACTGCGCGCCCGTCAGGCCCAGGCCGGCTTGCGCGGCACGCTTTCGATCGGGGCCGTCGGGATGGTCATGATCGACCATTTGCCCCGGCTCGTGCGCCGCTTCCGCAGCGACTTTCCCGAGGTCACCCTGACGGTCACGATCCTGCGCAACCCCGATATCGTCGGCGCCTTGCGGGCCGGTCAGATCGAGCTCGCGTTCGCGAACGCGGTCGATCCCGGCCGCGACGTCGAAACGCTGGCCCTCTGGCCACTGCCGTGGATGATCGTGCTGCCCGCCGATCACCGCTACGCCGGGCGCGAACGCGTCCGCCTCGCGGACCTCAGCGGCGAAACGCTGATCACGCATCCCCGCCGTGGCGGCGCCGGCGGCGCGAAGGGCGAGCTTTTGGCATTCTGCCACGAGCGCGGCTTCACGCCCGGCGCGATCACGGAAGTGGCCGAGGTCGCCGACCTGGAAACGCTGATCGGTCTGGTCGCCTGCGGCCTGGGCGTGACGATTCTGCCGGCGCCGTTCGCCAAGTCGGCGCCGCCGGCCGTCGCGTTCCGGCCGATCGCCGGGCCCGAGCGCGGTCCACGCATTTCGGCCTGCTGGCGGCGTGGCGAAGAGAACGCGCTGGTGCGAAACTTCCTTGCGCCGGCCGCACCAATGGTCTAACCTTTTTTTACCGAACGAGCCCTATCGCATTTCAAGGAGACCTCATGCCCGTCCGCGTCCTCGTTACGATAACCGCCCCGAGCGCCGCCGCAGCCGAAGCAACGGTTGCCGCGCGCGTCGAGCATTGCCGGCACGTTGAAGCCGAAGAGGAGGGCTGTCTGCAGTACGAGATCTTTCGCAGCGCGCAACATCCGAATCGTTGGGTGCTGTGCGAACTCTGGGCGAGCAAAGCGATCTACGACAAGCACTGGCGCCTGCAGCAAGAGCGCGAGAAGCTCGACCCGCCCAAGCCCCCGCCGCCGCCGCAACCCGGCGAGCAGCCGCGCCGCTCGATCGTCGAGTTCTACGTCCAGGACGTCTTCGCGAACGTCGGCGGCGTCTGGATGCCGGCCGACGAGGCGGAGCGCAGCGAAACCGTGCGGTGGCCCGGCTGATGCGGCGCGCACTCGCAATCGCGGTACTGCTCGCGCTCGGCGTCGCGCCGGCCGCCGCCGCGACGAGCGGTGCGCCCGTCGAGATCACCGCGATCCTCTCCACGACGGGCCCGAACGGCTTCTTCGGCAGCGCCGAGGCGCGCGCGCTCGGCGCGATCGAGACGGCCGTCAATGCCGGCAGCGGCATCAACGGCCGCCCGGTGAAATTCACCGTGCTCGACGATCAATCGAGCCCGCAAGTCACCGTGCAATTGCTCTCGGGACTCGTCGCGAAGAACGTGCCGGTCTTTCTCGGACCGTCGTTTCCGGCGGGCTGCTTCGCCGCGCTGCCGGTGATCGGCAAGAACGGCCCGGTCGGGATGTGCCTCAATCCGTCGGGACATCCGGCGCCCGGCAGTTACGAGTTCGCGCTCTATGCCGATAGCACGCAAGTCGCGGCCGCATTCCTACGTTACTTCCGCGAACGCGGCATCACGCGCATCGCGATCCTCGATGCCAACGAAGCCAGCGGCCGCGACGGCGACGTCGCGTTCGGCTGGGCGTTCAATTTGCCCGAGAACAAGAATCTCCAAGTGGTCGCGCAAGAACACTTCAACCCCACCGACTCGTCGGTCGCGGCGCAGCTCACGGCGATCAAGGCCGCCGGCGCGCAAGCGATCGTTTCGTATACCGTCGGTCTGCCGTTCGGCACGGTACTGCGCGGCCTGCGCGATGCGGGCATGAACCTGCCCGTCGCAACGACCGGCGGCAACATGACGCCCGAACAGATGCACCAGTACGCCTCGTTTCTACCGAGCGACGTCCTGTTCGGCGGCACGATCGCGTGGGCGCCGGGCGACATCGGCCCGGGTCCGATTCGCGACGCGCAAAACGCCTATGTCGGGGCGCTGCATGCGGCCGGTCTCGAACCGGAAGCACCGTACGTGACCGTTTGGGATCCGGCCATGCTCGTCGTCGACACGCTACGCAAACTCGGTCCCGACACCGACGCGGCACACGCGCGCGCCTACATCGCCGGCCTGCGCGGCTGGACCGCGACGCAAGGCGTGTTCGACTTCGCCGGATACCCGCAGCACGGCGTCGGCGTCAACTCGGTGCTGATCATGCGCTGGGATGCCGCCAAAGCGGCGTTCGTGCCGGCCAGCAAACGCGGCGGCGCGCGCCGCGACTAAGCGCGAACGGAGAGGATGAACCAGGCCGCGCCGATCACGCGGCGTTGGCCGCCCGTCAGCAACGAGAAGATTTGCGCGCGCACGTCGTCGGCCAGATGTTTGCCGTAGCGCATGCCCATCAGCAACTTACGAATCGTCGCGATCTGCTCGCCGCTCAGGTTGAGCACCGCCGTGCCCTCGGGCGAGGGGATCGGGTTGGTCTGCGCCCCGGTGGGCGGCTTGATCGCGGGCAGCCGCGGCGCCGTCGCGCTGGGTGCCGCTCCGCCGGCGGGACTTCCACTCGTCGCGGGCAGCCGGACCGGGTTGACGTTGCTCACCCCCGGGTGTGCGGCCCGGCGTACCGGGAACCCTGGCGCGCCGCATCGGGAACGCTATATTCGTGCGCCGCGTCCGCTCAGCAGATTCACAAGCAAGAGCACCGCGCAAACGACGAGCAAGAGGTGGATCATGCTACCGGCAACGTGCAGGGCGAAACCCAGCATCCAGAAGCCGAACACGATCACGATGAGCGCCCAGAGCAATCCCGCCATGCGCATGCCAAATACCCATGTGCGAAGGTTTTAAACGTCGTCCGAAACTTTTTACCGCAGCGCGTCGAGGACGTCGAACGCGCGCCGCTCGGCGAGGGCGGCGGCGGCGGGATCGAACGCCGGATCCCCGTCGACGGCGAAGCCCTGGGCAGCGCCGGGGTAGCGATAGATTTCCGTGGTCGCGAAGCCTTCAAGCGCGCCCTTGATCGCCCGTACCTCGGGCAACGGCACGAGCGCGTCGGCATCGCCGAAATGCAGGCTCAGCGGCGCGCGCACGAGACCGGCTTCGCGCAGCCGAGCGCCGATGCCGATCGGATGAAAGCCGATGCCGGCCGCGGCGCCGAGCCGCGTTACGGCGAGAAACGCGCTGCAGCCGCCCACGCCGTAGCCCACGACCGCGACACGTCCGCCGCAGACGGGTCCGAGCGCTGCGATCGCAGCACGCACGGCGTCATCGCCGGGTTCGGATGCGAGTACCGGATAGCCACGCTGCGCGAAGCGGGCGGCGGCGGAGTCCGGCGCGCCGATGAGGACGATTCCCGCTGCGGTCATCACCGAGCCTTCGCGGCCGGAGGTAATGAACCGTGCGAGGCGCATTATCAAGCCGGAACCCGGCCCACACACTATAGGAAATGGGAGAGATGAGTAAGACGATTACGGTTACCGCCGCCGACGGCCATACGTTCGACGCCTACGTGAACGGGCCGGAGAACGCAACGCACGGACTCGTGGTGCTGCAAGAGATTTTCGGCGTGAACAACCACGTCCGCGTAATGGCCGACAGCTATGCCGCCGCCGGCTACAAAGTGATCGCCCCGGCGCTGTTCGACCGCGCCGAACGCGGCGTCGAACTCGGCTATGGGCCGGACGACCGCAAGCGCGGCGTCGAGCTCAAAGGGAAGGTCACCGACGCGATGGCGCTGGCCGACATCCTCGCATCCGCCAAGGCCCTGAACGTCGCCAAGGCCGGCGTCGTCGGCTACTGCTGGGGCGGCACGCTGTCGTGGCTGGCGGCGACGGAATCGACGGCGTTCTCCGGCGCGTCGTGCTGGTACGGCGGCGGCATCCCCGCAGCCAAGAGCGCGCACGCGAACACCGCGGTGCAGATGCACTTCGGCGAAACCGACGGCAGCATTCCGGTGACGGCGATCGACGAGATCAAAGCCGCGCAGCCGGGCATTCCCGTCTACGTGTATGCCGGTGCCGGCCACGGTTTCGGCTGCGCCGATCGCGACAGCTTCAACCAAGCCGCATTCGACCTCGCGCAAGAGCGTACGCTCGCGTTCTTCGCGAAAAACCTCGCCTAGGAGCACGGGCATGGCGGGCGCGGCGCTGACGCTAACCAGCGACGACTTCAGCGACGGCGGCACGATGCCGAACGCGCTGGTCTATTCGGGGATGGGCTTTCGCGGTGACAACCGCAGCCCGTCGCTGCACTGGACCGGCGTGCCCGCGGGAACGCGCAGCTTCGCACTCGCCATGCACGACCCCGACGCGCCGACAACGGTCGGCTTCACGCATTGGATCCTCTTCGATCTCGATTCGGGGCTAACGGGCCTCGCCGCCGGGGCGGGCACCGACGAGCGCAAGCCGGCCGGCTCGACGCACGGTTTGAACGACTACCCGGAGACCGCCTATTGCGGCCCGGCACCGCCGCCCGGCGCGGCGCACCACTACCACTTCACGCTCTACGCGCTCGACGTGCCCAAGCTCGAAGGCGCCGGCAGCCTGCTGACCTATCCTCGCTTCCGCTTCATGATTCGCGGCCACGTTCTCGCCGAGGCGACCTTGACCGGCCGCTTCGGGCAATAGTCACCCACCGCAGGAATTAGGTACGCCTCACAAAATAATTCGGCATGCTTAACTTCGTGCGAGCAGCGGCGCTCGCCATCGTCTTCGTCGCGTCGGCGCCGGCGCCGGCTCGGGCGATCCCGATCTTCAGCCACGAGTATGGCGTGACGTGCGCGAAATGCCACACCGTGATCCCGCACCTCAACGCGTTCGGTGCGGCGTTCATGGCGAGCGGCTATCGGATTCCGGGCGTCCAGCCCGGACCCGCCTTTCCGCTCGCGACCAAGATCAACGCGGTGCAATCCAGCGCCGGCCAAGGCGACGGTCCCGACGGAGCCGGACTGCCGAAGGCGATCGTCGACGAGATCGAAGTCTTTACGGCTGGCGGTTTCGGGACGCGCGGGAGCTACTTCGTCGAGCAATACGTGGTCGACGGCGGGATGCGCGGGCTCACCCGCGATGCCTGGGCGATGGAGCGGCTCAACCCGTGGGACGCGCGCATTCCGCTCTCCGTGCAAGCCGGCTCGTTCACGCTGCCGTTGCCGGTCGATCCGGAGACGTTCCGCGATAGCTATCAAGGCTACGCGATCTACGGGCAGGCCGTGGGCGGGAACCCGTTCACGTTCTTCGATCCGAAGATCGGCGCGCGCCTGAGCGCCGGCGACCCGCAGCGCGGGCTCAACCTCCAGGTGTTCGCGGGCCCCGGACACGATCGCCAGAGCGGTCTGCCCGGTTCCGGCACCGACCTGATGCTCTCGCTTGCGGACGGCATCGGCCCGCTCGCGCTGACCGCCTACCGCTACGAAGGCTCGCGGCCGGCGCTGGGTGGACCCGATCGCTTCGCGCGTAACGGCTTCGGCGTCGTGTGGGATCAGTGGGGGCGCTTCTCGAGCGAATCGGTGCTGCAAACCGGCACCGACAGCAATTGCGCGCTCGGCACGGCGTGCGCGTCGAGCGGCGGCCTCACGCAGCTGCGCTATGCGTTCTCGCCGCGCGTGTATGCAGCCGCGCGCTACGAAGGCACGAACGATCCGACGAACGGCTTCGCGCGCGACGCCGTGCTGCTGTTGGGCTACGGGCCGGCCGAAAACGCGCGCGTCACGATCGAAGACGTGATGCAGCACGTCCCGCAGACGACGCATACGCTCAACGTCCAGTACACGATCGCCTACTGATGCGCGCCGTCATCGCCTGCACGCTGCTCGTCGCCGCGCTCCTCGCGCGCGCCGACGCGGACGACGCGATCGCGCGCGCGATCGACCCGGCACACTCGCGCGCGACGTTTAGCGTGCGGCACGTTTTCGTCGACCGCGTCACGGGTGCGATCCCGATCGTGAGCGGCAACGTCACGCTCGCACCGGATTCCTCGATCCCGCTAGCGGTCTCGGCCCAACTCGCGCCCGCCGGCGTGAGCAGCGGTGACCGCGACCGCGACGCGTCGCTGGCGAGCGCCGATTTTTTCGATGCGAAAGCATTTCCGCTCTGGACGTTCGCGAGCACGAAGATCGCGGCGGTCGACGCGACGCACGGCACGATCGACGGGAACCTGACGATTCACGGCGTCACGCAGCCGGTGCATCTCGACGTCGTGGTGCGAGGCGATCCGACGCATCTGCAGTATCACGCGGTCGCGCATCTCGACCGGCATCGCTTCGGTATGAACGTGACGCGGTTGGACCCCGCGATCGGCGCCGACGTCGAAATCGCGCTCGATATAACGCTAAAGTAACATTTCTCCCGCGGAACCGCTGCGTGCGGCGGCGTACTATCGCCCATGGGTGAGAACACGGAACGATGCGGGCGCTGCCGTCATCCGCTGGCGGTGCACGATCCGGCGACCGGTTGCACGGATCGCGTTCCCGGGACGCGCGATCGCATTCCCGGTCTGTGCGGCTGCGAGGGTCCGGGAACGGGAACGGCCGACGTGCTGCCGTTTCGACGCCGGCGCCTGACGGCAATCGAAGACGACGATCCGGCGACCTGACGCCTTTTAGGGCGTCGCTTCCGGAACGGCGGGAAGCGTCGGCATCTCGTGATTCGCATAGAGTGCCATGCGCTCGACGCGACCGTCGTTGCCGCTGATGATCGCGATGCCGTGCGGCCAGCGCGCTTGGTAGGCGTGCTGGAAAACGAGCGAACGCACGCCGCCTTCACGGCCCGCGGCCGAAACGAACCGTTCGCCGAGCGTGGTGACGCGCGTGCCGATACCGATGTTGCCCGGCATCATCTTAAAGATGCCGTTGGCGGGCGGCGTGAAGCGCGGCAGGTTCTCGGTCTTGGCCACGTAGTGCTCGATGCCGATCAAGACTTGGCCGCGGTAGATCGCGGAGAGGATCCACACTTCGCCGCGCAAGCCGGCGGCGGCCCACGTTTTCCAGCCGGGCGCGGGGTACTCGACCGCCGGGCCCATGCGCCGCTCGATCGCCCGCCGCGTCGTGAAGCCGACCAGAAACGTCAGCGAATCACTGACCAGCGTCAGGGGCTCGGTCGATACCGGCGCCGGCGGGGGCTCCGCCTCGGCTTTCTTCTTGAACAGACCGCCGAACATCGTACCGGTTAATTAACGATCGGGCCGCCGAAGAACTGCATGAGCTGGGGTTTGAGCGGGCGATCGGGCTTGAAGTCGGCCGGCGGTGCCTGCAGCGGGATGCGCCGGTCGCCGCGCGCGAACGGGTCGTCGTTCACCGGATAGTGGAACGGCCACGGGATGTCGTCTTCCTCGATATGGCCGTCACCGTACATGTACTCGTAGTGGCAGTAGTACCACATCGTGTTGCCGATGCGCTGTTGCTTGATCGGTTCGATGATACCGTCGCCCGGATTGAGGCCCTCGTGGATGCCGTTGTAGTGCATCTCGAAGTGCTTGGTCGTCACGACGGGCGTCTTCTGGATCGCGGCGTTGACCTGCGCCAGCGTCTGGTGCGCGTCGGCGATCGCCTGCGCGAACGTGCCGTTCATCTCGGCGATCTGGGCGTCGGAATAGTACTGCTTCGGCGCGCTGGTCGGCCCGGCCGCCGGGCTGATGACGTTGGGCTGCGCGACGACGCCGGTGCCGCTCGAACGCGGCGGGACGTGCGGCCCGTGCTTGGACTGGTGATAGAGCTCCGGGCGCACCAGGCGCGGCGCCGGGATGGGCCGCTGGGCCAGGACCGGTGAAGGCGGCGGCGGTGGGGGGCGACGGCGCGCCACGGGCGGCGGCTGGGCCACTTCCAGGTGGATGACGTCGCTCTTCACGACTTCGGTCGACTGCTTGCTCGCCTGCGGAATGATCTTGTTGACTTCGCGCGCGATCAAGCCGAAAAAAGACCCGCCGATGAGGTGGATCAGCAACGAGAGCAGCAGCCCGAGAAGCAAGAAGCGCCGCGTGCGGTCGCGGCCGCGCACGCTAATCATTCAACGCCCAGAATAGGCGTCACGCCTTGGAGCCCCCTGGCAGCACGAAGGGCACCCCCTGCGAGGTGCCCTCCGGCCGCCCGATTCCGGGGTGCGATTACTTGATGTCGACCTTGGCGCCGGCTTCCTCGACCTTTTTCTTGATCGATTCGGCTTCGTCTTTGGTGACGCCGGTCTTGATCGCCTTAGGGGCGCTTTCGACGAACGCCTTCGCTTCGGTCAGACCGAGCGAGGTGACTTCGCGGACGGCCTTGATGACCTTGATCTTCTCGGCGCCGATTTCGCTGAGGATCACGTCGAATTCGGTCTGCTCGGCAGCCGGGGCGGCGGCAGCCGCACCCGGAGCGGCCGCAACGGCGACCGGAGCGGCGGCGCTAACGCCATACTTTTCCTCGAGGGTCTTCACCAGCTCGGAGAGCTCGAGGACGGTGAGTTTGTCGATTTGATCGATGAGTTCGGCAACGGCCATGATGTTCGATTATCTCCTAAGCTGCTGATCCGGCGGCTTCTTTTTGCTCGCGGATCGAATTGAGGACGCGGACGAGACCGCTTTGATTGCCCGAAAGCACGGTCACCAGACCGTAGAGCGGGCTCTTGAGCGACCCCACCAACTTGGCGAGGAGCTCGATCTTCGGCGGCAGCGATGCAAGCTGCGCGACGGCTTTGGCGTCGACGATCTGGCCGTCGATGTAGGCGGCTTTGATGTCGACGGGCTTGCCGGCGTCGCTGAAGGTCTTGAGGGCTTTGGCCGGCGCGACGGGATCGTCGCCGGCGAATACGATGGCCGTCGGACCGGCCAGGAAGGCTTCGAATTTGCTCGCGAGGTCGTCACCGGCCGCGATCGAGAACAGCGTGTTCTTGACCACGCCGTACGTGCTGCTGCCGTCTTTGCGCAGCTCGTTGCGGAGCTTGGTGATGTCTTCGACGGTCAGCCCGGCGTAGTTCGTGAAGAACAGGTTCTTCGACGCGCCCAGCTTCTGCCGGAGTTCCTCGATCGTCGCTTCTTTTTTCGCGGTCGGCATGTCGGCTTTCTTGAAAACGAAAAGCGCCTCCGCCGACATCGGCGAGGCGCAGCGAAAGCCGATGCACGGGGCATCGGTTGCTTCGGTTGCATCCTCGGCAGGCGCCCGGCGCTCGCGCGCTTGGCATTACCCCCTTACGGGGACCCACGGTCATTGGAGTCGCGGAGAATCATACCGCAGGAGGGCCTCCTGGGTCAAGGCGCCGCGCGGACGTCGCCGAACGGCGCAGTCGTGACCGCCACCTTCGTCGCGACCGCGTTCGCCACTGCTTTCACGATCATCGACCCGGTTGGGATGATTCCGCTGACCGTTTCGGTGACGGCGGAAACCACGCCCGAGCGGCGGGCGGCGATCGTCAATCAGGCGGTGCTGGTGGCCGCGGTCGTGATCCTCGTGATGGGGATTGCCGGCAAGCCGGTGCTCGATGCGCTCGGGATCACCCTGCCGGCGTTCACGATCGCCGGCGGCGTGTTGCTGTTCCTGATCGCGGTCGACATGCTGTTCGGCCGCAAGCCGGGCACCAAACAAACCGCCGAAGAGGAACGCGACGCGAGCGAAGCCGTGAATCCGGCGGTGTTTCCGCTCGCGGTGCCGATGATCGCGGGGCCAGGTACGATCGCGACCGTGCTCGTGCTCGTCACGCTTGCGGCGGGCGACCGAATCGAGCTTGCGATCGTGTTCGCGGCCTATGCCAGCGCGATACTCGCCACATGGATCTGCATGCGCGGCGCGAGCCGGCTTTTACGGCTGATCGGCAAGACCGGCATCCACGTCGTCACGCGGCTGTTCGGGATTCTGCTCTCGGCGCTCGCGGTGCAGTTCGTCATCAACGGTCTCGCCGCGACACCGCTCCTGCACCGCTAGCACCGGCGGGCGTCAGGCTGCGACGACGCCTTCTTCCGCGTCTTGCTTGTCGAGGCTCGGCTTCTTTTCGACGATCACCCAGGTGTTCGCAACGTCGCGCTTCGCGTCGGAGACGCGCGCCTTCAGCCAATCGTGAATGCCTTCGTCGGTGTCGATCGTCTTGAGCGCGACGTCGAACTGATCCGAGGTGATGCCCCAGCGTTCGAACACGCCCTTATCGAGCGGGCACGGATAGATGTAATCGAAGATCGTGTCATCGCGCTTCGCGCGGGCCTTGTCGAACACGCGCGCGAGCCAGTAGAACTCGCCGATCCGGTCGCGCCCGCGACGCGGGAAATCCTTACCGCTGCGAAAATCGGTTGCCATCGTTTTGCTCTCCCCCGAAGGTGGTCGTGTCCGCTTCAACCGGCGCCCGCGCGGGGCGGGTTGCAGGCGGGCAAGCGGACGCGGCGTAGTTAGCCCGCATGGCTGACGTAACGATCAAAATCTCGCCCAAGGGACCGTACCTCGTGACCGGTTCCATCGCGCTGACCAATGCGGACGGGAGCGCCGTCGCGCTGCCCGAAGGCCGCTCGACCGTCGCGCTGTGCCGCTGCGGCGCATCGGTGACCAAGCCGTTCTGCGACGGCACCCACAGCAAGATCGGCTTCGACGCTGCGGAGAAAGCCGTCTCGGGCTAACGCCCCGGCGCGCAGGTGAAAAGCAAAAGCGCCCGGCCATCACAGCCGAGCGCTTTCTTTTTCGTTTCTCGGATGACCGGTATGGTTAAGCGGTCGACGCCGTAGCTTTGATGCGGGTCGGATCGATCTTGACGCCCGGGCCCATCGTGCTTGCGAGCGTGATCGAGCGCAGGTACGTGCCCTTCGCGGCCGACGGCTTGGCGCGCACGATCGCGTCGATCAGCGTGTTGATGTTCTCGGCCAACGCGTTCTCGGCGAAGTTCGCTTTGCCGACGAGCGTGTGCACGATCGCCGTTTTGTCGAGACGATATTCGACCTTACCGGCCTTGATGTCGCGGATCGCGTTACCGATGTTCGGCGTCACGGTGCCCGACTTCGGGTTCGGCATCTTCTGCGCGAGGATGCGGCCGAGTTCCTTACCGATCGTCGCCATCATATCGGGCGTCGCGACCGCGACGTCGAAATCGGTGAAGCCGGCTTTGACTTTCTCGACCAGATCGTTCTCGCCGACGATGTCGGCGCCGGCAGCTTCCGCCTCTTTCAATTTATCGCCACGCGCGAAGGCGATCACGCGGACCGAGCGGCCGGTGCCGTGCGGCAGGCTGACCGTGCCGCGCACGTTCTGATCCGACTTCTTCGGATCGACGCCCAGACGCACGTGGATCTCGATCGTCTCGTTGAATTTCGCGTTCGCGTTCTTCTTCACGAGCGATACCGCTTCGGCGGTGTCGTACATGGCCTCGGCATCGAACGCCGCCACGAGGGTGCGGAACCGTTTACCGTGTTTACGCATCCTACGCTACCTCCACGCCCATCGAGCGCGCCGTGCCGGCGATGATCTTCACCGCGTGGTCGATGTCGTTCGCGTTGAGGTCGGGCATCTTGGTCGTCGCGATCTCGCGGATCTGCGCCGACGTCAACTTGCCGACCTTATTGCGGTTGGGCTCCTTCGAGCCCGACTCGATGCCGAGCGCGCGCTTGATCAAGAACGACGCCGGCGGCGTCTTCGTGATGAACGTGAACGTGCGGTCTTCGAAGACCGTGATTTCGACCGGGATGATCATCCCGGGCTGGCTCGCAGTGCGTTCGTTGTACTGCTTGCAGAAATCCATGATGTTCAGCGAGTACGGCCCGAGTGCGGGCCCCACCGGCGGTGCCGGGGTCGCTTTACCGGCCGGCAAGGCCAAACCGATCTTGCCGACGACTTTTTTCGCCATAGCGTGCTCCTAACGAACCGCTTGCACGGTTCTGCCCCATTGACCGGTCCGGCAGCGGGGTCGCCCTCCGGATCGGCGCCCCAAGCGGGGCGCAACCCACGGATTATAGCTTAGAGGACCGGGTTCCGTCCAGGCCGGCGCCGAAGCCGGGCGCCACTATGGTCATCGAGCCCTATCTCTTCTTCCCCGGCAACTGCGAGGAGGCGCTCGCCTTCTACGCCGAGATCCTGGGCGGCAGCACCCTCTTTGCCATGCGCTACGGCGACGTGCCGCCGGCGGCCGATCACCCGATCCCGCCCGGCTCGGAAAAGAAGATCATGCACGCGACCTTCGTTGCGGGCGACCTGAAGTTCATGGCCTCGGATTCCATGCGCCTCGCACCCGGAACCCCGGTCGAGCGTGTCTCGCTCTCGATCGGGACGACCGATGTCGAGGAGGGCGGCCGGGTCTTCGCGGCCCTCGCCGCCGGCGGCACCGTCCACGCCCCCTACGCCAAGCAATTCTGGGGCGCCACGTTCGGCATGCTGACCGACCGCTTCGGCATCGACTGGATGGTCAACGCCGGCGACGGCTAGCGCCCACGTCAGGCGCGAAGCGCGCGCCCCCTGTCATCCCGAGCGGAGCGCGTAGGCGCGGAGTCG
>Ga0302157_10000737_pt1 | contig 41854 bp, 38 predicted proteins | sample I_Bog_N3_3_FD_193502 | JGI IMG/M metagenome (GOLD analysis project Ga0302157, IMG submission 193502) | Peat permafrost microbial communities from Stordalen Mire near Abisko, Sweden - I_Bog_N3_3 | ecosystem: Environmental > Terrestrial > Soil > Wetlands > Peat | place: Sweden: Abisko, Stordalen...
TAGCGAGTTGCGCCGCAATGACCGAGCCGATGCCCTGGTCGTCGGAATAAACGCCCGAAAGGTCGTTCAGGACGCCGATCTTGAGCGGTTTGAGCCCTTGGGCCCTCGCGAAATTCGGCGCCCAAGCCAAAGCGGCGCCGCCAAGCAGAAGCTGTCTACGGTTCATGATGTCCTCCCGATGGTTATATTTTATAACAGTTATTGGCGGGACGCAACTACCTTCCCGCGTTCTCGGCGCTGAGGCGCCGGACGATCTCCTCAGGAATGGGCCGTGATTTGAGCTTTGTCGCGTCGGCGGGATCACGGCCGGTCCAGACCCGCGTCTCCCAGGCCTCGATGGCGAGTTGCTCGCTACCGGGGAAGGGCTTGTAGGTCTTGTGCTCGATGTCGAAGCTCGAGCGCCGGAACTCGGTGATCCGCGTCTCGATGACGATTTCGTCGCCGAACGCAGAGGGGATGAAGAAGCGGGCGCGCGTGTCGACCATCGGCGTGCCGACGATGTCGAACTCGCGGATCATTCGCGGCTTGGGCAAGCCCGCCGCCTCGAACAGGGCATGGGTCGAGGCGTCGAAAAAAGCGAAATAGCGGGGATAGAAGACGATCCCCGCGGGGTCGCAATCGCCCCATTCGATCTTCACCGTGCGGCGATTGACGAACATCGGGCCCGCCTATTTCGGCGCCATGCGCAGCGAACCGTCGATGCGCACCGTCTCGCCGTTCATATACCCGTTCTCGATCAGATGGACGGCGAGCGCCGCATATTCTTCCGGGGCGCCCAGGCGCGGCGGGAACGGCACGGAGCGGCCGAGCGATTCCTGCGCGACCTGCGGCAGTCCATGCATCATCGGCGTGAAGAAAATGCCGGGCGCGATGGTGTTCACACGGATGCCGAACTGCGCATATTCGCGGGCGATCGGCAGCGTCATGCCGACCACGCCGCCCTTGGAGGCGGAATAGGCGGCCTGCCCGATCTGGCCGTCGAACGCCGCGACCGAGGCGGTGTTGACGATCGCGCCGCGCTCGCCGCCGTCGAGCGCCTCCGTCTTCGTCAGCCGGACCCCGACGAGGCGAATCATGTTGAACGTGCCGACCAGATTGACCTTGATCACCCGCTCGAAATCGCCGAGCGGATGCGGGCCGTCGCGGCCAGCGACGCGCTTGGAAACGCCAATGCCGGCGCAATTGACGAGAATGCGCGCCGGGCCATGCGCGGCTTCCGCCTTGGCGAGCGCGGCCTCGGCCGAAGCGCCGTCCGAAACGTCGCAAGCCACCGCGACCCCGCCGATCGCCGCCGCCACCACTTCAGCGTTGGCGACATTGAGGTCGAACACCGCGACCTTCGCGCCCTTGGCCGCCAAGGCCTCCGCCGTCGCGCGCCCGAGCCCCGAGCCGCCGCCGGTCACGATCGCCGCCATTCCCTCGATTTTCATGGCAAAATCTCCCTCCTCATCGCCGAAGCGTCCGCTCCGGCCTCGTCGCGTTTCCCGCCCTATCAAGGACGAAGCGCGCGCGCTAGGCAACCCCACCGGCATGGCTCCTCGACGAAGGTAGGGCTATCGCGCCGACGGCCGCCTGTAGTTTCTTGCACCGCCGCACGAGCGGTCATCGGGCCAAAGGGGTCTGGCGGATAAGCACGCGAAGGCGGCGGGAGGACAAGAATTGCATTCGCCGCCGAAACGCGTGAGCGCCGACGACACCTTCGCCAAGCTGTTGCGTGTTCACGCCTGGGTGCGCGGCGAACGACCGGCCTATCGGCTGAAGGACCTCGGCATCTGGCGCACCTGGACTTGGGGCGAAGTCTACGCGGAGACCCGAGCGATCGCCCGAGGCCTGGCCAATCTGGGCGTCAAGAAAGGCGACCGCATCGCCATTGCCGGCGCCAACCGTCCGCACCTCTATTGGTCGATCGCCGCCGCGCAAATGCTGGGCGCGATCCCCGTGCCCGTCTATGCCGATTCGGTGGCCGAAGAGATCGCCTTGGTGCTGGAGAACGCCGGCGCTTGCCTGATGGTCGCCCAGGACCAGGAGCAAGTCGACAAGGCGCTGTCGATCCTCGACCGTCTGCCGACATTGCAACGCATCCTGCACGACGAAACCCGCGGCCTCGCCGATTACGGCGATCCGCGCCTCCTTGCGCTCGACGAAGTGATGCGTCAGGGCCGGGCCGATTTGGAAAAGCCCGAGATCGCCGCCTGGCTCGACGCCCTCATCGATGCCGGCGAAGGCTGCGCGCCCTCGATCATGCTCTACACCTCGGGCACGACGGGCAAATCCAAGGGCGTGATGCTGTCGGGCGAACGTTGCATCGCCGCCGCGCGCGACACGGTCGCCTTCGACAACCTTACCGACCGCGACGAGGCGCTGGCCTACCTGCCGCTCGCCTGGGTCGGCGACCATTATCTCAACTATGCCCAGGGCATGGTCGCGGGCTTCTGCCTCGCTTGTCCCGAAAGCGCCGCCACGGCGGCCGAGGACTTGCGCGAGATCGGCCCGACGTTCCATTTCGCGCCGCCGCGCGTCTTCGAAGCGTTGCTGACGCGGGTCAGCATCCGCATGGAAGACGCCAGCGCGATGAAGCGCTGGCTGTACCGGCATTTCATGACGGTCGCTAGGCGCTGGGGCGAAAAGCGCGTCAACCGCGAGCCGATCCCCTGGCACGCGCGCCTGCATTATGCGCTGGGCGAACTGCTGATCTACGGCCCGCTGAAGAACACGCTCGGCTTTTCCCGGATTCGCGTCGCCTACACCGCGGGCGAGGCGATCGGCTCGGAGTTGTTCGCCTTCTATCGCTCGCTCGGCCTCAACCTCAAGCAACTCTATGGCCAGACCGAAGCCTTTCTCTACGTGACCGCGCAGGCCGACGGCAAGGTGCGCTCAGACACGGTAGGGCCGCCGGCGCCGAACGTGAAACTGCGCATCGCCGACGACGGCGAAGTGCAGTTCAAATCGCCGGGCATGTTCATCGGCTATTACAACGATCCCGCCAAGACCGCGGAAGCCTTGACGCCGGACGGCTTCGTCAAGACCGGCGACGCCGGTTTCTTTGAGCCCGACGGGCAGTTGAAGATCGTCGATCGCGCCAAGGACGTCGGCAAGCTCGCCAACGGCCAGTTGTTCGCGCCCAAATATATCGAGAACAAGCTGAAATTCTTCGCCAACATCCGCGAAGCCGTGGCGATCGGCGACGGCCGCGACCATGTCGCCGTCATGCTCAACATCGAACTCGCCTCGGTCGGCGCCTGGGCGGAGCGCAACGGCGTCTCCTACGCGTCCTATCAGGAACTCGCCGGCCACGAGCGCGTCGCTGAGTTGATTGAGAAACACGTGGACGCCGTCAACCGATCGCTGTCGGAAGAGCCGGCCATGGCGGGAGCGCAGATCTGCCGCTTCCTCATCCTGCCCAAGGAACTCGACGCCGACGATGGCGAGCTCACCCGCACCCAGAAAGTACGCCGCGCCTTCATCGCCGATCGTTACGCGCCGCTGGTCAAAGGCCTCTACGACGGCTCCGCGGAAGCTTCGATTTCCGCCGAGATCACTTACGAGGACGGGCGCAAGGGCAAGCTCGAGGGCAAGAGCCGCATCCGCGAACTCAAGCCCTATCCGGCCCGGAGCGTGGCGGCATGACCGACGCGCCCGAAGTGCTCCTCAGCCTCGAAAACGTCTCGCTGTCGTTCGGCGGCGTGCGCGCCATTTCCGACGTTTCGTTCGACATTCGTCGCGGCGAGATCCGCGCCATCATCGGCCCCAACGGCGCCGGCAAGACTTCGATGCTCAACGTCATCAACGGTTTTTATACCCCGCAAGTCGGTCGCATCGTTTTCAACGGCGCCACGCGCTCCCGGATGCGCCCCTCGGAGGCGGCGCGGCAGGGCATCGCGCGCACCTTCCAGAACGTCGCTTTGTTCAAGGGCATGACGACGCTCGACAACATCATGACCGGGCGCAGCCTGAAGATGTCCAGGGGCCTGTTCTGGCAGGCGCTGCGCCACGGGCCGGCGCTCAACGAAGAGATCGAGCACCGGAAATTCTGCGAGGAGATCATCGATTTTCTGGAGATCGAGTCGATCCGCAAGACCCCCGTCGGCAAACTGCCCTACGGCCTGCAGAAGCGCGTCGAACTTGGCCGCGCGCTGGCGATGGAGCCCAAGCTGTTGCTGCTCGACGAGCCTATGGCGGGCATGAACCGCGAGGAAAAGGAAGACATGAGCCGCTTCATCATCGAGGCCAATCGCCGCCTCGGCGCGACGATCGCGCTGATCGAGCATGACATCGGCGTCGTGATGGACCTCTCCGATCGCGTCGTCGTGCTCGAATATGGCAGCAAGATCGCCGACGATGTTCCCGACGTCGTCAAGGCCGATCCCAAGGTGATCGCCGCCTATCTCGGCGTGAGCCATTGAGGCGACGATGATGCACCTGCTCTACGCCCTGTTCGTCGATCCGTTCGCGCAGATGGTCTCCGCGCCCGATCTGCTGGCGCAGACGGTGTGGGAAGGCTTCGTCGGCGGCGTGCTCTATTCGCTGATCGCGCTCGGCTTCGTGCTGATCTACAAGGCCTCCGGGGTATTCAACTTCGCCCAGGGCATCATGATGGTGTTCGCCGCGCTGACGCTGGTGGGCCTGCACGAAAAAGGCGTGCCCGCCTGGATCGCACTCGCGCTGACGATCGGCGTGATGTATGGGCTCGCCTTCGGCGTCGAGCGGCTCGTCTTGCGCCCGCTCGTCAATCAGCCCGACATCATATTGCTGATGGCGACCTTCGGCCTCACCTATTTCCTCGTCGGGCTCGGCGAACTGGTGTTCGGCGGCAACCCGAAGGAGATGATCACCAGCGAACTCTGGTTGCCGAGCGGCGCGATCGATCTGCATATTCTCGGCGGCGTGTTGACGCTGCAAAAGCTCGACATCGCCGCCTCGGGCATCGCCCTCGTCATGGTCGCGGGTCTGGCGATGTTCTTCCAGTGGACCCGCATCGGGCGGGCCCTGCGCGCCGTCGCCGACGATCATCAGGCGGCGCTGTCGGTCGGCATTTCGTTGAACCAGATCTGGGTGATCGTCTGGTTCGCCGCCGGCATCGTCGCGCTGGCGACGGGCATAATGTGGAGCGCGCGCTCCGACGTCTCGTTCGCGCTGCAAGTCATCGCCCTGAAGGCGCTGCCGGTGCTGATCCTCGGCGGCCTCACCTCCGTGCCCGGCGCCATCGTCGGCGGGTTGATCATCGGCATCGGCGAGAAGGTCGGCGAGTTCTACTGGGGCCCGCTCGCCGGGGGCGGCATCGAGCGCTGGCTCGCCTACGCCATCGCGCTCGCCTTCCTGCTGTTCCGGCCGCAGGGGTTGTTTGGCGAGAGGATCATCGAGCGGATATGACCAACCGTCATTGCGAGCGCAACGAAGAAACCCAGAGCCGCCCGGCCGCAGCTAGGGCTTTGTTCGATAAGACTTTCCTGTCATCCCCGCGGAAGCGGGGATCCAGAGGGACACGACGTGCGGCGCCCCTGAATTCCCGCGTGCGCGGGAATGACAAGAGAAGTTCCCAGTTGATCGAAGACCTCATTGCGAACCCGTCGTCGCGCGGCCCCTGGGTCGCTTCGCTCGCAATGACGAAGGGACATTTTCCCATGATCGAGGACTAACCCTTGTTCTACCGCGAGGCCGGCCAGTTCAAAACCACCTACGCCGCCGACATGGCGACCTTTCCGATCCGCCAGGACCGGATCGGGCTGGCGCTCATCCTCTTCGTCGCCTTCGTCGGCGTTCCGCTGGCGGGCGACGTGTTCCTTCTCAACTCTGTAATGATCCCGTTCCTGATCTTGTCGCTCGGCGCCATCGGGCTCAACATTCTCACCGGCTATACCGGCCTGCTGTCGCTGGGTTCGGCGGGGTTCATGGGCGTGGGCGCCTATGCCTGTTACAAGCTCGAGACTTATTTTCCCAACGTCAACGTGCTCATCTGGATCGTCGCCTCCGGCCTGATCTCCAGCGTCGTCGGCGTGTTCTTCGGCCTGCCCAGCCTGCGCATCAAGGGCTTCTACCTCGTCGTGGCGACGCTGGCGGCGCAGTTCTTCCTCGAATGGGCGTTCGCGCGGGTGCCGTGGTTGGTCAACGACAATGATTCCGGCGCCATCGAAGTCTCGACCCGCACTTTGTTCGGCGTGCCCGTCATCGGCCCGGCCGCTTCGCCGCAGGCGCGCTATCTCGTCGCCTTGACGATCGTCACGATCATGGCCTGGATTGCCTCCAACATCGTGCGCGGCCGCATCGGCCGCATGTGGATGGCGGTGCGCGACATGGACATCGCCGCCGAACTGATCGGCATAAGGTTGTTGCGGGCAAAACTGCTGGCCTTCGCGGTTTCCTCCTTTTACATCGGCGTCGCCGGCGCCATGATGGTGTTTCTCTGGCTCGGCGCGGCGGAGCCCGAGGCGTTCAACATCGACCTGTCGTTCGAGTTGCTGTTCATGGTCATCATCGGCGGCCTCGGCTCGATCCTCGGCGCATTTTTGGGCGCGGCGATCCTGCATATCCTGCCGATCGTCCTGCGCGCCTTGCCGGCGGCGCTTGGCATACCCGTTCAGGCGGCGCATGTCGAACACATCACCTTCATGGCGGAGGGCGCGCTGATCATTCTGGTGTTGATAGTGGAACCGCACGGCCTCGCGCAGCTGTGGCGGACTACCAAACAAAAATTGCGCGTCTGGCCATTCCCTTACTAAAACTGGACCTGAGGAGGAAACGAAATGAAAAATCATTGGATCGCCAAGGGACTCGGCGGCGCGTTGGCGCTGGCGCTCGCCGCCCCCGCTTTCGCCGAAGATTCGATCTATGTGCCGCTGTTCACCTATCGCACCGGACCGTTCGCCGGCTCCGGCACGCCGGTCGCCGACGGCATGCATGATTATCTGACGATGCTCAACGAGCGCGACGGCGGCATCGGCGGCGTCAAGCTCGTCATCGACGAATGCGAGACCGGCTACGACACCAAGAAGGGTCTCGAGTGCTACGACACCGTGAAGCCGAGGGGTCCGGTCCTCATCAATCCCTGGTCGACCGGCATCACGCTCTCGCTGATCCCCAAGGCCTCCGTCGACAAGATCCCGATCCTATCGATGGCCTATGGCCTGTCGGCGGCGGCGCGCGGCGACATTTTTCCCTGGATTTTCAATCCGCCCGACACCTATTGGGACGGCGCCTCGCAGATCCTCAAATATCTCGGCGGCGGCTCGGTTGACGGGCTGAAGGGCAAGACGGTCGGCTATCTCTATTTCGACGCCGCCTTCGGCCGCGAGGCGCTGCCCTTCTTCCAGACGGCGGCGAAAGACGCCGGCTTCGATCTGAAGCTCTATCCCGTCGCCCCCGCGGACATGCAGAACCAGGGCTCGAAATGGCTCGACATCCGCCGCGACAAGCCGGATTTCCTGGTCATGTACGGCTGGGGCGCGATGAACCCCACGGCGATCAAGGAGGCGGTGAAGGCGAACTTCCCGATGGACAAGTTCGTCTCCATCTGGTGGCCCAACGACGCCGACGCGGCCTCCGCCGGCGAAGGCGCCAAGGGTTTCAAGGAACTCAACTGGCACGGCGCGGGCGCGGATTATCCCGCCTTCGCCGACATCAAGAAACTGGTCATCGACGCCGGCAAGAGCCAGGCGCAGGTCGGCGAATTCGGCGCGACTCTCTATGGCCACGGCGTCTTCAATTCGATGCTGATCGCCGAGGCGATCGCCACCGCGCAGAAGGTGACAGGCCACAAGGTCGTCACCGGCGAGGACGTCCGCCGCGGCCTGGAGAACATCAACTTCGACGACGCCCGCCTGAAGGCGATCGGTCTCGCCGGCTTCGCCTCGCCGTTCAAGATCACGTGCGCCGACCACAACAGCCATGGCGCGACCTTCGTGCAGCAATGGGACGGCGCGAAATGGGTGCGGGTGAGCGACGCGATCACATCGAGCAGCGAGCTGGTGCAACCGTTGATCGACGCGGCGGCGAAGTCCTACGCCGAAAAGAACGCGGGATGGCCGCAGCGGACCGAGCCTTGCGACAACAAGTCGTAAGACGGATAAACCTGTCATGCCCGCGAAAGCGGGCATCCAGGGCCGCCGCACGTCGTCTGGGCGATTGACAGACGGCGCGTGAGTCTGGGTCCCCGCGTTCGCGGGGACGACACAACCCAACAAATCGTAAGATTCCCATGCCCCCCATCCTCGAAGTCCTCAATATCGAGGTCGTCTACAACAGCGTGGCGCTGGTGCTGAAGGGCGTCTCGCTCACCCTGCCGCAGGGCGGGATCGTCGCGCTGCTCGGCGCCAACGGCGCCGGCAAAACCACGACTCTGCGCGCGATCTCCAACCTGCTCCACGCAGAGCGCGGCGAGGTGACGAAGGGCGAGATCAAATTCTTAGGAGAGCGCGTCGAACGGCTTTCGCCCAATGATCTCGTGCGGCGCGGCGCGATCCAGGTGATGGAGGGCCGGCATTGTTTCGGCCACCTCACCATCGAGGAAAATCTGCTCACCGGCGCCTTTACCCGCAGGGATGGGCGCGCGGCGATCCATCGCGACATCGAGAAAATCTACGGCTATTTCCCGCGCCTGAAACAGCGCCGCAGTTCGCTCGCCGGCTATGTCTCCGGCGGCGAGCAGCAGATGTGCGCGCTGGGGCGCGCGATGATGGCGAACCCAAAACTGATCCTGCTCGACGAGCCCTCGATGGGCCTCGCGCCGCAAGTGGTCGAGGAGATCTTCGAGATCGTCAAGGGCCTCAATACCCGCGAGGGCGTTTCGTTTCTGGTCGCCGAGCAGAACACCAATCTGGCGCTGCGCTACGCCGAGTTCGGCTATATCCTGGAGAACGGCCGCGTGGTGCTCGATGGCGCGGCGAGCGCCTTGCGCGAGAACGAGGACGTACGCGAATTCTATCTCGGCGTCGCCGGCGGCGACCGCCGTTCGTTCCGCGACGTGAAGAGCTACCGGCGCCGCAAGCGCTGGCTGGCGTGAGGGATCAAATATGTCGGAAACCGCAATTTTCGCCGAGCTTTGCGCTCGCCTGACCGCCCTCGTCGAGGCGTCGCCTGCGCTTCAGCGCCAGTTGGCGGGGCTGGACATCGCCAATCTGCCCACGGCCGCCGATTGGGCGCGCGTGCCCGTGCTGCGCAAATCCGAACTCGCCGCCTTGCAGCGCGAGGCGCCGCCGTTCGCGGGCATCGCCAAATCGGCGAACGCCTTCAAGCGGCTGTTCCTGTCGCCGGGACCGATCTTCGAGGCCGAGGATCATGGCGAGGACCCCTATGGCGCCAAGCGCGCCTTCGCGGCGGCGGGCTTCGTCTGCGGCGACATCCTCCTGAATTGCTTCTCCTATCACCTGACGCCCGGCGCCTTCATCCTCGAGAGCGGCGCGCATGCGATGGGCTGCGCGGTGATCCCCGCCGGTCCAGGCAACACCGAGCAGACCTTACAAGCCGTCCAGCAATTGCGCCCCACCGGCTACGCCGGCCCTCCGGATTTCCTGAAAATCCTGCTCGACAAGGCTGAAGCTTCAGGCGTCGACGCCCGCTCGATCAACAAGGCGCTGGTCTCCGGCGCCGCCCTGCCGCTGAGCCTTCGCGCCGAACTCGAAGCGCGCGGCGTAAAAACGCGGCAGGCGTTCGCCACCGCCGAACTCGGCATCATCGCCTATGAAACCGACGATTCCAACGGAGCCCTGGCGCCCGGCATGCTCGTAAACCAGGACATTGGGTTGGAGATCGTGCGCCCCGGGAGCGGCGACCCGTTGCCCATCGGCGGCGTCGGCGAGATCGTCGTCACCGCGTTGCGCGGAAAATTCCCGCTGCTGCGCTTCGCCACCGGCGACCTCTCGGCCTATCTCGACGCCGAGCGCATAAAAGGCTGGATGGGGCGCGCCGATCAGACGACCAAGGTCAAGGGCCTGTTCGTGCACCCCAGCGAAGTGGTGGAGGTCGGCAAGCGCCACCCCGAACTCGGACCCCTCAGGCTGGTCGTCAGCCGCCGCGACGAGCAGGACGAGATGATTTTACGCACGGAATTGACGTCGCCGGGGGAAGGCCTCGCCGAGCGGGTGGCGGCGACGTTGCAGGCTTTGACCAAGCTGCGCGGCACGGTCGAGTTCGTGGCTCCGGGCTCGCTGCCCAACGACGGCAAGACGATCGCCGACGAGCGGCCGGTGTAGGCGGCGCGCGCCCTACAGACCGTCCTTCGATGCCGCTGCGCGGCGCTTCAGGACGAGGGGGTCCATGGTATTTCCTGCTCAAACAACGACCTCGTTGTGAGGGGCCTCGAAGGACGAAGGGGTTGATTGTATCTCTTGCCTCAAAAACACCCTCGTCCTGAGGCGCCCGCGCTTGCGCGGGCCTCGAAGGACGCGCCACAGCCGGTCAATCCATGAACCGCGCGTCCGACTGATCCAGCCGGCGACGGATTTGCGTCACCAGCAAAGAATCGTCGGGCGTGCAATTCTCATATGTCAACTGCTCCCCCTTCTTGATTGGCTGGATGACCTTGGCGCGCTCGGCGAGGCCCATCGGCACCGCGCCCTTTTCGCGCGCTTCGCGCCAGGTCATCGCGAAGCCGCGATAATCGTAGGTGCCGATGCGGCCGAGCGTCTCGCCGACAGCGATGTCGCGCTTGGCGAGCGCGGTGCATTCGCCGACGGGACGGTCGAGCGGCTCGATGTCGGGCTGGCGATATTTTACCGCGCGAATGGCGCTCAAGGGCACCTCGATGCTGGTCAGATGAAACGGCCGCACCAGCGCGAAACAGGGGCCGGGACCGACCTTGAGATCGGACATGCGCTCGATCTGCCTGGGATGGCGCGGCTTGACGATACAGAACACGCCCGGCGCCACGCCCTTGCCGATCGTATAGTCGACGCAGCCGGTCCTACTTAGGATGCCGCCGTCCTCCCTGCCACACAGCACCTGCGCGATTTCGGCCCATGTGGCGGCGGGGCCGTGCATTCCGGGGACGTCGGGCATCAGGCCGGTGGCGTTGGCGACGGCGGTCATCTCGACATTTGTCTTCGAGCCGTCGACGAATTCGACCAGCATGCGCGCGTTCATGTTGCGCTCGCGCGCTTCCACTTCGAACTCGGCGGGCGTGGCGTCGTATTTCAGCGCGTTGTTCTTGCCCTTGCCGGCGGCGATGACTTCGAGCCCGACCGACTGCGCGAAGCTGATGAGTTCGACGATTGCCGCCGGCTCGTCGCCCGCGGCGCCGGTATAAACGACCCCGGTTTTTCGCGCTTCTTCCTTCAGGTAGCGGCCGATGGTGATGTCGGCTTCGACGTTCAGCATCACGATATGCTTGCCGTTCTTCATCGTCTCCAAGGCGACCAGCGCCCCGACATTGGGATTGCCGGTGGCGTCGATGATGACGTCGACGCGGCCTGAGGCGCACATCTCCTTGTAGTCCTCGGTCAGCGCGATTTTGCCGGATTCGATGGCGCGATCGATCGCCGAGGCGTTGGCGGCGAAGGCAAAGGTCTCCTTGCCGCCGCCCATCAGCGCCGCCTCGCGCGCCTGTTCGGCGCGGGCGCAGATGACGCCGAGTTTTACGCCGGACATCAGCGACAGATTGACGACGAGATCGATGCTCATCTGCCCGGCGCCCGCGACGCCGATCGTCAGCGGGCCCCTGGTACGGGCGTAGTTCTCGATTTCGGCGGCGAACCCGACCTTCGGCAATGCTGTCACTCTGAGCCTCCCCCAACCCGGATGGTCAAACCGCGCTTACATAGGCGCCCGCTAGACTGCACATGGCGACCCAAATCAAAGGGCTAAACGAAAATCACCGATAAGGCGAGACTTGCCGCGCGGACACACCGCCGCAAGGCTCATTCGGCTCCCCCGCTGGGCTTTTTCTCGATTTCGGCGAGCGCTTCGCCGAGCGCCCGGGCGACGACGGGGTCGACGCCGGGCCCCGCGATCCGCTCGCGCAACCCCGCCGCATCGAGCCCCAGATATTCGTCACGCGACAGGAACTTGCCGAAAATCCCGCGCCCCTGGCGCACCCGCACCGCCTGAACGATTCCCGCCGCGTCGACGACGACGATCGCGATCACGCCCGCTCCCGCCGCGCCGACGCCGATCCGCCCGTCCTTCCAGCGGCTCCCGAGTTCGCCGAATACCTGCCGGTAATGCTTGAGCTGCCTGATGACGCCGACGATATGCGCGAGCGCCGCCGCGACCAGGAGCGCCAACGCAATCTGCCACTTCGCCATTGTCACCCCGCGTCCCCAGCTCCGGTCCGGGTGTCGCATGGCGCGCCGGTGGGTGACAATCCGGCCGTCTCGCCCTAAATAGGGGCGTATCTCGCGGAGACTTGGATCATGACGATGGGAGCCCCCGAAGCTTTTGGGCCTCGCGCGCGCAAGCCCAGGGTCGCCGTGCGCATCGGCGAGGGCCCGGGCGCGGTGATGGTCGGCGGCGGCGCGCCGATCGCTGTGCAATCGATGACCAACACCGACACCGCCGACATCGAGTCGACCGCGCGTCAGGTCGCGGCGCTGCATCGCGCCGGCTCGGAATTCGTCCGCATCACCGTCGATCGCGACGAGGCCGCCGCCGCCGTGCCCCACATCCGCGACCGGCTGCTGGCCAAGGGGCTCAATGTGCCGCTGGTCGGCGATTTCCATTACATCGGCCACAAATTGTTGGCGGACCATCCCGCCTGCGCCGAAGCGCTCGACAAATACCGCATCAACCCCGGCAATGTCGGCTTCAAGAACAAGCGCGACACGCAATTCGCGTCCATCGTCGAGGCCGCAATTCGTTACGGCAAGGCGGTGCGCATCGGCGCCAACTGGGGTTCGCTGGACCAGGAATTGCTGACCGCGCTCATGGACGAGAACGCGGCGAGCGCGCAGCCGATCGAGGCGCGCGCCGTGATGCGCGAGGCGATGGTGCAGTCGGCCCTGCTCTCGGCCGCCCGCGCCGAGGAAATCGGCTTGGGGGCCGACCGAATCGTGCTTTCGGCGAAAGTGTCCGGCGTTCAGGATCTGATCACCGTCTATCGGATGTTGGCGCAGCGCAGCAATTACGCGATCCATCTCGGCCTCACCGAGGCCGGCATGGGCAGCAAGGGGATCGTCGCCTCCTCGGCCGCGCTCGGGATTCTTTTGCAGGAAGGCATCGGCGACACGATCCGGGTTTCGCTGACCCCCGAGCCCGGCGGCGACCGTTCGCTCGAAGTCAAAGTGGCGCGCGAAATCCTGCAGACCATGGGTTTCCGCATCTTCACCCCGCAAGTCGCCGCCTGCCCAGGCTGCGGCCGCACCACATCGACCACCTTCCAGGAACTCGCCCGCGACATCCAGACCTATCTCGCCGATTCCATGCCGGGCTGGCGCACCCGCTATCCCGGCGTCGAAGGCCTCAACGTCGCGGTCATGGGCTGCATCGTCAACGGCCCGGGCGAGAGCAAGCACGCCAACATCGGCATCTCGCTGCCGGGCACCGGCGAAGCGCCCGCCGCGCCGGTGTTCGTCGACGGCGCCAAGACGGTCACTTTGCGCGGCCACGGCATCGCGGAAGAGTTCAAGAAGATCGTCGAGGATTACATCGAGCGCCGCTACGGGCAGGGCCTGGCGGCGGAGTAGTTTCAGGTGTTAGTTCGCCCCTCCCCGTCATGCCCGCGCTCGTCGCGGGCGTCCACGTCGTGACGTTCCAGGAACGCCTCCAAGTTTGCCAGCACACCCCGACGTGGATGGCCGGGACGAGCCCGGCGATGACGGAATAGGGGTTCGATATTCAGGACTCCGGATGTACGAGCCGCCGCTGCACAAAAACGACGACCGCGAGGCGATCCTCACGCTGATCCGCGCCCACCCGCTCGGCCTGTTGATCAGCCATGGCCCGAGCGGCCTCCTCGCCAACGCCATCCCCTTCCTCATCGACGAAACCATCGGCGCCTACGGCCTGTTGCGCGCTCACGTGGCGAGGGCGAACCCGCAATGGCGCGACCTCGAACAGGGCGGCGAAGCGCTCGTCGTCTTTCAGGGCCCGCAGCACTACATCTCGCCGTCGTGGTACGAGACCAAGCGCCAGACCCACAAGGTCGTTCCGACCTGGAACTACCTGATCGTCCAGGCGCGCGGGCGTCCGGTCGTCACCCATGAGGCGGCTTGGCTGCGCGCCCAGATCGAAGCGCTGACGGCGTCGCAGGAAGGCAGGCGCGCCGCGCCGTGGAACGTCTCTGACGCGCCCGACGATTTCATCGCCAGCCAAATGCGCGCCATCGTCGGCGTCGAAATCGAGATCACCGATCTCAAGGGCAAATGGAAGGCGAGCCAGAACCGCAACGAAGCCGACCGCGCTGGCGTGGTGGAAGGGCTGGAGAGCGCTGGGGACGCGGAGGCGGTGGAGATGGCGAGGGTGGTGAAGGGGTTTTGACCTAAGCACGCGTCTTATCCTGAGGCGCCCCGTCGGGGCTTAGGCGCCAGGTTAGGCCTGACGCTCACCAGCAAATTGTTTGTTCTCCAAACTTTTCGCCAAGCTTTTTCCAATTCCGTCCTTTTTTCTGCAAGCCAATCCAAACATTTCTCTGGCGGTTTTGAGCGATTTCAAGGCCTTGCAAGTCCACCAAGTCCGAATTCGTTTTCTCCAAATTTTCCGCCCCTCGGGGTCGCTGGGATCGACTTCGCCTTCCGTGTTCCGCCTCAGCGGAGAAACCGGGATCGCACCCTCCCGGCGCCCCGAATCCAGGGCTTTTCGCGCCGATTGGCGCAACGGGCGGGAAAGTTGAGTGACGCCATGGGCGGACCCTGGTTGCCGCGCGGAAGCGGATTTTTTAGAATAGCATGATTTCTCTAAATCAGAAAGCAAAAAACAGAGGCTCGCCACGCCTGGGAGTTCTGTTGCACGGACCTCCCCATCCGGGAAAGCCCGATGATGAACGCCCAAAATCATTGTCCTGGCTCGAATGCCCCGAAAGGGGCCTCGAAGGATGTGGGGGTTGGCGCGCCAATCCGTTCCGCCCAACCGCGGTTAAGCAACGTGTCACTGCAAAGCCCGATTTCGGCCGTTGTTAAATCCTGAGTGTTTATTTAGATTTGGTGCTAGATCGCACATGCAATTCGGATGGACCTAGGCCAAGCGCGACAAGGCGCTCGCGTAGCGCGGAGTCGACTTCGCCGCGGTGACCGTGCGTTTCCTCGATCCGCAGCGAAGGATCGTCCGCGACACGCGTAAGGACTACGGCGAAGAACGGTTCAATATGCGGGCGAAATGCGGACCGCGCGTGTTTCACGTCAGGTTCACTATGCGGGGGACAGTGACCTGGATCATATCGGCGCAAGGCCAACGATCGGGAGCAAATGCGATATGCAAACAGAGGAACGAGTGCTTAGGGTCGGTTAGAAAATTAACGCGCCATCCGTCATTGCGAGCGCAGCGAAGCAACCCAGGGGCCAACTGATGCGGCCCCTGGGTTGCTTCGCTGCGCTCGCAATGACGGCTAGGGCGCATGTAACCCGCTAACTGATTCCATTATTTGCTGACGCAGCCTTAGCGTCCTGCTCGACGGTACGCTTTACGAACGCCGCGCGGACGGAACGCTGGCGCCGCTGGCCGATCAGACCGACTACGCCCGGCTCGACGCGATGAGCGCGGCGGAGATCGAGAAGGTCGCGGAGAACGATGACGAGGGCGCGCTGATGAGCGACGAGGAATGGGCGCGCGCCGAAATTCAAAAGCCGGTCAAGAAGCCGGTCGGCCTGAAGCTCGACGACGATGTCCTGGCTTGGTTCAAATCCGGGGGACGCGGCTATCAGACGCGTATCAACGCGGTGTTGCGGCGATACGGGGAGGCGCAGCGGAGAACGGGATAGGCTTTGGCCGCCGGTCCGGGTGCGGCCGGTCTGCGGCTGACGGAGAGTTTCATGGCCGATGAGTGCGCGTTTTCAAAATTCCTGCGTACTTTCGTGGGATTGGCGTGCGAGGGCTTCGTCGGACGCCGCGATGGCATTTCCGTTTCCGAACCGGGCCTGAGGCTCGGGAACATCTCTATTGGCGTCGACGAATTGCGAATGCCATGTATCCCCGGCTACCAGAGCATCAATGCCGCGTTTTCGCCATCGACAGACAGGCGGTGAGCGCGTCGCGCAATACGCGGTAGTCCCGCTCCACGTGGCCGCGGAAGCGATAGCCATAAATATACCGCGCGCCCCAATGGAAGCGCGAGGGCGTATAGTTCGGCATCATCGTTCTGACCGGCTCGATAGCTTCGCGCGCTTCGTTCAGACGCCCTTGCAAGGCAAGCGCAGCCGCCAATCCGAGCCAATTCCATGGAATATTAGCGTATAAAGCAATTGAACGGCGCGCAAGGACCTCCATCTCGCGGACCTCGCCGAGTTTCCAATGGCACCAAACGGCGTAGAGAAGCCAAAGGAAGGTCCGCGGGTCGCGGGGGCTGAGCCTCTGCGCGCGCTCGATCAGCGCGATGGAAGCGCGCGGGGCCTCGCCGGCCATGCGACGAACATGACCGAGCATCGAGAGTGCATGCGCATCGTCTGGGTCGCGGCCAATGGCCGCCTCGGCCAACGCGAGCGCCAAGTCGATGTCGTAGGAGGCGAGGAGCGCCGCTTCTGCGCACATTGTGAGCGCGGCCGCGTTGTCAGGCTCCCGCTCGAGCGCTCTGCGTAGGTGACCGCGCGCGCTCCAGTTGTCGAACAGAGGCCGCGTTGATGCGCGGGACCAACTGCGCAGGGCGAGGAGATATGCGACCATGGCGTGCGCATCGCCGGATTCGGGCGCCAGGGTCACGGCCGCGCGCGCGGCCTGGAGCGCGCGGCTCAGATTGTCGGAATAGGGCTGTTCGCGAAGAAGCTCGGCTCGGGCCCGCATCAACGCAGCATAGGCGTCCCCCGGCGGTTCGCGCCGCTCGCTTTCTCGCAGAACCTCGGCGAAAAGCACGCGCGGTGAAAGGCGCGCGGCGGTCTCGCGCGCGATTCGATTTCGCATGACGTCTCGTTCGTCCGCTTCCGTCTCGATGCGGTCGGCCCAAATGTGAAGGCCGGTCCGACCATCGATCAAGCGAACGTTGCAGTGTAGCGCCGTCCCCCGTCGCACGACCGCGCCTTCGACCAAATAGCGCACGCCGAGTTCCCCCGCGATGGCGCGCACGTCCCTTCTGGCGCCCTTGTAGGCGGAAGCCGAATGGCTCGAGCAGACGAAAAGTCCAGGCACGCGGGTCAGGGCGTTGGTGAGTTCCTCGGTCAGGAAGTCGCCGAGATGGGGTTCGCTCGGTTCGTCCGCGCTCGAATGAGTTTCGAAAGGCAGGATCGCAATCGACGGACGGTCCGCGATCTCCGACAGAACCCGCGAGGGCGGCCGCCGGAGCGGCGCCGGCTTGCCGAGCGCGGCGCGCAGCCATTGCGTCGTCTGTGTGGCGCTCGAGGGAAGCGCGACCTGAAAGGCGTTAGCGGAGGACGTCATGATGTCCGCGCGGGCATCCTCCATTATCGAGCGGATCTCCAAAGACGCGCCGAGCCCGGCAGCGGAAAACGCGGCCGCGCAGGCATCGTATCGACGCTGCGCTTGTGGCAAATCTCCTTCGGCGGCCGATGTGCGGATAAGGAAGCGATAGGCTTCCTCGCATAGCGGATCCAGCGAGATGAGCCGCTCCGCGACCGCCGGAGTGCCCTCGCCCGAGCGCAAGTTGCGCAGCATCATCGCGCGGGCGATGTCTCGAAGCCGTTCCCGATGTTCGCCGAACCATTGGGCAAGCGGTTCTTTCTGGCCCAGCGGGAAGTCTTGCAACAGAGGCCCCCGATACAGCGCAAGCGCCTCCGAAACAGTTCCGGACGAGCCGGATGCGTCGTGGAAACGGGCCACGTCGACATCGACTAGCGCGGGATTGAGTCTTACCGGCTCGCCACCGGCGCCACTCGCTGGAAGCGCATCGTCGCCGAGCACCCGCCGCAGACGCCGCAATTCTTGTCGAAGGCTGCCGTCCGCCTGCTCGCCCCGCCCAGTCCAGATGAGATTGGCCAATCGGTCGCGAGCAACCGCAAAATCCTCAGCCAGACCGAGGCAGGCCAGAATCGCCATGGACTGCCGGCCAGGAAGCGCGACGCGCGCGCCGTCGAAGTGGCGCAATTCGAACGGGCCGAGTAGGCGCAATTGCATCATCATCGGGGAGTTCTCCTTGCGCGCCACACCCCGATTGGAGGAGGAGCCGCGTGATATCCGGCTCACTACGCCATTGCCGTCAAGCGCGAAGCGTGGGCTTTGCGGGGCATTCGCAGTTTTTAACGCGAATTTCACGAGCCCGGCTCTGGCAGACATGGCAACTTCCTCCCGCAGCGAGCGATCCGGCTCGTTGCGACGAACGTGCTCAACCTTGTCTCGCCGAACCTCGCCAACATATCGGCGCTTGATATCAGGTTCATCCCACGCGGTTTGTTTGCTTGCTATCCAACGTCAAGAGGTCTACCCATGCTGTCTTTCGCATCGGCCATATTCCAATTCGCCACACCGCGCGCCACCCATACGCAAGGCCGTTCCCAACCAACCCTTCGCGGCGTCATCTCCGCCCTGTCGACGGCCGCCGCGGTCCTCGCCGCGACGCCCTCCCACGCCGAAGGTGCGGGCCGACTGTTCTTCATCGAGCCCGCAAACGGGCACATCGTTACCGGCGCCGTGAATCGGAACGGCCAATTCGTCAAGGAGTTGGACGGCGACTTTTTGAGTGAAGCCGGCCGCGACGTCGTCGTCCCGGTCGCGGCGGGGGCTCTCATCTACAACTCCTTTGCTGGCGGCGGACAGGAGTTCGTGCTCGACGGAAACGCGAGATATACGTTCGGGTCCAGTTCGCCGTTCTCCGCGCAGTGGTTCTACACGATCGGGCTCGGCGAATACGTGTTCTTCTACGACCTCAATGGCGACACGAGCCAAGGCGCGTTGGTGCAATTCTCACCGAACGGCACGTTCACCCAAACCTACACCGCCCATACCTTTTCGCCCTGGAGCCTGGTCGCCCCGACCGACAACAGCCTGTTTTTCTATAATAAAACGACAGGTCTCCTTTCGACCGCGACCATTTCGGTCACCGGACAGCTTTCCCAGAACGGCGCGGCCGCCACCATCGGGAGCGGCTACACTAACCTCGCCGCCGCGGGGGACGACGTGCTCTTGTTCAATTTCCACAACGGCGCCTGGGAGAGCGGCCTGCTCAATTTCGTCGGCGGCTCCACGCCGCAGACTTACACACGGGCGGTCGTCCATGCGACGGACACTCTGGGACTTTCCGGCATGGACGAGGCGGTCGCGATCGACGGCCGGCTGCTAGTATACAATTCGGCGACCGGGGCCGCGATGCTCGGGCACTTTCAACGAGTCGGCGGCTCGACACCGGCCGGCGCCTTCATCAAGGACACGAACCTCACGCTGCCGAAATTTTTCACTAACCTCATGCGCGCGGGGGAATTCCTCGTCTTCTACAGTCTTGGCACCGGAGAGATGCAGATCGGCTATCTCGACTTGAGCGGCGCCTATCACCAAACGGAGGATTTCAACTTCGGCATCGGCTTCAGCGCCATGGTCTCCTCACAATAGCGTGGTTTACAGGGTTACAGCGTTGGATGCGGTCGCCTTTTCCACGGGCGTGACCAGCCACCGCCTTAACCGCCTGGGCCAAGTAAGACCCGTCGAAATCGATGACGAACGCCCTTTCCTCGCCAGCCGACCCTCGCCCTGACTTCCCCTCAACCCTGAAAATTTGCGCTTCCTCCAAGCTCCGCCCTTACCTCGCGGCCTCGGCGTTCCTACATCTCGCCCGAGGCCGCTTGCGGGCGGCTGCGACAATCTGGGCTGGTTCCCAACGCTTCGGGGCGGGAAACGGCGCCGCAGGGGAGTTGGATCATGAATTTAGAAAAATACACGGAACGCGCGAGGGGTTTCATCCAGTCGGCGCAATCGCTGGCTTTGCGCGAAAACCACCAGCAGTTCACGCCTGAGCACGTGCTGAAAGTTCTGCTCGACGACGAGGAAGGCCTGTCGGCGGGCCTGATCGACCGCGCCGGCGGAAAATCGCGCGACGCGTTGAAGCAGGTCGAACTGGCGCTGGCCAAACTGCCGAAGGTGCAGGGCACAGGCGCCGGCCAGCTCTATCTGGCGCCCACCACCGCGCGGCTGTTCGACAACGCCGAAAAGATTGCTGACAAGGCGGGCGACTCGTTCGTCACCGTCGAGCGGCTGCTGGTCGCGCTGGCGCTGGAAAAGGGCGCGGAAGCTGCAAAAATCCTCGCCAATTGCGGCGTCACCGCGCAGACCCTCAACGCCGCGATCAACGACCTGCGCAAGGGCCGCACCGCCGATTCGGCGAGCGCCGAGAACAGCTACGACGCGCTGAAGAAATACACCCGCGACCTCACCGAGGCCGCGAGGAACGGCAAGCTCGACCCGGTCATCGGTCGCGACGAAGAAATCCGCCGTACGATGCAGGTGCTGTCACGCCGCACCAAGAACAACCCGGTGCTGATCGGCGAGCCCGGCGTCGGCAAGACCGCGATCGTCGAAGGCCTCGCGCTGCGCATCGTCAACGGCGACGTGCCGGAGTCTTTGCGCGACAAAAAACTGCTGTCGCTCGACATGGGCACGCTGATCGCCGGCGCCAAATATCGCGGCGAGTTCGAGGAACGGCTGAAGGCCGTGCTCAACGAGACGACCGCGTCCGAAGGCGGCGTGATCCTGTTCATCGACGAGATGCACACGCTCGTCGGCGCCGGCAAGGGCGAAGGCGCGATGGACGCCTCCAACCTGCTGAAGCCGGCGCTGGCGCGTGGAGAGTTGCATTGCATCGGCGCGACCACGCTCGATGAATATCGCAAGCACGTCGAGAAGGACGCCGCCCTGGCGCGGCGCTTCCAGCCGGTGTTCGTCTCGCAGCCGACCGTCGAGGACACGATCTCGATCCTGCGCGGCCTGAAGGAGAAATACGAGGTGCATCACGGCGTCCACATCACCGACGCCGCGATCGTCGCCGCGGCGGTGCTGTCGAACCGCTACATCGCCGACCGTTTTTTGCCCGACAAAGCCATCGACCTGATCGACGAGGCGGCGTCGCGGCAGCGGATGCAGGTGGATTCCAAGCCAGAGGAACTCGATGAACTCGACCGGCGCGTCATCCAGCTCAAGATCGAGCAGGAGGCACTGCGCAAGGAGACCGACGTCGCCTCGCGCGACCGGCTCGTCAAGCTCAGCGCCGAACTCGGCGGCCTGCAGGAGAAATCCGACTCGCTGACCCAGCGCTGGAAGGCGGAGAAGGACAAGATCGGCGTCTCGCAGAAGCTGAAGGAAGAACTCGATGTCGCCCGCAATGCGCTCGCCCAGGCGCAGCGCAAGGGCGATTACGCGGAAGCCGGGCGCATCACTTATGCCGTGATCCCCGAACTCGAGAAGAAACTCTCGGCGAGCGAGGTCCATTCGGCGACGGCTCTGGTCGACGAGGCTGTCACCCCCAATCACGTCGCGCAGGTCGTCTCGCGCTGGACCGGCGTGCCCGTCGACAAGATGCTCGAGGGCGAGCGCGACAAGCTGCTCAAGATGGAGGTCGAACTGGCGCGGCGCGTCGTCGGCCAATCGGAGGCGGTGACGGCGGTGGCGACTGCGGTGCGTCGCGCCCGCGCCGGCTTGCAGGACCCGAACCGGCCGATCGGCTCGTTCATGTTCCTGGGGCCGACCGGCGTCGGCAAGACCGAACTGACCAAGGCGCTCGCCTCGTTCCTGTTCGACGACGACACGGCGCTCGTGCGTATCGACATGTCCGAATATATGGAGAAGCATTCGGTCTCGCGTCTGATCGGCGCGCCTCCCGGCTATGTCGGCTATGACGAAGGCGGCGCGCTGACGGAGGCCGTGCGCCGGCGTCCCTATCAGGTCGTGCTGTTCGACGAGATCGAGAAGGCGCATCCGGACGTGTTCAACGTCCTGCTGCAAGTGCTCGACGATGGCAGGCTCACTGACGGCCAGGGCCGCACGGTCGACTTCCGCAACGTGCTGATCGTCATGACCTCGAACCTCGGCTCCGACTATCTCGTCAACCTCGGCGAGAACGAGGACGCCAAGGCGGTCGAGAAGGAAGTGATGGGCGTGGTGCGCGGCCATTTCCGGCCGGAGTTCCTGAACCGCATCGACGAAATCATCCTGTTCCACCGCCTCAGGCGCGAAGACATGGGCGCGATCGTCGACATCCAGTTCAAGCGCCTGCAAAGACTCCTGGAAGATCGCAAGATCGGCCTCGAACTCGACGCCAAGGGCCGCGCCTGGCTCGCCGACAAGGGCTACGATCCGACCTACGGGGCGAGGCCACTGAAGCGCGTCATCCAGAAATGGGTGCAGGACCCGCTCGCCCAGAGCCTGCTCGCCGGCGAAGTCCGCGACGGCGCGGTGGTGAAGGTGAGCGGGACGCAGGGAAGGCTGACGATCGACGGCAAGCCCGTCGGGGCCGACCCGGCCGACGCGGAGCCGAAGAAGGGCAAGACGGTGGTGCCGTTCCCCAAGGGGGCGTGAAGCCGCCCCGCTGTTGCCCGGGACCCGTCCCGGGCAACGGTGGTGATGCATGTTCTCAGGTCGCCGATCTTCCCTTAACAGGAGGCCGTGATCCCGGAGCCGACCATGCCTCCCCTCCTGCTCGACAAACTCGCCATCCGCGAACTGATCGAAAACTGGGCCGTCTGGCGTGACGCTGGCGACTGGGAACGGTTCGCGACCGTCTGGCACGACGACGGCGTGATGATGGCGACCTGGTTTCAGGGGCCGGCCAGGGAGTTCATCCGCGTCACCCGGGAGGGTTGGGCCAAGGGGGTGAGCATCCTGCATTTCCTCGGCGGCAGTTCGGTCGAGCTGGCGGGGAATCGCGCCGTCGCGCAGACCAAGATGACGATCTCGCAGCGCGGCGAAGTTCAAGGGGTTTTGTGCGACGTCGTCTGCACCGGGCGGTTCTACGATTTCCTGGAAAAGCGCGACCAACGCTGGGGTCTCGTGCGGCGGCAGCCGATCTACGAGAAAGACCGGATCGACCCCGTCGATCCCGCGCAATCGCTGCAACTCGATCAAGCCGCGCTCGCCCGCTTGCCCAAGGGCTACCGGCATCTCGCCTACATCCAGACCGGCATTGGCTATCAGGTCAAGATGGACATGCCGCAATTGACCGGCCCGGAAGTCGAGCGGCTTTACGCGAGAGGGCGAGCGTGGTTGAGCGGCGCTTTGCCGCTCGACGTGTTCGCTGAAAATTCATAAATTGGACCGTCGAAGACGAGCGGGAGCGGGACATCCATGGCATACCAATCCGGGCAACGCGGGCTGCAACTGCGCTCGTTGGTGAAGGACAGCGGCGAACTCGAGCTTTCGCTCGTTTCCCTGGCCACGCCGAAGCCCGCTGCCGATGAGGTCGTGGTGCGGGTCGAGGGCGCGCCGATCAATCCTTCCGATCTGGTGCTTCTCCTCGGCGCCGCCGATGTCGCAACCCTAGCGGGAGCGCAAGTCGATGGGCGCCCTGTCGTCACCGGCAAGATCCCTGAGGGCGCCCTGCGCTTGATGGCGGCGCGGCTCGGGGACTCCTTGGCCGCCGGCAACGAAGGCGCGGGAACCGTGGTCGAGGCCGGCGATTCCCCAGCGGCGCGGGCCCTGCTCGGCAGGACGGTCGCCGTGTGGGGCGGCGCGATGTACTCACAATACCGCTGCGTGAAGCTCGACGCCTGCCTGCCCCTGCCCGAGGACGCGACGGCGGCCGACGGCGCCTCGTCTTTCGTCAACCCGCTGACCTCGCTCGCCATGGTCGAGACGATGCGGATGGAAGGCCACAAGGCGCTCGTCCACACCGCCGCGGCCTCGAACCTCGGGCAGATGCTCAACAAGATCTGCCGCATGGATGGCGTCGGTCTGGTCAACATCGTCCGCGATGCGCGCCAGGAAGCTTTGTTGCGCGAACTGGGCGCGCGATATATCTGCAATTCCGCATCGGAAAACTTCGAGGCAGAGCTGACGGAGGCGGTGGCGGCGACCGGCGCGACCCTGGCGTTCGACGCCATCGGCGGCGGCTTGCTGGTCTCGCAGATCCTCGCCGCGATGGAAGTGGCGGCGGTGCGCAGCGCCAAGGTCTACAGCCGCTATGGCTCCAGCACGCATAAACAGGTGTACATCTATGGCGGGCTCGACACCCGGCCGACGGAATTGCGCCGCAGCTACGGCATGGCCTGGGGATTGGGCGGTTGGCTGCTCAACCCGTTCCTGACCAAAATCGGCGCCGAGGGACGCGCGCGGCTGCGCCAGCGCGTCGTCTCGGAGCTGAAGACCACCTTCGCCAGTCACTACACGCGGACGATTTCCCTGACCGAGGCGTTGGACGTTCCTACGATCCAGTCCTACGCCAAGCGCGCCACAGGGGAGAAATATCTGGTCGACCCGAGCCGATAGCCGGCGCGATTTCCCGTCTTTCGGAGGCGCGCGGATGCCGAACGACAACGATGAAGGGGGCCGGCTCGAGGAAGCGGCGCGCCTCGTCAACAAGCCCGTGATCCTCGTCGTGATGGGCGTTTCGAGTTCCGGAAAGACCACGGTCGCTAAATTTCTGGCGGACGCGCTGGGCTGTCCGTTCCGCGAAGGCGATGACCTTCATCCTCAAGCCAATGTCGACAAAATGCGAAGCGGCTTGCCGCTGACCGACGCCGATCGGGCGCCGTGGCTCGACAGGATCGCCAGCGAACTCGATCACTGGCGGGCGCATGGCCTGTCGGGTGTATTGACCTGCTCGGCGTTGAAGCGGGCCTACCGCGCCAAAATCATTGGCGACCGACGCGACGTGACGCTGGTGTATCTGAGTGGTTCGTATGAACGGGTGAAACGGCGAATGGCGGCGCGTCGCAATCATTTCATGCCGGTCGCGCTGCTCGATAGTCAATTCGCGGCTTTGGAGCCGCCCGGTGCGGACGAGCATCCGATCACCGTCGCCGTCGAGGGAAGCGGCGTCGCGATCGCCGGCGAAGTTGCGCGTGAACTCGTCGAACGACAAAGGCGCAAACCCGACAGCGCTTCTTGAGGGCAAGCCGGCGGCGGCTCGGCTGGTCAAAGCCCATGTTTTCGGGCAAATTGGGTCAGGCCAGCCCAAGGAACCGCTCATGACGAACCTCACGCCCGAAGGACTCCGCCTGGTCAGCGATGTCGCATACCGCCAGGGGTTCAGCGTCGATGCGGCGCTCGCCCTGCTGAACTCGCTGATGCAGGGCAACGGCTATCAGGCGCAGTTCAATCATCCCGAACTCGGCGGCATGGGACAATGGTCCCAGGGCGGCATGATCATGATCGGCGACATGTTCAACAACAACCTGAAATATCGTGTCGACGCGCTGTGCAACGATCTCGGCAATCTCATCCGCAGCCAGCCGCTGGTTCAGCCTATGGCGCAAAGCTTTCAGTCGCAGAGCCAGAACGGCGGCGGCGTCAGCCTGTTCGTCCCCGGATCCGGTTCGTGGTGGCCGTCGGATCTCGGCCCGCCCGGCTCCACCGGCTCGCAGAACGATCTCAAATACGCCGCGTTTCCCAACGCTCGACGGCTGGCGATCCTGCAGGGCGGACAGGTCCGCGTCTACGATACCGGCGACCACTGGATATCCGGCTTCTCTCAGCAGCAGGGCGGTGATCAGTCGCTGACCTTCACCAGCCAGTTCGGGCTGGTCCGCGTCGCGGATTTGCCGCTGGTCTCGCCGCAGGCCGAACCGCCGCAGGCGCCGGCGCCCTCGTATTCCTCGCCGCCTCCGCCGCCTCCGCAAGCTTTTGAACCGGCGCCCCCTGTTTCGTCGCCCTCTCCCGCGCCGGCGACGCAAGACATCTTCTCGATGATTGAGCGCCTCGCCGATCTCCGGCAGAAGAACATCCTCACCGACGAGGAATTCGCGGCGAAGAAGGCGGAGCTGCTGAGCCGGCTTTGAGCGAAACGAATCGCGGCGGCGAGGTAACGCAACCGTCGCCGCCGCGAAGAATTCCCAAGGGGAAACAGAGCCAGGGGAACGCACATGACGCAAGCCTACGACGCCCTCGTGATCGGCAGCGGCCAGGCCGGGCCCTTTCTCGCCGTGGAACTGGCGAAAGCCGGCTGGAAAGCCGCGCTGATCGAGCGCGAGCATCTGGGCGGAACCTGCGTCAACGATGGCTGCACGCCCACCAAGACCCTCGTCGCCAGCGCCAAGGTTGCGCACATGGCGCGCCGCGCCGCCGAATATGGCGTTGGAGTCGGGCCGGTCAGCATCGACATGGCCGCGATCAAGGCGCGCAAGGACGCGATCGTCGGCGCCTCCATCGACAGCCTCACCAGTTGGATTGGCTCGACCGCCAACCTGACCCTGATCCGTGGCCACGCGACGTTCGAGGGGCCGCATGAAGTCAGCGTCAACGGCGAGCGCCTGACGGCGCCGAAGATCTTCATCAACGTCGGCGGTCGTTCCGTCATGCCGGATTGGCCGGGCCTCGCGGGCTCCGGAGCGCTCGACAATACCGGGCTGCTCGAACTCGACGCGGTCCCCGAGCATCTGATCATCGCCGGCGGCAGCTATATCGGACTTGAATTCGCGCAGATCTTCCGCCGCTTCGGCGCCCGCGTCACCGTCGTAGAATATGCGGACAGCCTGATCTTTCGCGAGGACGAGGACGTTTCCGCGCTGGCGCGGACACTCATGGAGAAGGAGGGCGTCGAGATCGTCTTGCGCGCCCGCGATTTTGCCGTTGCGCGGGCGGGCGACACGATCGAACTCAACGTCAGCGTCGATGGCGCGCAGCGGAAAATTGCCGGCAGTCATCTGCTCGTCGCCATCGGCCGCCAGCCCAATTCCGACAGGCTCGGGCTCGACAAGGCCGGCATCGCCAGGGACAAGCGCGGCTTCATCGTCGTCGACGATGAGTTGCGCACGAATGTCGAGGGCGTCTGGGCGCTGGGCGACGTCAACGGTCGCGGCGCGTTCACCCATACCTCCTACAACGACTTCGAGATCGTGTTCGCCAACCTGTTCGGCAAAGGTCCGCGCAAGGTTTCCGAGCGCATTTCCGCCTATGCCCTGTTCATCGACCCTCCGCTGGCCCGCGTCGGCATGAACAAGACGGCGGCGCGGGCCAGCGGGCGAAAGGTGTTGCGCGGCTTCTATCCGATGGCGCGCGTCGGGCGGGCCAAGGAGCGCGGCGAGACCGAAGGCTTCATGGAGGCGCTGGTCGACGCCGACAGCCAACGCATCCTCGGCGCGACCTTGTTCGGCATCGACGCCGACGAGATCATCCATTCGCTCATCAACATCATGGCCGCCGACGCGCCCTATACGACGATCGTCCGCGCCGTGCCAGTGCACCCGACGGTGAGCGAGTTGATCCCGACGCTGCTGGGCGGGCTGAAGCCGCTGGAGTGACGATCGCCGAAGAAATCCGTCACGGCATCAACTGCCCACCATTGACCTCGATGATCTGCCCGATGATGTAGCCCGAAAGGCTCTCGGAGGCCAGGAACAGGTAGGCGCCGACGCAATCCTCCGGCGTTCCGACCCGGCCCATCGGCACGGTCTTTCGCATCGCCTCGATCGCCGCCGCGTCGCTGTAGCGGTCGTGGAACGGCGTCGCGATGACGCCCGGCGCGACGCCGTTGACTCGAATCCTGTCGCCGATCAGTTCCTTGGCCTGGCCGCGCGTCAGCGTGGTGACGAAACCCTTGGCGGCGGCGTAAAGCACGGCGCCGCCGCCGCCGCCGTTGCGCGCCGCGATCGAAGTCGTGTTGATGACGAAGCCGCCGTTGCGCGCCAGCCAGGGTCGCGCGGCGCGCGTCATCGAGATCACCGACCGAACGTTGAGATCGATCACATCAGTGATGTGATCCTCGCTCGCCTCCAATGTGGGCACGCGGCCCAGCATCAATCCGGCGTTGTTGATCAAGCCGTCGATCGCGCCAAAGCGTTCGGCGGCCCTGGCGACGATTTCGTTGCAAATCTCCGGCTTCGTGACGTCGCCACGAACCAGCATCGCCTCGCCGCCGGCGGTCTCGATCTCGGCTAGCACATTTTTCGCCGCCGCCTCGCTGGAAAGGTAGTTGATCGCGACCTTGACGCCCTGGGCCGCGAAGGCGCGCGACAAGGCCGCGCCGATACCGGTCGACGCGCCGGTGATGAGCACCGCCTTGCCAGACAAATCAGGGATGGTAAGTTTGAGAGTCGATGTCATGATTGAACCCAGTTTGAAGGAGAAGGCGGCGGCGCTCACTTCGAAGCGCCAGCAATGCGCCGCGTGCTGGCCCGCTCGATCACCTCGAACCCGAGGTCGATCCGCCGCTTCCGCGGCCGCTTGCCCGAGCCGCGCGTGATCTCGAGTATGATTTCGGCCGCCTGTCGCGCCATCTCGTAGCGCGGCGTCGCGATCGTGCTCAGGGCCGGGAACGCGCTCTTGGCGAATTCGAGGTCGTTGAAGCCGATGATCGACATGTCCTCGGGGACGCGGACGCCGCGCCGCTGGCATTCGAACAATGCGCCGAGCGCGAGATTGTCGTTGCCGCAGAATATCGCCGAAGTCGCCGGCTCACGCCGCAGGATTTCGACGAGAAGGTCGCCGCCGATGGCGACGTTCGACGGACTGTCGTCGGTAGCCACGATCGGCTCGGCGTCGAATTCCTGCACCGCCCGCAGATAGCCGCGGACGCGCTCGCGGGCGCGCGAGTCGAGCGGCGAGGCCATATGGGCCACCCGGAAATGGCCGAGTCCGAACAACAGCCGCGCCGCCGCGTGGCCGGCCTCGGCGTGCGAGAGGCCGATGTTGATGTCGATCGGATCGTCGGCAATTTCCATGGTCTGCACGACCGGAATGCCGGCCTGGTTCAGCAACCGGCGAGCCCGAGCGGTCTGGTCGATTCCGGCGAGGACAATCGCCTCCGGATACTGGCCGAGCGCGGTCTCGATGGCTCTTTCCTCGAAGCCGGGGACGTAATTCGAATTGAGGATCACCACCTGAAAACCCGCGGGGGTGAAAATGTCATACGCCGCCCGCAAGTAGTCGTCGAATACGCCGTTGGTCAGCGAGGGAACGATGATCGCCACGCGGCCTGTGCGCGCCGAAGCAAGGGCGCTCGCCAGTTGATTGGGCACGTAAGCCAGTTCCCGCGCCGCCGCCAACACTCGGTCGCGCAGGCGCTCGGAAACGAGTTCGGGATTGCGCAGCGCGCGCGAGGCCGTAACTTCGCTCACGTCGGCGCTCAGCGCGACTTCGCGCAGGGTTACGCGGGAGGATCTCGGCTTGTTTTGCATGGCTCCTTGGCGTGGCATTCCCTAAAACACGAAAATAAGTCGTCTTGTTGACAGCGCTTTCATAATGACGTATAAGTGCATGGTCGACATTTCGCAAGTCTTGTTGACGCGACACCACTATAAAGACGACGAGCGCTGGTCATCATTCGGAAAAATCCGAGGAGCAGCGTAGAGATTTGTTTCTATCGTCTCACGGGAGGAAAACAAATGACGACAGCGTCCCTTTTATGCCGTTTTGTCAGCGTCGGCGCGATGCTTGCCGCCGGCGTTGCGTTCAGCGCGCCCGCATTCGCCGCGGGGCCTGAAATCGTATCGGGTCCGTCGGCCGATCCGGGTTGTTTCGCGCCCTGGACGGCGCAGACCAAGTTCTTCAAATATCCGGCGAAAAAGGGTCCGTATCGCATCGCGCTCGCCAATGGCTACATCGCCAACACGTGGCGCATCCAGATGATCCAGACCGCCAAGGCCTATGCCGCGCAGCCCGACGTCAAGGCCAAGCTGAAAGAGTTCAAGGTCGTCTCCACCGGCGAGGATGTTCCGGCGCAGATTTCGGCGATCAACAACTTCATCGACTCCGGCTACGACGCGATCGTCGTCAATGCGCAGAACCCGACCGCCTTTGGCCCCGTCATCAAGCGCGCCAAGCAGGCCGGCGTCGTGCTCGTCGCTTTCGACAACATTCTCGACACCGAGGATTCCATCAACGTCGACGTCGACCAGAAGGGCCTCGGCACTCTGTGGGGGAATTGGTTGATCAAGAACGTGCCCAATGGCGGCAAGGTTCTGGAAGTGCGCGGCGTCGCCGGCACTTCGGTCGACACCGACCGCCACAACGGCATCCATGAGGCGCTCGACGCTTCTGGCAAGAAGTGGACCGTAACCGAAGTCGTCGGCAAGTGGGACGACGGCGTGGCGCAAAAGGCGACGGCGGACGCGATCGCCACCAACGGTCCCTTCGCCGGCTATACGGCGCAGGGCGGAGATACCGGCGTCGTCCAGGCGATGATCGACGCCAAGCAACCCTTCGTGCCGTTCGGCGGCGAGACGGAAAACGGCTTCCGCAAATTCTGCGCGGCGGACTCCGCCAAGGGCTTGAAGTGCTCGTCGGCCGGCACCGGCCCGGCGCAGGTCGCCGTCGCTATCAAGACCGCAATCGCCGCGCTCGAGGGCCAGGTGGTTCCGCAATCGGTCAAACTGCCGCTGGCGATCGTCGAAGACCCGAACTTCAAGGCGGGCCAGGACTATTTCCCCGACCAATCCGACAATTTCTTCGTCGGCAATTCGTTCCCAACCTGCAATATCAATTTCAGCGCGCAGGAAATCATGGGACAATCGAAAGAAAACCAGTAAGCTCGCGTTTCCACGCCTCGGCGTCGCCTGCGACGTCGAGGCGCAAGGAAGGTTCAATTCGGGGGGAGACATTTTGGCCGGAGCGGCGCCGCTGTTCACGATGGCGGGCATATCAAAGCGCTATGGCGGCGTGCGCGCTTTGGAGAAGGCGGACTTGGGCGTCGCGCCGGGGCGCATTCATGCGATCCTTGGCGAGAACGGCGCCGGCAAGTCGACGCTGATAAAGGTCATGGCCGGCGTCGTCGCGCCCGACGAGGGCGTGATGACGCTGGACGGCAAGACGGCGAACTTCGCTTCCCCCGCCGCGGCCAACCAGGCCGGCATCGTATGCATCTTTCAGGAATTGTCACTGATCCCCGACCTCTCGGTCGCCGACAACATTTGCATCTCGTCGCCGCCCAAACGCTTCGGCATGATTGATCGAAAGGCGCAGCGGCGCCTCGCGGAGGAAGCGTTGGCGCGCGCCGGCGCCAGCGACGTTCACCCGCTCGCCCTGGTCAAGGACCTGCCGCTGTCGCGACGGCAGATGGTGGAGATCGCCAAGGCGCTGGCGCGCCAGCCGCGCATCCTCATCCTCGACGAGGCGACCTCGGCGCTGACGGCGGCGGACGTCTCCAAGATTTTCGTCGTTCTGAAGCGCTTGCGCTCCGAAGGCCTGGCGCTGCTCTACATTTCGCATCGCATGCATGAAATCGCCGAACTCGCCGACGAATGCTCGGTGTTCCGCAATGGCCGGAAGGTGGCGACCTATGAAGCGGGAACCAAGAGCGACAACGAAGTCGTAGAGTTGATGATCGGGCGCGAATATGTCCACGCCTTCCCGCCCAAACCGAAATTCGCCAACACAGCGAACGCACCGGCGCTCGAATGTCGCGGCCTTTCGTGGACCGACCGGCTGCGCAACATCTCCTTCAACGCGCGGGCGGGCGAAATTGTCGGCCTGGGGGGGCTGGACGGCCAGGGACAGCGCGAATTGCTGCTGGCGCTGTTTGGCGTGCTGCGGGGTTGCGCGGGGGAAATTCGCATCGACGGCGTCGCCGCTTCGATCCAAAGCCCGAAGGCCGCGAAGGCGGCCAAGATCGGCATGGCCTTGATCCCCGAGGATCGCAAAACCGAGGGGCTGATGCTGCCGATGACGGTGCGCGAGAACCTGACCTTCGCCTCGCTCGACCGAATTTCGCGCGGCGGCTTCATCGACGGCGCCGAGGAAAACCGGCTGATTGACGAAATGGTCGCGCTGCTGGCGATCAAGACCGCCGGCGTCGACATTGCGGTGGGCTCGCTTTCGGGCGGCAACCAGCAAAAGGTCGTGATCGCCAAATGGCTGATGAACCGCCCGCGCATAATCCTGCTCAACGACCCGACGCGCGGCATCGACGTCGGCACGAAGCAAGAGATGTATGTGCTGCTGCGCAAGCTCGCCGATCAGGGCGCGGCGATCGTGTTCTATTCCACCGACTACGATGAGTTGATCGGCTGCTGCGATCGGGTGCTGGTGCTCTACGACGGCGCCATCAAGCGCGAACTCGTCGGCGACGAGATCACGGAAAAGGCGCTGATCGCCAGCGCGCTCAACATCGACGATCCCGCGAGGGCGTCATGAGGGATTGGCGCTTCTGGCTGGCCGGGCAACGCGGCGCGCTGCTCGCCTTCGCGATCTTCGTCGTCATGTTCACGATCTACTGCGCCAATCATCCCGCGGGCTTCAGCGTCAATGTCGTCGAGACCGCCGCCAACAAGGGCGTGCTGCTGGCCTTCGTCGCCATGGCGCAATCCTTCGTCGTCATAACCGCTGGCATCGATCTCTCCGTCGGCATGATCTTCACGCTGACCAATTGCCTCGCCTCGGCGCTCGTGATCGGCTCGCCGCTGAGCGCCGGGCTCGGCGTGATTGCCGTGCTGGCGGCCGGCGCGCTGTGCGGCGCCATCAATGGACTGATCGTCATCTATGGCCGGTTGCAGCCGATCGTCGCAACAATCGCCAGCGGCGCGGTGTTTTTCGGCCTGGCGCTGGCGCTGCGCCCGACGCCCGGCGGCGGCGTCGAGGAGACCCTGGCCGACGCCTTTACGGGACGGCTGTTCGACACCATTCCCGCCAGCCTCGTCACCTTGGTCGCGGTCGCGGCTTTGGTGTGGATTCCGTTCCGGCGCTCGGTCACCGGTCGCGCGGCTTATGCGGTCGGCTCGTCCGAGCCGGCGGCCTATATGTCGGGCGTGCCGATCCGGCGCGCCAAATTCGTCGCCTATACGCTCTCGGGACTGCTCGCCGGTTTCGGCGGCTTGTTCCTCACCTTCTTTACCTATACCGGCGACGCGGCTTACGCGTCCGGCAACACCTATACGCTGTTTTCGATCGCAGCGGTGGTGCTGGGCGGGGTCTCGCTGTTTGGCGGCAGCGGCAGCGCCATCGGCGCGATTTTCGGCGCGCTGGCGTTTCGCACTATCGGCGATCTGCTGTTCGTGTTTGATTTCGATCCGCTCTGGCAGCCCCTGTTTCAGGGCGTCGTGCTGCTGCTGGCGGTGAGCATCAGCGCCTTCGGCCTGCTTCGCGTGCGCAATCGATTGGATTGGTTTGGATGAGCCTGGCCGTCAAGAACGCTAGACCCAGCCTTTGGCGTCGCCTCGATCCGGCGGTGGCGACGGCGTTCGGCTGCATCGTCCTGTTGTTGTTCGTCGGCAGCCTCTATTCCCGCAACTTCCTGTCGCCGGAATATCTGCTGCAACAGCTCAAGGTCGCCTCATTTCTCGGCGTGATCGCCAGCGGCATGATGCTGGCGATCCTGATCGGCCAGATCGATCTTTCGCTGCCCTGGGTGGTGACGGTCGGCGCGATGATGTCCTGCGCGATCGGCGGACACGGAACTTGGGGCTCGCTGCTCGCCGCGCCCGTAGGCATCCTCTGCGGAATCGCCATCGGCCTCGTCAACGGCGTCGGCGTCGCCTATCTGCGCATCCCCTCGATGATCATTACGCTCGCGACCAACGCCGTCGCGCAAGGGCTGATGGTCGTCTACACCGGCGGTTTTTCGCCGCGCGATTCCGCTTCGCCCGTCATGCGCTATATCGCCACCGGGTTCGCGATCCCCGGTCTGCCCAACGCGGTGCTGTGCTGGGCGCTGGTCGGCGCCGTCACGGTAATCCTGCTGACGCGCACCACCTTCGGCCGCGCGATCTACGGTATCGGCAACCGCGAGCGCGCCGCCTACCTCTCCGGTGTCAACACGCGCGCAATCGTGGTGGTCGTGTTCGCCCTTTCCGGCGGCGCCTCGGCGTTCGGCGGCGTGCTGCTCGCCGGCTATGCCTCGAAGGCGGCGCAGTCGATGGGCGACGCCTATCTGCTGCCAGCGATCGCCGCCGTCGTGCTCGGCGGCACGTCGATCCTGGGCGGCAAGGGAACTTATCTCGGCACGGTCGCGGGCGTGCTGCTGATCACCCTGCTGCAATCGATCCTGTCCGTGATGCAGATCCCGGAATTCGGCCGGCAGATCATCTATGGCGTGGTGATCATCGGCATGTTGCTGCTTTACGGACGCGAGCGGTTGCTGCGGTGAAGGGGGTCGCCTATTGTTCAGCCGTTTTCGAACCGAAGAGCCCACTCTTCAACTTTGGCCCCACTCCGCCTGAGCGATCCGCGTCTCCGCCAGCGCCAGCAGATTGATCGCGCGGCGCGCGATATGGTCGATCACTTCCGCCAACGAATGCGGCTTCAGATAGAACGCCGGGACTGGCGGCGCGATGATGGCTCCCATCTCGGTCGCCTGGATCATCGCGCGCAAATGGCCGAGATGCAACGGGCTCTCGCGCGCCAGCAGCACCAGCCGGCGCCGTTCCTTCAGTTGCACGTCGGCGGCGCGAACGAGCAGATTGTCAGCGAGGCTGCCGGCGATCGCCGACAAGGTGCGCATCGAACACGGCGCGACGATCATGCCGGCCGTTTGGAACGAGCCGCTGGCGACGCTGGCGCCGATGTCGGCATAGGGATGGCTGCGCGTCGCCCATTCGTGAAGCCGCGGCAAGGCGTGCGCGCCCACTTCCTCATTGAGCGTGCGCGCCGCCGCTGGTGAGACGATCAGATCAACTTCGCAGGTTGCGCAGTCCGCGAGCAATTCGACCACGCGCATCCCGATCGCCGCGCCCGAAGCGCCGGAGATGCCGACGATGACGCGATCTCGCTGGGTCACGGGCCGGCCTTTCGTATTTCCCTCGTCTTGGACAGGCCGAGCCGGGACAGGATCGCGTCGGCGCGGACGACGACCTCGGGATCCATCGCCAGCGCCTGACCCCAGAGGCGATCCGTTTCGGGGCCGATCTTGTTGGTGGCGTCGATGCCGAGCTTGCCGCCGAGGCCGGGTTTCGGCGAGGCGAAATCGAGGTAGTCGATCGGCGTGTCGGTCAGAACAAGCAGATCGCGCGACGAATCCGAGCGGGTGGAGACGGCCCACATCACGTCCGCCCAGTCGCGGACGTCGATGTCGGCGTCGACCACGATCAGCAGCTTGGTGTAGGTCATCTGCGGCAGCATCGACCACAGACCGAGCATCAGTCTTCGCGCCTGACCGGGATAGCGTTTGTCGATCGACACGACGGCGATCCGATAGGAGCAGGCCTCCGGCGGCAGCCAAAGATCGACGATCTCGGGAAATTGCCGCCGCGCCAGCGGCGTGAACAGGCGGTTGAACACCTCGCCGATGCGCGAGGGTTCGTCGGGCGGACGGCCGGTGAAGGTCGACAGATAGAGCGGGTCCTTGCGCATGGTGATCGCGGTGATACGCATCACAGGAAAGTCCTCGACCGAATTGTAGTAGCCGGTATGGTCGCCATAGGGGCCCTCGGGCGCCGTCTCGGTCGGCGAAACCATGCCCTCGATCACAATCTCGGCTTCCGCCGGAACCGAAAGCGGAACCGTGAGACAGGCGACCACTTCGGGACGCGCGCCACGTAAAACGCCGGAGAATTTAAGCTCCGACAGGGTTTCGGGCAGCGGCAGAACGGCAGCGAGGATCGTGGCGGGGTCGGCGCCGATGGCGATCGCGACCGGCATTTCGCGGCCCCTCGCCTGCCATTGTCGATGGTGCCGCGCGCCGCCGCGATGGGCGAGCCAGCGCAGAATCGCGCGGTCCCGGCCCAGGGTCTGGATGCGATAGACGCCGATGTTGCCCTCGTCGGACGCCGAATATTCGAGCGGCCGGGTGAACACCAGCGGCCATGTGATCAGCGGCGCGGGCTCGCCCGGCCAGGGAAGCTGGATGGGCAAGCGGCCCAGATCGATGTCCCCGCCGGTCCACCTCACGCTCTGCGCCGGCGCGCTGGAGAGCGTGCGCGGTTGCATCGACAGCGCCGCCTTGGCGAGCGGGATCTTGCTCCAGGCGTCGGCCAGGCCGCGCGGCGGCCTGGGCTCGCGCATTTCGGCGAAGGCCTCGCCGAGAGCCGCGACGGAATCGGGACGAATCCCCAAGCCCCAGGCGACGCGCTCCGTCGTGCCGAACAGGTTCGTGACCAGCGGCATGTCGGAGACCGCGCCGCTCGCCTTCACCGGGCGCTCGAAGATCAGCGCCGGCCCATCGTCCCTGAGGACCCGGCGGTGGATCTCGGTCATCTCGTGCACCACCGAAACGGGTTCGCGAACGCGGACCACCTGCCCGGCGCCCTCGAGATGGGTGATGAACTCACGAAGATTACGAAACGGTGGCAATTCTCGGCGCAAGCAGAGCCCTCTCTGCGACAACAGAGCGCTGGGACCCCGGGGCGGTCTTTGCGCTAACTCAACCGGGCTCCCAATTCGGGGAGAGTAATGATGTCGCAGAGCTGAACGCCGAACAGGTGAAATATGTCCGCTTCCGACCTTTCGATCCTGCCGGCGCCGCCGCTGTTGATCCTGGCGATGCGGCCGCTGCCGCTGGCGCCGCTGCAACCCCTGCTGAGCTTTCTCATCGCTTCGATCGTCCGCCGCCATCGCGGACTTTTCGTTCGGCTCGGCGCTCACGCCGGCAAAACGTTCGGCATTCATCCGACCGATCTGCCTTTCGCTTTCGAACTCGCGCCGAAACCCGACCGTCCGCGCCTCGTCGCGGTGAGAACCCTGTCCAAAGGGCTCGACGTTCGCATTTCCGGTCCGCTCGGCGCGTTGCTCGGGTTGGTCAATGGCGAACTCGATGGCGATGCGCTGTTCTTCTCCCGCGACCTTCGCGTCGAGGGGGATTTCGAGGCGGTGGTGGCGCTACGCAACGCCGTCGATGACGCGCAAATCAACCTGGTCGACGAAATTCGCTCGCTGCTGGGACCGTTGGGCGGTCCGTTCGAAATTGTGTTCCGCATGGCGCTCGAGCGCCTGCGTGAGACTCACGAAGAGCGCGGAGTTTGAGCATGGAACTGGTTTGTCCAGCGGGCACCCCCGCGGCGCTCAAAGTCGCGGTCGATGCCGGCGCCGGCGCCGTTTATTGCGGCTTCAACGACGAAACCAACGCACGCAACTTTCCAGGGCTGAATTTCAGCCGCGAGGAACTCATCGCCGGCATCGCGCTCGCCCATCGCCGCGGCGTGAAAGTCCTGGTGGCGATCAACACGTTTCCGCGCGCCGGCGGCATGGGACTTTGGCGCAGCGCGGTCGACGACGCGACGCGGGCGGGGGCGGACGCGCTGATTCTCGCCGACGTCGGCCTGCTCGATTACGCGGCGAACAAACATCCAAAGCAGCGGCTGCACGTCTCCGTGCAAGCCGCGGCGGCGAACGCCGACTCGATTCGCTTTTACGTCGAGAATTTCGGCGTCCGCCGCGTGGTGCTGCCGCGTGTCCTCAGCGTCCCGGAAATCGCCGCAGTGACGAAGGAATGCGGCTGCGAGACGGAGGTGTTCGTTTTTGGCGGCCTGTGCGTGATGGCCGAGGGGCGCTGCTCGCTTTCGTCCTACGCGACCGGCTGTTCGCCCAACATGCAGGGCGCCTGTTCGCCCGCGAGCCACGTCAACTATCGCCAAGAGCGCGGCAAGATGGTTTCGCGCCTCGGCGAGTTCACCATCAACAGCTTCGCCAAGGGCGAACCGGCGGCTTATCCGACTTTATGCAAGGGCCGCTTCGCGACCAATGGGGCGCTCGGCTATATTTTCGAGGACCCCACCAGCCTCGACGCGGCGGCGATGCTGCCGGGATTGAAGGAAGCGGGCGTGAGCGCGCTGAAGATCGAGGGTCGGCAACGCGGCCGCGCCTATATCGAGGCCGTGGTGCATGCGTTCCGGCAGGCGCTGAAGGCGCTCGACGCCGGGCGGCCGATAGAGACCGCCAGTCTGTCGGCGCTCACCGAGGGACAGACCACGACCGTAGGCGCCTATCGCAAGACCTGGCGTTGACCTCGGCCAATTCGGAGAGGATGAGGCGAAGATGGAACTCACTCTGGGTCCCGTGCTGTTCAACTGGTCGCCGGAGAAATGGCGGGACTTCCATTATCGTGTCGCCGACGAGGCGCCGGTCGATAATGTGGTAGTCGGCGATATCGTCTGCTCAAAGCGATCACCGTTCCTCGCCGATCATCTGCCCGACGTGATCGAACGGCTGGCCGCGGCAGGCAAGCAGGTGATGCTCGGCTCGTTGATTCTCGTCTCGCTGCCGCGCGAGCGGCGTCAGATGGCGGAAATGGCGAAGGACGCGGATTCGTTTGTCGAGATCAACGATCTCTCGTGCCTTGCGTCGGTGGTCAATCGGCCGCACGCCATTGGGCCTTTCGTCAACGTCTACAATGAAGCGACGGCGGGGTTCTTCGCCAGTCGCGGCGCGACCCGGATTTGCCTGCCGCCCGAATTGCCGCTGACCTCGATCCGGACGATCGCGTCGGCGCTGCCGGATGTCGTGATCGAAGTCTTCGGCTTCGGCAAGGCGCCGCTGGCGATCTCCGCGCGCTGCTACCACGCCCGCGTTCACAAGCTGTCGAAAGACAATTGCAAGTTCGTTTGCGAACAAGACCCAGACGGTTTGCGCGTCAAGACGATGGACGGCCAGGACTTTCTATCCGTCAACGGCGTGCAGACGCTCTCGCACGGCTGCGTCGACGTGCTCGACGACATCCAGGATCTCGTCAAGGCCGGCGTGCGCGCGCTTCGCCTGTCGCCGCAGAATTGCGACATGGTCGCGGTCGCCAAGCTTTACCGCGAAGTTCTCGACGGTCGGCGCGACACGGCCGAGGCGGAAAACGAACTGGCGTCGCTGTACCCAAACGCGCCGTTCGTCAACGGCTTCCTGCACGCCCTGCCCGGCGCCGTGCATGCGCCGCTGAAGGGAGCGGCAGCCCGGCCGCACTGAACGGCGACCTCAGTCAAACAATCGCCTGAATCGCCGCGCCACGGCTTCCGGGTCGTCGGCGGCGACGAGCGCGGAAACCACGGCGAGCCCGTCCGCGCCCGCCGCGAGCAAGGGACGGCAATTGTCGGGCTTCAAACCGCCGATCGCCACCACGGGTTTTCGCGTCAGGGCGCGCAAGCGACCGAACCCGCCGACCCCGAGCGACGGCGCGGCGTCTTCCTTGGTCTGCTGCGGATAGACCGGGCCAATGCCGAGATAATCGGCGGCGGTGGCGTCGGGGCGGCCGATCCCGGCCGCGTCAGTGATCGAAAGGCCGACGATTTTGTCCGGCCCGAGGAGGCGGCGGACGTCCTCGACCCTCATGTCGCTCTGCCCGACATGCAGCCCATCGGCGTCCACGGCGAGCGCGACGTCGAGGCGATCATTGATGATCAATCCGATTCCGAGCCCGGCGAGCCGCCGCTTCAACGCCCGCGCTTCCTCGACGAAAGCGCGCGTGGTCGCGGTCTTTTCGCGCAGTTGCACCAGGGTCACGCCGCCGCGCGCCGCGGCCTCGACGAGATCGGCAAGCGGCCGGCCGCGCGCCAGACCGCGATCGGTGACGAGGCAAAGGCGCAGGATGCGGATGTCGAGCGCCATCAGCGCGCCCGCAGGCGGTCCGTGATGTCGGCCTCGCCGACACTATCGAGCGCGTCGAGAAAAGCGACGCGGAAACTGCCGGGACGACTGGCTTTTTCCGCCGCCATTTCGCCGGCGATCCCATAGATCGCCACTGCCGCCGAGGTTGCGAGGAAGGCGTCGGGCGTGAGCGCGGAAAAGGCGGCGACGATCCCCGACAGCGAACACCCGAGCGCGGTCACCCTGGCCATCAGCGGCGAGCCATTGGCCAGTTCGACGATGCGCTCGCCGTCGGTGACGATATCGACGGCGCCGGTCGCCGCGACGACGCACTGCTGATGGCGCGCCAAGCCGATCGCGGATGCGCGGGCGGCGGCGGTTTCGTGCGCGCTGTCGACGCCTTTCGGCGCGGCGGAATCCTCATGCAACCCGGCGATTCGCGCCACGGCGAGAATTTCCGACGCATTGCCGCGAATGATCGTCGGACGGCGGCGTAGCAAAGAAGCGACGGTACGGTCGCGAAACCCCGTCGCGCCCGCGCCGACCGGGTCGAGCGTCCAGGGGCGCTTCAAGCGATGCGCGGCTTCGGCGGCGGTCTCCATGGCGACGACGAACGACTTCGACAGCGTGCCGATGTTGATGACCATGGCGCCGGCGAACGCCGCGAATTCGGCCGATTCCTCCGGCGCGTGCGCCATCGCCGGGGATGCGCCGATCGCCAACAGCGCATTGGCCGCGACGTCCATGGAAACATAGTTCGTCAGCGCCTGCACGAGCGGGCGCTCGACACGCAACCTCGCCAACAGGCTGACGGCGTCGCCGGCTAGATCTGCGGCGAGAAAAGGCTTTTCGAGATGCATGACGACCTCCCGGCTCCTTTTTCCGGTTTCGTCGCCCGCTTGTAAAGCCCGGCGGGCCGCCGCTTCGTTCGCCGATGGTCTCGACGATGGCTTGCCTATACCTACTATATACTCAGAGCTAAACGTGAACTCCGACGCTATCCCCGCGGCAACGGGAGCCCGAAACGAAACGTCTTGGGACAGCGTCCCTTGCTCGGTCGCGGCCGGGGCCGAGGCCGAGCATGGGCGGCCCCAAAACGCCGTATGGCGGCAAACCGGAAGGTTCGCCGCCACATCACAACAGTCAACAGAGCGATTTGCGCGCCGCTGGCGGCGCAATTCACAGGGGTCGAGACCCTGACTGCCTTATGCCGCTCGCGCGAGAAGGTCGGCAGAAGCGCCGGATATGGACTTTTTTTTCAAAGCTTTATGTCAGATCCACCCCCCTCTCCCGCGAGCGGGAGAAGGGCGAGGAGGCAAAAACAGCGAATCGCGCTGCCAGACCCTGTCCGAAAGTCTCAAGCCACTTTCGGCAGCCAGATCCGGCAACCGCAGTTCTCCGAGATCGTTCCGGCGACGTCGAGGCACGAAGAAGGCGCGCGATACAGGCGGCAGACTCCGCAGCGGTGTTCGCCCAACGCGACTTCATGGTATCTTACTGTATCCTTGGAGATCTTGGGGCTTTGAAACTCGAACGCTTCCGCAACGCCGCAAGCCAACAAGGACGCCGCAGCCGCGGCGACGGCGCCCGCGCCGGTCAACAGCGCGCGACGCGAAGTGGGAGTAGCTCCCCGCAATACGAGCTTTGTCATATTCTTGCCTTTCGGTGTTCGTCAAAGCAAACATCAGTACTCATTGTCGGTTCATATATGAACATCAGAGTCTTAGAAAACAAGGTGGCCAATTGTCGCATGGCACTACTTTCGTCTACTATACGCTGGGGAAGGCCTTACACGGCGACTGGCCGCGCGGCGAAATATTTGTCGCCACCAGGGCCTGCAAGTTCTCCTGTACCCTGCTTCGCCGACCGAAGACCGTTCTCGCGCGCTGGCGCGGCAAGCAATGAGGCGGGTGCGGAAATCTCCTCACTTGAAGAGAACTGACCACGGCGTCCGCGGCGGCGACGCGCTATCAGCGCCAAAGAACGGGCCTCGCCCCCATAGGCGCTAGTTCAAGCTCCGCCGCTTGCCGTCATGCCCGCGCTTGTCGCGGGTATCCACGTCGGGACGTTTCGCGAAAACTTCCGAAAGGGACGTCACGGCTCGACGTGGATGGCCGGAACAAGTCCGGTCATGACGGAAAGAGCAGTCAGGACGCCCTAAAACGCGTTAACCTAGCGCGTATGGGCCTCGCCCACCCTCCCTCGTTTTTCTATTGACATATTCGATCATATTAATAGAATAAATGAAGAGCGGCCGACGGGGTCTCCCTGTGGCGCCGCCGCCCCTTGCTCACTCTGGAGGTCCGAATATGACGATCGCGCCCGC
>Ga0302157_10000738_pt1 | contig 41852 bp, 35 predicted proteins | sample I_Bog_N3_3_FD_193502 | JGI IMG/M metagenome (GOLD analysis project Ga0302157, IMG submission 193502) | Peat permafrost microbial communities from Stordalen Mire near Abisko, Sweden - I_Bog_N3_3 | ecosystem: Environmental > Terrestrial > Soil > Wetlands > Peat | place: Sweden: Abisko, Stordalen...
CCGGCACCCACCGGTTCAGCGAACTACTGCGAACAATCGACGGGGTTTCACAGAAAATGCTCACGCAGACCTTGCGCGACCTGGAACATGCGAACTGCGTGCAACGAACCGTACGCCCGACATCACCAATTGCAGTCGAGTATTCCCTGACCGAGCTGGGCCGCACGATAGTGACTCACTCCTTGTGAGTGACCCACTCGTTGTGGTTGACGCGACGCCATGACCGCGCCGTCCCGCCAGATTCCTGCTGGGCGAGGCACCCAATTCGACTGGGCTAACGACTCAGTCCGGGTCCTGTCCCCCGCTCATCTCACCCACGGGGCCACCACGGTCGTCGAAGACACCCTGAAACCTGGATTCTTCCTCGCCCGCCACCACCACAAAGAAGCCACCGAGGTCTTCTTCGTCCTTGAAGGCAGCGTGAACTTCCGGCTCGACGACCAGTCACTGACGGCCGGAGTCGGAGACACCGTCAACATCACTCCGCCGCCACGACACGAAGTGTCCGCCCCTGACGGCGCCCGAATCATCACGATCTTCTCTCCCGGCGGGTTCGACGTCAACCTCACCGCTGTGCGAGAGCTCGCAGACACGGGGGCCAATGACGCCGACTACCACGAACTAGCCGAACGCTTCGACATATGGCACGACTAACGGTGCCATAAATCGAGTCCCACGACGCAGAACCTCCCGGGATAGCGCGCAACGCCAACATTTATTGCGCGCTCGGTGGGGCCGGCATCCCTAACCTCGCGTATCGTGGGTGACGAGCAGCCCCACTTCGACGGATGTCGTGTCTTCGCTCCGTGACCGGGAAGCAGTGGGACTCAATGAATTCATTCCATGCGAGGGCCATCGCTGCAAGCGCAGCGGCCCTGACTATCGCCGCCGCAATCGCAACCGCGACTCCTGCTTTCGCGACGCCACCAGACGTGGTCCAAACCTTCTCCGCAACGGGAGCGGTCCAGACCTGGGTGGTTCCGACTGGGGTTACGAAGATTTCCGTCGACCTTGCCGGCGGCCAGGGCGGCGCATCCTACGGTGGGGGCGGTCTCGGCGCAGAACTGACGGGGACGCTGTCTGTGACGCCCGGGACGACACTCAACGTGGTGGTCGGTGGATACGGCAGCAACGGGCAGGAATACTCCCGAGGCGCAGGCGGTGGCGGAGGCTCCTTCATTTACACCACGGCGAACCTGGGCGGCATCCTTGCAGCAGCTGGCGGCGGCGGCGGGCAAGGTTCGAACACAGGCGCCTCATCGGCGAGCACTAGCACTTCAGGTATTGCAGGCGGCAACGGTGGTGCTGGCGGTACCAACGGCAACGGGGGCCAGGCTGGCACCGCTGGTGGCGGAGGCGGCCTCCTGACCGACGGGACCTCGAACGGAGGCGGCGGCGGACATTCGCTGGCGGATGGGGCAGCGGGCGGTTCCGGCGGTACCGGCGGCGCGTTCGGTGGCGGGGGCGGGACATCCGACCCCGCGGGCGGAGGCGGCGGCGGCTACAGCGGCGGTGGCGGTGGCGCTTACACCGGCCCCAACGGCGGTGGCGGGGGTGGCGGCTCGTACTTCGCGGGCACCCTCACGACCGCAGGAAACTACGGCGGCGGCGGCCCCGGCTTCGTTGATGTCAGCTACGTGGTGCCGACCATTACCGCCGTCAGCCCCGCGACCGGGACGGCGCACGGCGGCACCACCGTGACCATCACCGGGACCGGGTTCACGGGCGCCACAGCAGTCGATTTCGGGGCTGTTGCCGCCAGCTCTTTCACCATCGTTTCTGACACCTCCATCACGGTGACGTCTCCCGGTTCCGTGAAGGGCGTGGTAGACGTGACCGTGATCGGGGCGGATGGGCCGAGCGCAACCGGAACCGGCGGGTTCACCTACCTTGCCGCACCCGTGCTTGCCGCCACCGGGATAGACCCCACAAACACACTGTTTGCCGGTGGCGGCCTACTGCTTGCCGGACTGATCATCTGCACGTTTGCCCTGATGCGCCGGAGGCGCCCGCTGCGGGCACAGTAACCGTGCCGGCGTCTGGGCGATTGCGGTCACGTCTTTCAAAGCTCGAAATGCTGCATCATCCGCGTTTGACGTGGACGCTGTGATCGCATCTCGCCGAATCATGGCACGTTCCAACGCCGCGTCACTTCGTCGATGACATGGTCTATTGCTTCGTCCGCCTCCGGCCCCCCTGTTCGCGCGATGTCGTGGGACACGATTAAGGGATCTGCTACCCACGGACGACGAACCCACGCCCGAACCCCCGTCCTGATGCTCATCCAAGACCTCGACATCCACATCATCAACGCCACCACCGGCGAACTCATCCGCGACCTGACCCTCGACCCCACCAAGGACTACCAACCCCAAAACCAAGAAAACCGCTGAACCCAGGGGTTCAACGGTTTCCTATGTCCCGAGACAGGACAGCGTGCGCCCGGAGGGATTTGAAACATCCCTGCGCCTCCGAAATCACTAAGAAACCTAGTAAATTACGCGATTCTGAGACCCTGTGAGACCCACCGACAGCACGGTTATCTCGGGCTGTTGTGGGGTTTGTGTGGGGCCGCCGAGGGATCTCAGGTATCCGGCCGCCGTGAGCCGTTCTGCCCGTGACCGGTCATCTGAAGTGTGAGTGCGAATTGTCGCGATTTCGGTCAGTTCGACCGCAACACCCGCTGCACGAACGCTCCGGTCTCTGCAGCGACGGCGGCTTCTTCGGGGGCGTTGCCATAGCCCGCATGCGGTCGACCGTCGAAGATGTGAAGGTCGGCATCCACGCCCGCTTCGCGGAGCTTGCGATGCATCCGCACCGTGTTCGAGAGATACAAGTCACGCGTACCCGAAATGAGAAGGGTTGGTGGGAATCCTGTCACGTCACCGAAGAGCGGCGACAGGTAGGGGTCTTCGAGGTCGTGACCATTGGCGTAGAGCGCGTTGACTTCGAGGAGGCTCTGCAGCCCGACGCTGACGTCTGCCAGCGTGGTGAAACTGTCGCCCGACTCGGTGAGGTCCACCTCCGGCGTCAGGAGAACCAGGCCCGCTGGCATCGGAAGGCCCTCATCCTTGGCGCGAAGGATGAGTGCCGCTGCGAGATTACCGCCCGCTGACCCACCCCCGACGATAATCTGCGAAGGGTCCCGTACCTCGAGGAGTGCCTTGTATACGGCGATGACGTCGTCGAGAGCTGCGGGGTATCGGTGCTTGGGCGGCATCCTGTAGTCCGGAGCCCAGTGGGTAATTCCAGCGCTCATCGCGGAAATTTCGGTCATCACACGGGTGAGGTCGCCGCCGCCCAGGATGAGTGCCCCGCCGTGGATGCTGAGGAAGATGGGCCCATCCTCGGCCACAGGCACGTGGGTGGGAATCACCACGTAGGTGGGCACGCCCGCGATCTGTTGGAGGGTCGACTGCATGGGAAGGGCCATGCCGCTCAGCATGTCGGCGACGAAGGCATCCGTCTGTTCGACGTACGCGGTCCACCCGGCTTCGTCGTCGAGCGCGGGTGTCGGCGTTCTGACGATCGGGACTTCGAGTCCCGCTCGAGCGGTCTCGCTCAGGAACTTGGGCGCGGCGGGGGGAATCACAGTGTTTTCTGACATCACATCTCCTTTGATGAGAACAGTGATTGATATTGAATACGATGCGTCTCCTAATAGCAAGGACTCATCGGTTATCCTCAGACCGTGACCGCGCACATCGCCCCCGCCGTGAGCCGTGGACGTCCCCGGGATCTTGAGTTGCGCGACCTGGTCCTCTCGTCCGCCGCTCGTCAGCTCGAGACGGTGGGCTTCGCCGCAATGACGATGGAGGGCATCGTCGCGGACACCGGTGTTGCCAAGCGCACGCTGTATCGCTGGTGGCCGAGCAAAGCATCCGTTGTCGGCGAAGCGATCCTGGCCGGATTCATCCCCGTGCCCGACAATCAAATCGAGCGCACCGAGGACCTCTGGGCCGACCTCAGCGTCTGGTTGCATCAAGCGGCAATCTCCGTTCGAGGGCCTTACGGCGAAGTGCTGCGAGCTGCCACCGCCATCAGCGCCGCGGACGCGACGCTCGGCGACAGCATGTCAGCCGGGTTTGCCGCTCCCGCTCGATCAAACCTTTTGGAACGCTTCCGCATGGGAGTCGCTGACGGACAGCTCTTGGAGGAGGCGGATTTCGAAGCGGTTGTCGACGTCCTGATGGCGATGGTTCTGTTCATCGGCGTCAATAGGCAAGACACCGGCCGGATCGAGGCCGTCCTGTCCATCATCCGGTCGGGTATCTCCGCCTAGGCCTGCTCTCTATTTCTGACTTGGCTGGCGCGGAAGCGAGGTGTATGTGCTGCCCAATTGGATAGCGAGCCACTTGCGTGCGTGCGCAACGTAATCGATGGCGAGCTGCGTCTTACCTGCGAGGGATTCGAACGCGTGGGGCGCCCCCGGCACCTCATCGAGCGTGACATCCACTCCCGCCGCTGTCAGAGCACGAGCGTAAGCGACGTCCTCACCGTAGAAGAGTTCGACGGTCCCAGTTCCGATCCAGGCGGCCGGCAGTCCCGTGAGGTTGGTTCGCCGAGCGGGAACCGAACCTGCAGGCGCGGTGGCGCCACCGGGTTCGACATTCAAGAACGCTCTCCAGCCCGAGCGGTTGGACTTGTTGTTCCACAGCCGGTTCTTCACCTGGTCGAGCTGCCGATTCGCGGCAGTGCGGTCATCCAACATGGGGCAGAAAAGCCACTGTGCGACTGGCTGCGGGCCACCTTCATCGTGAAGCCGTTGGGCAAGCATCGCGGCCAGTCCCCCACCGGCGCTCTGGCCACCAATAGCGAGACGGCCAAGATCGATGTCTCGTTCGGCAGCATGGTCGACCAGATAGGCCCACGCACGGGCACAGTCATCGACGGGTATCGGGAACGGATGCTCCGGCGCGAGCCGATAAGCAGCGAGAACCACCGTGATGCCAAGCTCCCGGACGACATCGAACGCGAGCTGGTAATCCTGCACCGGCGTGCCGATCACCATCCCCCCGCCGTGGATATACAGCAGCGCCGCGCCGTCGCCTCCGCCGGTGGGCGTGAAGATGTGGATGCCTGGTGAGTCGGCGAAGTCGACTGTTTCGACGCTCACTCCCTCCGGCGGCGCCGGTGGTTTCAGCCGTCCAGTCCCCGCCCGAACGAGCCCCCGCGTGAAGCGCGAGTTGACGGGTGTGTTGGGGATGAACCGATAGGTCGATCGCAGTTGCGGATTCAGTTCGGTGAGTTTCATGACAGGACCACCCGTTCGAGCTCGGCCGCGATCGCGATCGCCCCGAGCATCATCCCGAAGTGCGGCCCCGCAAGCGCACGGGTGAGATCTACGGCGAGTAGACCTGCGAGTGGTCCGGCGTTCATGATGCTCCTTGCTTTTTGAACTCTTGTCCTGCTCGGGTGCCGCCGTCCACCAGAATGTCGGTGCCGGTCAGGTAGCCGGGTGCTTCGCTGACGCAGAACGCGAGCACCGCGGCGACCTCGTCGGGCTTGCCGAAGCGCTTGATCGCGGACACCTTCAGGAGGTCGGCCGCGCCGTGATCCTTCTCGATCTGCCCCATCGGGGTATCGAAGCTCCCCGGCGAGACGGAGACGATGCGAGCGCCCTTTTCTCCGAACGCTGCCGCGAGGTAGCGGGTGTACCAGACGACGAAGGTTTTGCTGATCGAGTAGGCGATGCCGGAGTGCAGCTTCTTGCCCAGGAGGGCTGAGCGTCGGACGACCGCGCGCTCGAAGGCCTCCGGGTTGGTCTCGGCGAGCGGGAAGCTGCGGGATGGGGTGAGGAACTTCGGCAAACCGTGGCCAGCGACCGAGGCGACGTTGACGATGGCATCGCCCTCGAGGACGCGGGCAAGGAACGCCTGGTCGACATTGACGGTACCGATGGCATTGATCCGGGCGACCTTCCCGGGTGCTCCCATCTGCGGACTGATCCCCGCAGTGTGAACAACCGCGCGAACGTGGTGCCCGCCAGCCGCCGCACTGTCGAAGAGCTGGTCGACGGATGCTCGATCCGTGATGTCGCACACGTACGCTGCCGCTTCAACGCCGAGCTTAGTGAGGGCCGCGACCGCGTCGTCGAGATGCCCCTGATCGAGATCCGCGAGAACGATGCGGTGGGTCTGCCCGAGTAAACGAGCCGTTGCCATGCCCATTCCCCCGGTGCCGCCTGTGATTAGTGCGGTGTTCGTCATATTTGTTTCTCCGTCGAGGTGTCGCGTCGGTGCGACAACCACTTACGATACACCTGTCTCGTAATAAGCGCAGAAACCTATAATCGAGATATGGCAGAGGCGACCCGTGGCAGGCCACGCAGTGAGAAAGCACGCCGCGCCATCCTCACTGCCGCCCGGGATCTGATCACCGAGAGCGGATATTCGGAGCTGACTATCCAGGCGATCGCAGCCAGATCGGGCAGCGGACGCCAGACCATCTACCGATGGTGGAGCTCTAAGGCGTTAATTGCGGCGGACCTCATCCTGGAGGGCGAGCTCACGCTGCCAGCGCAGCCCGTTCGCGATACAGGTTCGCTGGAGCGGGACCTTACGGAATGGTTGGAGGGCATCGCTAACGCGATGGCTGATGCCAACGTTGCTTCGCTGATGCGAGCTCTGATCACTGCTGCATCAGACGACCCTGAAGAAGCGAAGTTACTGTACTCGATGAGCACTGGCCCCTACCACCAGGGGATTGTTGAACGACTCAAGCAAGGCAAGGCCTCAGGGCAGCTGCGCGAGAGTACCGACGAGAATGCGGTCGCGGATGCACTCATCGGTACCGTCTTGTTCGGTGCGCTCACCGCCGGCGCGCGAACGTCGACGCCGGCATCGGTTGTGAACGTACTAATGGGCCGATGACCTGCGCGCTGGTGGGGATTTTGTGGGCACTTGTGGGGTTTTGGTGGGGAAGGCTCCACAAATTGTGCCTCTGATCAGGACCTTTTGTGTGCGCCCGGAGGGATTTGAACCCCCGGCCTATTGATCCGTAGTCAATTGCTCTATCCGCTGAGCTACGGGCGCATGTGGCTGGCTAAAAGCCAACCTCACGACTATACCAACTGAAACCGGGCGTCGTCGCCGTGGCTACGGCCGACCGAAGGGCCGGGTCGGGTACCCCTTCGTTGCGGTCTCGATGCCGAAGATCGAACCGCTGAGCGGACTGGCGCTGATCTCCGTGGGCGTCAGGCCGACGCGGGACGTGGCGATGAACAGGGTGGACAGCTCGCCTCCTCCAAACGCGAGCGAGGTGACCCGACGCGCGGGGACTGTCAGCTCGAGCGTCTGCTCGCCGTTCGAGTCCCACCGAACGACCCGGCCGCCGCCGCCGCTGGTCCAGAAACCACCATGGATATCGCGTGCGAGCCCTTCCCCGCGCACGCCGCGAACGAACGACCGCACGTTACGCATCTCGCCGTGCGCGGTGTAGTCGCAGGTGAAGATCGTCGACAGGCGGGTGTCGGTGAACCACATTCGGCTGCCGTCATCCGACCACTGCACGCCCGTCACGAGCCCCGCACCGTCATAGATCGACCGCCATTCGCCCGTCGGATCAACCGAGTAGATCGAGCCGTTTGAGAATCCGTCCAGCCCGGTTGTGCCGAGCACCAGTCTTCCGTAGGGGTCGCACTTGGCCTCGTTGAAGCGAATCTGGTCGGTCGCGTGCGGGATGCGCGCCAGCGTGCGCACGAAGCCGCCGTTGGGGTTCACGATCGCTACCGCGCTGGCACCCGCGATCACATAGCCGTCCGGGGACGGCGCAAACGCGGCCAGGATCGGGGGCACGCGCACGATGCGATCGTCCAGTCCGTTGGTGGCCCTTCCGAGCTGGCTGAGGTGAATGCTTCCCTCGAGGGCGTTGCACCAGTAGAGGCTCTCTTCGGGACCCCACCAGATGCTTTCGGAGACGGGCGCGATCGCCTCACGGAAGAGGCCCAACCCGGACCTTAACAGGGGATGCATGCCGTCCATCGTGCCTCCCGTCGACCTCCGGCGACCACAAGCCTATTGAACTGTGGTGCGGAAAGCGCGCGACTCAGCGAGGCCCGGGCGCGCGAATATAACTGGAGATGAGGGCCGCAATCGCTTCGGCAGTCGAATCCTCGGGAAAGACCCGCGCCGCATCGTCGTCGAGCCACCGCGAGATGTGCGCCATCGCGCCCCCACCGAGGAAGAGTCGCTGCGCCTCATCGAGCTCGATACCGTCCAGCGCGGCGGCGCGAGCGATGCGATCGGACAGGAACGCCTGGATCGCCTGGTAGGTCTGGATGCCCGAAGTGCCGAGCACAAGCCGCTGGTAGAACACGCGGTGCTCCGACAGATGATCGAGAAGTACCTGCGATCCGGCGAGCAAACCACGGCGCTGGCCCTCGCCGGTACCGAAGTCGCCCAGTGCCGACTCGAAGCGCTCGGCACCGGCGGCCTGGAGCAAAGCGTCGCGGTCGGCGAAGTGCTGGTAGAAGGTCATGCGGGTCAGCCCCGCTCGACTGGCGAGATCGGTGACGCTGATCTCGCCGAGCTCGCGCTCGTCGACGAGGTCGATCGCCGCGGTGATCAACGCCTCGCGGGATTTCACCTGCCGTGGATCCACGATCACTCCCCTCGCTGGGCCGCCTGTCGGTTGACAGTTTATCTTACAGGTGTATATTACTAGGAAAGCTGACAACTGTAAGGAAACAGAGATGTCGAACAACGAATCCACGATCATCCACCGCCCGCTCGCGAACCCGCGGCTCTGGACCTTCCCAACCGTCGTGGTGCTCATCGTCGCGGGCTTCCTGTCGGCCATGTACCTCGGCGGCACCATCAACTCCTCGACTAGCCTCAAGTCGTTCCCCGTCGCGATCGTCAACCAGGACACCGCCGTCCCAACCTCATCCGGCGAGCTGGATGCCGGAAAACAGATAGCCGACAAACTGGCCTCCGGGATCAACACCACCAAGTTCGCGGTCTCGCGCCTCACGCTGGCGCAAGCGGAGTCGCGGATGAACAAGGGCACGCTGTACGGGGTCATCGTGCTCCCCAGCGATCTCAGCTCGCGCCTGGTCGGTCTCGCCCGGTCCACGGTGAGCGCGGCACCGGCCCCACGACCCGTGATCACCGTCTACACGAACCCGCGTGCCGGAACGGCCATCCCCGGAATCGTCACAACACTCGCCACGACAGCCCTCGACAAGGTCAACCAGGCAGTCGGCACCCAGCTCGTCTCAAGCACGCGCGCCGAGCTCACCGCTGCCGGGCATCCCACCGCGATGACCGGTGCCGCGACAGCCCTTCTGGCCACGCCCATCACAGTCACCATCACGCCCTACCACGCGCTGCCCGAGGGCACCGGCGGCGGACTCTCTGCGTTCTATTACGCCCTGCTGCTCGTGCTCGCCGGGTTCACCGGGTCGATGATCGTGAGCACCCTGGTGGATGGCTCCCTCGGCTTCGTGCCATCGGAATTCGGACCCGTCTACGTCGTCGCACGCCACTCCGGCCTCAGCAGGCGCGCAACCCTCGCAGTCAAGTGGGCGATCATGGCCGTGCTTGCCCTGCTGGTCGCCGCGCTCTACCTCGGAGTGTCCGCCGCCCTCGGGATGCCGATCGGTCATCCACTGCTGCTGTGGGCATACTCGGCCGCAGCCATCCTCGCCGTCGCCCTCGTCGCGCAGACGATCATCGCGATCTTCGGCAGTATCGGACTCATCGTGAACCTGTTCGTGTTCGTGATCTTCTCGTTGCCGTCAGCGGGGGGAACGATCCCGCTCGAGGCGACCCCACCGCTGTTCCGCTGGCTGGGCAGCTTCGAACCGATGCACCAGATCTACCTGGGCACCCGGTCGATCCTGTACTTCGACGCGGCATCCGATTCCGGCCTCGGCCGGGCGCTGCTGTTCTGCGCGGGGGCAGCGATTCTCGGCGTGGCCATCGGCCTGGTCGCGACGACGATCTACGACCGCCGCAAGCTGGAGCGCGTGCAAGCGCTCGCGAACTAGCGAATCATCCTGGTCGCGATGCAGGCGGCCAGCATCACCACGCGCTGGCGGGGGCCTTGACGACGGGTACCGGTGCGACGCTCCAGTGCGTGCCGTTCGCGTAATGGCTGGTGGACCAGCTCGATGCCCAGATCGCCTCAGCGGTGATGCTCGGATCAGAGTCGGCAGCGAGCGCCGAGACAATGCCGGAGTAGCCACCGCCGGCGCCGACCTGCAGGGCCTGCGCTACGTGAAGGGCGCCAAGGATAAGGGTGCCGTTGCTCCCGGTTCCCCCCGCGCCCGGCGCGCCATACCCGTTGTTGAGCGGGTTATTGCGGTTCCACCAGTCGTTGGTTCCGTTCTCCTGGCGCATCCATCGAAGGATCACCGTCACGTTGTTATCGGACTGCGGCCAGCCCCCGTCGAGAAGCACGAGCTTGGCCCAGTCGTAGTTGGTGCCGTTGCTGGCGAGGGTCTGGATGCCGTCGGTCGCCGAGTAGGCGCCGTGAACAATTACTGTCTCCGGCTCCGAACTCGAGACCTTGAGTTTCTGCGCGAATGCCGCGTTGTACATGGTCAAAAGCTGGGTCTGCGACAACTGTGGAGGGGGCGCGACAGCGGTGACGGCAATCAGGGCGAACGCCGCAGCGCCCACGCGAAGGTTGATAAAAGAAGGTCTCATGAGTTAGTCCGGGGAGCATCCCAGCGGGTGTATCTGACGCGAGCTCCCTGTCCACGGTAGCAGGAGACCGGGGATCAGGCCGAAAATCCTCCCATTCCGTGTTCCCTGCCGGCCCCCACCCACCCTCGTTGAGGGGCGTGAATCTGGTCTCTGGAGGGTCCTCCAGAGACCAGATTCACGCCCCTCACGGAGAAAGGGTCCGGTTACTGAGGGCCGGGCAGACGAACCGCTACTCCGCGTGGGCATCCAGGAAGGCGTACAGTTCCTGGTCGTCAACCCCGGGGAATGTGCCACTCGGCAGCGGCGACAGGATATGCGCGTGCAGCTTGGCGCTCGTCCAGGCCTTGCCCGCCCAGCGCTGTGCCAGCTCATTCGACGGCGATTTGCAGCAGGACAGGTCAGGGCAGCGCGACAGTGTTCGGTTGGGGGTCTCGCGACCTCGGAACCACTTCGCGGCGGCGAAAGGCACCCCGATGGTGATCGAGAATTCGTCGTCGGGGCCGGTTCCCGTCTGGCACGACTCCCAGAAGGTTCCCTCGGGTGTGTCGGTGTACTGGTAGAACTCGGTCGTGCGGTTCGTGCGATCGAAGGCCTGCCGAGCGGCCCAGTAGTGGCAGACCAGCTGCCCCTCGGTCGAGCCAGTGACATCCACCGGCAGGCGAAGCCCGTCGTTCTCGTAAGCCTTGGCGACCGCGCCGTCGTCGCCAACGCGAAGGAAGTGCACGTTCATGTCGAGGTGCGAGGTGGCGAGGTTCGTGAACCGAAGCGCCGCGGCTTCGTGGGTGACACCGAAGGCATCGCGATAGTCCTCCACTGCGATGTTGCGATCCGCCTTCGCCGCGCCGAGGAACTCGATCGACTGCTCGAGCGGCATGAGGCAGGCGGTCGCGAAGTAGTTGATCTCGAGGCGCTGCTGGAGAAACTCGGCGTAGGTCTTCGGCTCGTGATGGTCGAGCAGCCGGTGAGCCATCGCCTGCAGGGCCATCGAGCGGATGCCGTGACCGCCCGGAATCGACGCCGGAGGCAGGTAGATTCGACCGTTTTCGAGATCGGTCACCGAGCGGGCTGAGTGCGGGAGGTCGGGCACGTGCACGAGCGCGAAGCCCAGCTGTTCGGCCATCCGCGAGACCGCGCGGTGGGTCAACGCGCCCCGCGAGTAGCCGACCTTCGTCACGAGCTCCTGCGCGAGCGCATCGATCTCGGGGAGGTAGTTGTTCTTCGTGCGCATCAGCTGGCGCAGTTCGGTGTTGGCTCGACGCGCCTCCTCCGGCGTCGCGATCGCCTCCCGGGCCCGGCGTGCGATCTCGGCGTGCAGGCCGACGATCACGCGCAGGGTGTCGTCGGTCATGCTGCGGGACGCGCGCAGGGTTGGAAGGCCGAGCGACGAGTAGAGCGCACCCTGCTGCAACTGGTCGAGCTGGATCTCCAGCCCGGCCCGGGCAGTCGGCGGCTCCTCAGAGAGCAGGTCAGCCACCTGGATGTCCAGGGTGTCGGCTATTCGCGTGAGCAGCGACAGCCGGGGCTCACGTTTGCCGTTCTCCATGAGCGACAGCTGGCTTCCCGCGACCGCCACGGCGGCCCCCAGGTCGTCGAGGGTCATGCCCCGAAGCGTTCGAAAGTGCCGGATGCGCTGCCCAAGGGTCGTGAGGTCGCTCATTCTTGAACCTTATCGAAAATATCCGGGTTTTTACCAACTCGGATCTGGATTTTTGCCGTCAAATCCAGCGCAGGCTATAAGAAACGATCGAAAGATGACAAATGACAACGACGCTGAACTCCCGCACCACACCGGTTGCCACGTCCATCCCGCCGAGCGAGCCCCGTTCGACCGTCTACTTTGAATCCCCCGCGGGCACCGACGTTCGCGTCATCGACTGGGTTGACAGGATCGCTGCGCTCACCCTGCCCGACGCCGTCGTGTGGTGCGACGGCTCGGCAGCCGAATTCGATCGAATCACGCGGCTGCTCGTCGAACAGGGCACGCTTGTGCGGCTCAACCCCGAGCACCGCCCATTCAGCTTTCTCGCCCGCAGCGACCCCCGCGATGTCGCCAGGGTCGAAGACCGCACCTACATCTGCAGCGAACGCAAGGACGACGCCGGTCCGACCAACAACTGGATCGCTCCGAAAGAAATGCGCGCCACCCTCGACGGGCTATTCGAGGGCAGCATGCGCGGACGCATCATGTACGTCGTCCCGTTCTCGATGGGACCGATCGGGTCGCCGTTCTCCAAGCTCGGGGTGCAGGTCACCGATTCGCCGTACGTCGTCGCCAACCTGCGCATCATGACCCGCATGGGAACAGACGCTCTTCGGGCCATCAAGGGCTCGGTCGAGTGGGTCCCGGCAGTCCACAGCGTTGGCGCTCCGCTTGACCCGGGGCAGCAGGATGTCCCGTGGCCGTGCAACTCCACCAAATACATCAGCCACTTTCCCGAGACCCGCGAGATCTGGTCGTTCGGCTCCGCCTACGGCGGAAACGCCATCCTCGCCAAGAAGTCGTTCGCGCTGCGCATCGCCTCTGTCATGGCTCGCGATGAGGGATGGCTCGCCGAGCACATGCTGGTCCTGCGGGTCACCAACCCGGCGGGCCGTGTGATGCACGTCGCCGCCGCATTCCCAAGCGCCTGCGGCAAGACCAACTTCGCGATGCTCACCCCGACGATCCCCGGCTGGACGGTCGAGACCATTGGCGACGACATCGCCTGGCTGCGACAGGGGCCGGATGGCCGCCTGCGCGCGATCAACCCGGAGGCTGGCTTCTTCGGGGTCGCACCCGGCACCGGCCCGAAAACGAACCCCAATGCAATCGACATGCTGTGGGGAAACACGATCTTCACCAATGTCGCCCTGCGCGAGGACGGCGACGTGTGGTGGGAGGGTCTCTCGAAGACGCCGCCAGCCGGCCTCACCGACTGGCGCGGCGAGCCGTGGAACCCGAACTCGGGCACCCCGGCTGCGCATCCGAATTCCCGTTTCACTGTTGCTGCTGCCCAGTGCCCGTCCATCTCGGACGACTGGGAGCATCCAGACGGCGTCGTCATCGACGCAATAATCTTCGGCGGCCGCCGTGCCTCCAACGTGCCCTTGGTGGTAGAGGCGCGCGATTGGGATCATGGTGTCTTCCTGGGTGCCACGATCTCTTCGGAGCAAACGGCGGCCGCTGAAGGCACAGTCGGGCAACTGCGACGCGACCCGTTCGCGATGCTCCCCTTCTGTGGCTACAACATGGCTGACTACTGGCAGCACTGGCTTGACGTTGGCCGCTCGCTGCGTGGCACCGCAACCGTGCCACGCGTTTTCCAGGTCAACTGGTTCCGTACCGACGACGACGGCTCGTTCCTCTGGCCGGGCTTCGGCGAGAACGCCCGTGTGCTCGAATGGATCCAGCAGCGAGTCGATGGCCAGATCAGTGCCAAAGAGACCCCGCTCGGGTACGTTCCGAACGACAGCGGCATCAACCGCGAGGGTCTCGAGCCGGTCGACTTCGAGAAGCTGTTCGCGATCGACCGCGATGCGTGGCTCGCGGAGGCGGACGACACCGAGCAGTACTTCGAAACCTTCGGTGCGAAGGTGCCCCACGAGCTCTACGACCAGCTGGCGACGCTGCGCACCAAGCTCGAGGCCAGCGAGTAGTTATCAGCCCCGAGTGACGGACGGCACAGTGTGGCCGGCGCGGTCAACTACTGCGCGCTGGGCGCGTGCTTCTCGAGGAACTGGTACACATCGGTGTTGTCGACGCCGGGGAACACCCCGGTCGGCATGGCAGCCAGCAATGAACTGTTGAGGCGCGCGCTCGGAATGGAATGGCCCTCCCAGCGCGACGCGAGGGACGCGGGGGCGCGCCGGCAGCACGACTCGTCTGGGCAATTTGAGGTGAACCGGTTGGACGTGTCACGGCCCCGAAACCATTTGACGTGGGCGAACGGCGTGCCGACGCTGATCGAGAAGGCACCGCGCGCGGTGCTCTGGATGCGCGAGGTGCACCAGTAGGTTCCGACGGGCTTGTCCGTGTACTGGTGGTACGGGCTGAAACGGTCCGCGACGTCGAAGACCTGGCGGGCGCTCCAGTAGCGGCAGACGATCTGTCCTTCCACCGCACCGAGCGCATCCGTCGGGAACTGCACGTTGTCGTTCTCGTACGCCTTGGAGATCGAGCCGCTCTCGTGCACCTTCAGAAAGTGCACAGGAACCCCGAGGTGCTGGGTGGCGAGGTTGGTGAAGCGGTGCGCCGCGGTCTCGTAGGTGACGGCGAAGGCATCCCGCAGGTCTTCGACGGAGAGTTCGCGACGCTCCTTCGCGGCCTGCAGGAACTCGACCGCACTCGTCTCGGGCACCATGAGCGCTCCCGCGAGATAGTTGGTCTCGACCCTCTGCCGCAGGAAGTCCTCGTAGTCCACTGGCTCGGAGATCTCCAGCACCTGCGTGGCGAGCGCCTGCAGAAGGGTGGATCGCTGGTCGGTGCCGCCGACGTCCGTCACCGGCAGGTAGATGCGACCGTTCTCCAGGTCGGTGACGCTGCGGGTCGACGAGGGCAGGTCGGACACGTAGTGAAGCGTGAAGCCCAGGTGGCTGGCAAGGTCGGATGCGACGCGCTGGGAAAGTGGACCGCCAGCGTGACCGACAGCCTTGAGCAGCGACCGCGCGGTCTGCTCCAGTTCGGGAAAGTAGTTATTGCGGGCCCGCATGGCCCGGCGGAGCGCTGTATTCGCGCGGCGAGCCTCCTCGGGTGTCGCTGCGCGCTGGCGGTGGAGGCGCTCCAACTCGCCGTGCAACTGCAGGATGGTGCGGATCGCCTCATCGCTCAGCGACTTGCGAACGGGCAACGGCGGCAGGTCGAGTGACGCGTAGAGCGGCCCCCGCTGGATTCGCTCGAGAGCGATCTCGAGGGCGGCCCGCTCGGATGGCGCCTCCTGCGCCAGAAGCTGGTCCACCGTCACACCCAGCGCCCGGGAGAGCTTCTGGAGTTCGCTGAGTTTGAGCTCACGTTTGCCGTTCTCGATCACGGAGAGCTGCGACGGCGCACGCTCGAGAGCGACCGCGAGTTCGTCGAGGGTCATCCCTTTGTCGGTGCGGAGCTGTCGGATCCGGCGACCGATGGTGAGTGAATCGAGCATGTCCTGATCCTGATCGACCGGGAAGACATCGAGAGCCATACCCCCACTCTGTCATCGCCAACTCTTGCGGTAAATAGAAAAATCACACTATTTCTGCCAATGAATGTTCAGAAGAACCCTCGCAGTGGCCGCAAAGTCGAAAGAGAAGACCCCAAGGAGAGGCTCACCATGACGAACGCACACACCAACAAGGCAGCCACGGGCATCCGCCCCGGCGACCAGACGCAGACCGCTGCGGAGCTCGAGACCGAGTGGAAGACATCCTCCCGGTGGAACGGGATCCAGCGCGACTACACGGCGGAAGATGTCATCGCCCTGCGCGGAAGCGTCGCCGAGGAGCACACCCTTGCGAAGCGCGGTGCCGAGAACCTGTGGAACCTGATCAACCGCGGTGGCGAAGACCAGTGGGTTGCCGCGCTCGGCGCGCTGACTGGTAACCAGGCGGTGCAGCAGGTGCGAGCCGGGCTGAAGGCCATCTACCTGTCCGGCTGGCAGGTGGCGGCAGACGCCAACCTGAGCGGGCAGACCTACCCCGACCAGAGCCTCTACCCGGCCAACTCCGTGCCGTCGGTGGTGCGCCGCATCAACAACGCGCTACTGCGAGCCGACCAGATCGAGACCACCGAAGGCAACACCGGCATCGACTGGCTCGCGCCGATCGTGGCGGATGCCGAGGCCGGCTTCGGTGGCCCCCTGAACGCTTACGAACTCATGAGCTCGATGATCGCCGCAGGCGCAGCCGGCGTGCACTGGGAAGACCAGCTCGCCTCGGAGAAGAAGTGCGGCCACATGGGAGGCAAGGTGCTCGTCCCAACGTCGCAGCACATCCGCACCCTCAACGCTGCCCGGCTGGCCGCCGATGTCGCTGGTGTCTCGACGCTCGTGATCGGTCGCACCGACTCGCTCGCCGCCAACCTCGTCACAAGCGATGTGGATGAACGGGACCGCCCCTTCCTCACCGGTGGGCGCACGGCCGAGGGCTTCTACGAGACCACCCCGGGCATCGAGACGGTGCTCGCTCGCGGCCACGCCTACGCCCCCTACGCCGACCTGCTGTGGGTCGAGTCGTCTGAGCCCGACATCGAGTTGGCCAGGACCTTCGCGGAGAGCATCCACCGGGAGTTCCCCGGCAAGAAGCTCGCCTACAACTGCTCACCGTCGTTCAACTGGAAGAGCCACCTCGACGACATCGAGATCGCACGCTTCCAGCGCGAGCTCGCAGCCATGGGATACGCGTTCCAGTTCATCACCCTGGCCGGTTTCCACGCGCTGAACCACTCGATGTACACGCTCGCGAAGGACTACAGCGAGCGCCACATGAGCGCCTACGTCGAGCTGCAGGAAGCCGAATTCGCATCAGAAGCGAACGGCTACACCGCCACGAAGCACCAGCGCGAGGTCGGCACCGGGTTCTTCGACCGCATCTCCACCGTTCTCAACCCCGAGAGCGCAACGCTCGCACTGGTCGGATCAACCGAATCCGCCCAGTTCCACTAACCATTCACACCCCCACACGACATAAAGGACACGATCATGACCACACGACAAAGCCGAATCGAAATCCTGGGCGACCTGGATGACCGGTTCGATGAAATCCTCACCCCGGAGGCGCTGCACTTCCTGACCCGCCTTCACGACATCTTCGCGGGACGACGCCACGACCGGCTCTCCGCCCGGATGCACCAGCGCAAGGCCATCGACAACGGGCGCGACTTCCGCTTTCTGGACGAGACCCGGGCGATCCGTGAGGAACCGACCTGGCGTGTTGCGGGCCCCGGACCCGGGCTGGCGGACCGCCGCGTCGAGATCACCGGCCCCACCGACCGCAAGATGACGGTCAACGCCCTCAACTCGGGCGCGAAGGTCTGGCTGGCGGATCTCGAGGATGCGACGAGCCCGACCTGGCAGAACATCATCGGCGGGCAGCTGTCACTGTTCGACGCGATCCGCGGCCAGATCGACTTCACGGATGCGTCGGGCAAGGAATACCGCGTAGGCGAGACGACACCGACCATCGTGATGCGTCCTCGCGGCTGGCACCTGGTGGAGAAGCACCTGCGCTACGTCGACTCGGCGGGCATCGCGACGCCAGCATCCGCATCCCTGGTGGACTTCGGCCTGTACTTCTTCCACAACGCGAAGGAGCTCATCGCGCGAGGATCAGGTCCGTACTTCTACCTGCCCAAGCTCGAGAGCCACCTCGAAGCGCGACTCTGGGACGACATCTTCACGTTCTCGGAGAACGCGATCGGCATCCCGCACGGCACGATCCGCGCGACGGTGCTGATCGAGACGATTCCTGCAGCCTTCGAGATGGAGGAGATCCTGTACGAGCTGCGCGACCACTGCGCGGGGCTCAACGCCGGCCGCTGGGATTACATCTTCAGCATCATCAAGAACTTCCGCAGTCGCGGCAGCAACTTCGTGCTGCCGGACCGTTCGAAGATCACGATGACGGTTCCGTTCATGCGCTCGTACACCGAGCTGCTGGTTGCGACCTGCCACAAACGGGGTGCGCATGCAATCGGAGGCATGAGCGCGTTCATCCCGAACCGGCGGGATCCGGAGGTGACGGCGCGCGCTCTGGAGGCGGTGCACGCAGACAAGAAGCGTGAGGCCGGCGACGGGTTCGATGGCACCTGGGTGGCGCATCCTGACCTCGTTGAGACGGCGCGCGAAGAGTTCGACGCGGTGCTGGGCGATCGGCCGAACCAGGTCGGGCGGCTCCGGGACGACGTGCACGTCACGGCGGCCGAGCTGCTCGACCTGCAAATCGACGGCTCGGTGACCGACGCGGGCGTTGCCGCCAATGTGTCGATCGCTGTGCGGTACCTCGAGAGCTGGTTGCGAGGCGTCGGCGCCGCCGCCATCGACAACCTGATGGAGGATGCCGCAACCGCAGAGATCAGCCGCTCGCAGCTCTGGCAGTGGATCCATCGCGACGTCACCACGCTGGAGGGTACGCGTGTGACGCATGGCTACGTGGAGTCACTGCTCGACTCGCTGCTGGAGTCGGTGCCACGCGAGCCGGGTAACCGCTTCGATGACGCCGCGGCGGTGTTCCGCGAGGTCACCCTGCGTGAGGACTTCCCGACCTTCCTGACGATCTCGGCTTACAGCCGGTACCTGGTGGATGGCGCGGAGCAGCGCGAGCTCGCCGCCTGAGCACGCACCACGCCCCAAAACCCCATCGAGTGTGCTCCAGTTGCTGGTCTGCCTGTGACGGCACCCACAACAGGAGCACACTCGATCGTGGTTGTTAGGCGACCGACCAGCCTCCGTCTGAGGGCAGGATCACGCCGTTCAGGTTCACGGCATCGTCGCTCAGCAGGAAGGTGATGGATGCGGCGAGCGCCTCCGCCTCGACGGCATCAGTCATGACCGCCATCCCGGTCTCGACCCGGTCCGCCCCGAGCTTCGAAGCGAAGGTCGCCTGGATGTTCGTGATGGTCGGGCCGGGCGCGACAGCGTTGACGCGGATGCCGCTGGGGCCATACATGAACGCGCTGCTCTTCGTCAGCCCGACGACGGCGTGCTTTGACGCCGTGTACGCCACACCCGCGGCCGAACCCCGGAGCGCCGCCTCGGAGGCGATGTTCACGATCGACCCGTTCCGGTGCTCCAGCATCGAGGGAACGACCGCCCGCATGAGCTTCATCGTGCCCTCGACGTTGATACGGAAGACCCGATTCCACACGGCATCGCTCACTTCATGCACGGGCGTCATGTCATCCATGATCCCGGCGACGTTGGCGAGTGCGTCGATGGTGGACCCCGCGGCGGCGACGATCGACGCGATCGCTGCGTCGTCGGTGATGTCGCCAGCAACCGCCGTGACATCCAGGTTCTTGTGCTCGGTCGAGAATTCGTCGAGCCGCTCCTGCGAGATGTCGACGGCGATCACCCGGCCTCCTTCGCGGGCGACGCGGGATGCGGTGGCCCGGCCGATCCCGGATCCGGCGCCGGTCACGATGACGGTCTTGCCGGTAAAGCGGCCGGCGGTCACCAGCTCGACCCAGTCGGGTCGCTCGATCTCATCGGGCGATTCGCTGTCGCTTTCGGCGTCCTCTCCGGCATCGCCTTCGGTGGCCGTCGCGGAGGCTGCCGGCGCCTCGCCGGACGCCGCTTTAGCGACGAGGTCGTCGATCATCGCTGCCGTGAACATCCCGTTGCTGAGCTTGATGAGGCGCTTGAGCGCGAGTCGCCGAACGGGTCGCAGCACACCCGAATCCTGGCCGCCCTGGGCGAGCAGCTCCGCCATGATGGGTCCGCCCACCGGGTCGTCGAGCCAGGTTCCGATGGATGAATCACCCGTCAACTGTCCCGTGTTTTTCGCCATTTCTGAGTTCCTCTCGTTATACCGGACACCATTGTCCGGTAGTACGCTACACCAGTGACCGATCAGCCCAAAGCGAATCGTGGGCCCAGCGCCGGGCCGGACAACCGGCGGGCGCTGCTGGCTGCCGCACGAGAGGTATTCGCGGAGGCCGGTTTGAACGCCCCACTCAACTCGGTCGCCCGCCGAGCCGGGGTCGGACAGGGGAGCCTCTACCGCCACTTCCCGGATCGGGTCGCGCTGGCCGTCGCCGTGTTCGACGACAACATCGGCGAGCTCGAGCTGATCGCGACGCGACCCAACGCCCACCTCGACGACCTCTTCGACGCAATTGCGGAGCAAGCCGTGGCGTCGACCGCCATGATCGACCTCATCGCGTCGCACCGGCACGACCAGGGCGCGGAACACCTCGCGACCCGGGTCACCGGCCTTGCGGAGATACTCCTCGTTCGCGACCAGGCCGCTGGCCTCGTCGCGCCGCAGGTCGAAACCGCCGACGTCATGCTCGCAGTCGCGATGCTCGCGTTCGCGCTGGCCCGGTCAGAGCCCGCTGAGCACGCCGACATCCGAGCCCGAGCGGGCGCGATCTTCCGGGCAGCGTTCTCCGGGCCGGGTGGCGCATAGCCTGCGGTGCTGGTTGGCTGGTCAAAACAAGGGAGCGCCATGACAACCAGTGCGGACATCCTGATCGATTCGTTCACTCGCGTGAAGGAGACGTCCAGGCGAGCTGCCAAAGGGCTGTCGCAGTCCCAGCTCGAGGCCCGAATCGACCCGAACGCCAACACCATCTCCTGGCTGCTCTGGCACATCGGGCGCGTCCAGGATGCCCAGGTCGCGGACGTTGCCGGGTTCGGCCAGCTCTGGACGAGCGACGGCTGGATGCAGCGGTTTGCCCTACCGTTCGAACCGGGCGAAACCGGATATGCCCAGAGTGCGGCTGAGGTGGCCCAGGTCGCGGGTGCCAGTGCAGAGCTGCTCGCCGACTATGTCACCGCCGTGTGCGATCGCACTGTTGCGTATGTCGCCACGCTGGCCGATGACGACTTCGATCGCATCGTCGACACCCGCTGGAAACCACCGGTAACGCTGGCCGCGCGATTGGTCAGCGTCGTGAGCGACGACCTGCAGCACGCAGGACAGGCCGCGTTCATCCGTGGTGTCGTTGAGCGCACCGCATCCTGAGTTCGCTTAAGCGCCCCAGCGCGGGTCCTCAGGACGCTGGCCCTTCGGCCACCGTTCGACGAGCGCACAGGCAGTTCTACGCCCGCTGACAGCGCGGTCACTGCTATCGGCGGTAGCGTCATGGTCATCATGACCTACGTGATTCTCGTGCTGATCGTCGCGGAACTGTTCCTGCAGGTGCAGGCGCGGTCGGCCGTGGTCGGAAGTCGCGAGCGATACGTGTCGTTGTCTCTTCGCCGCGTTGCGAGTTGGCTGATCAACCTGTCGTTCATCACGGAGGGCCTGTTGTCGGTCGCGACCGGCCAGTGGGCCTCGGCCCTGTGGTATCTCGTGTTCGGCGTGGGCGGCATTGTCCTCGAGGTGACCACCCACCGGAACGACGACGACTGGTTCAACGGGCGCGGGAAGAAGATCAGGCGCGGTATCCGCCGGATGCTCACCGCGCCGCGGCCGCAGACTGCGCCAGCGTTCGGCATGACAGCAACGACGGCGCCCAGCGCCCTCTAATTCGCGACCCCGCAAGGTTGCAACCCAGACCGCTTCACTCCGGCTTGGTGGCGCGCGCACGGCACGTCAGCGGAGAATTGCCGGATGAGTTGGAGAATGCCCGCCGAGACCGCGCCGCACGACCGCATCTGGATGGCGTTTCCGCGTAAAGGGGTATCCCTCGGCGAAAGCCCGGCAGACGAAGAGGCCGGCTACGCCGCGTGGGCCGAGGTCGCCAACACGGTTGCCCGCTTCGAGCCGGTCACCATGGTGGTCGACCCCACTGAGGCGGGGCGGGCCCGACGGATGCTCGCGTCGGAGATCGTGATCGAACAGGCGCCGCTGGACGACTTCTGGATGCGAGACTTCGGACCCACCTTCGTGTTCGATGAGGCGGGCACCCTCGGTGCCGTCGACTGGGTTTTCAACGCCTGGGGCGCACCCGACTGGGCGACGTGGGACCACGACCGGGAGATCGCCCGTTTCGTCGCCGACACAGTGAACGCCACGGTGATCTGGACGACGCTCGTGAACGAGGGCGGCGCCATCCATGTCGACGGTGAAGGCACGGTGCTGGTGACCGAGACCGTGCAACTGGACCCGGGACGCAATCCGGGCGCCAGCAAGCAGTGGGTCGAGGACGAGCTGGCGAGAACGATAGGCGCGAGCCAGGTGATCTGGTTGCCTCGAGGTTTGACCAGGGACTATGAGAAGTTCGGCACACGCGGGCACGTCGACATGGTCGCGGCCATCCCTGAGCCGGGTGTGCTGCTGCTGCATCGGCAGGATGATCCGGCTCACCCGGACTTCGAGGTATCCCGGCAGCTGCGGGAATTCCTTGAGACGACCCGCGACAGCGCCGGGCGCGAGTGGAGGATCATCGATCTGCCCGCCCCGGAGACGCTCAGCGATGACCGCGGCTTCGTCGACTGGAACTACGTCAATCACCTTGTCGTCAACGGCGGCGTGATCGCCTGCGGCTACGGGGAGGAGCGAGCGGATGCCGCGGCCCGCGACATCCTTGCCGAGGCCTACCCGGGGCGGCACGTTGTAACCGTCGACGCGCGCGAAATCCTGGCGCGCGGCGGGGGCATCCACTGCATCACCCAGCAGCAACCCTCGCGGCCGGTGACGCCGCTCGCGGACTGAGGATGGTCTCCTCACCAGATGCGGACTCGTCGCCTGTTGACGACGCGTCGGCTGTTGACGACCTGTCGGCAGGATCGTTCTCAGTGGTCGAGGCGAGCATCGCCGACCTGCGGGCTGCCCTCGAGACGGGTCGCGTCACGAGTGTTGGCCTCGTGACGCAGTACCTGGGGCGCATCGCGAAGTATGACCACGGCGGCATTCTGCTGAACGCGGTGGTCGTGCGCAACCCGGATGCCCTGGCCGAAGCCGAAGCGTCGGACGCGCGCAGAGCCACTGGCACACTGCTCGGCCCGCTTGACGGCATTCCGTACACCGCGAAGGACAGCTACAAGGTGCGCGGTCTCACGGTGGCCGCGGGATCGCCCGCCTTCGAGCACCTCGTCGCGACCGATGATGCGTTCACGATCGGTCGCCTGCGAGCCGGCGGCGCCATCCTGCTCGGCCTCACAAACATGCCGCCTATGGCCAACGGCGGGATGCAGCGTGGCCTCTACGGACGCGCGGAGAGCCCGTACAACGCCGACTATCTCACGGCGGCATTCGGCTCCGGCTCCTCGAACGGTTCTGGGACGGCGACGGCGGCAAGCTTTGCCGCATTCGGGCTCGCCGAGGAGACGTGGTCTTCCGGCCGCGCGCCCGCATCCAACAACTCCCTCGTCGCCTACACGCCCTCGCGGGGCGTCATCTCGGTGCGGGGCAACTGGCCGCTGGTTCCCACCATGGATGTGGTCGTTCCGCACACCCGTACGATGGACGACCTGTTCGCCGTGCTTGAGGTCATTGTCGCCGACGATCCCGAGACGCGCGGGGACTTCTGGCGCAGCCAGCCCTGGGTCGCGATCCCGGCCACGTCGGAGGTGCGACCGCAGAGTTACTTCTCGCTGCGGAACGCTGGCGCGCTGCGGGGACGGCGGCTCGGCGTTCCCCGTATGTACATCAATAAGGACGACGGCGCTGCTGAGCCGATTCGCACCGCTGCGTCAGTCATCTCACTGTGGGAGTCGGCGCGCCACGCCCTTGAGTCGCTGGGCGCCGAGGTGATCGAAGTCGACTTCCCCGTCGTCTCGAACTACGAGAAGGACCGGCCGGGCACACGCGACATGGTCGATCGCGGTCTCATTCCCGCCGACTACCCCGAGCATGAACTGTGGGAGCTTTCGATGCTCGCCTGGCACGACTTCCTTGTGGTCAACAACGATCCGCAGCTGCACGCCCTGAAGGACGTCGACGGCCCGAAGATCTTCCCGCATCCTGCTGGTGCGCTCCCCGATCGCTACGGCGACTACGACTTCGACCTGGCTGACTACGTCACGAGAGCGAGGGAGCGAGGCATCAGACCGCTCGAGGAAATCCCCACGATCCGCGACGGCATCGAGGGGCTCGAGCGCACTCGCACCATCGATTTCGAAGACTGGCTCTCGGCCGTCGGCCTCGACGCCGTGGTCTTTCCGGCCGTGGCCGACGTCGGTCGCGCAGACTCCGATGTGAATCCCGCATCAGCGGACGACGCCTGGCGCAATGGCACCTGGGTGGCGAACGGCAATTTGGTGATCCGGCATCTCGGCATCCCCACCGTCACCGTTCCCATGGGACTCATGCCCGACATCCGGATGCCCGTCGGGCTCACCTTCGCAGGGCCCGCGTACAACGACAGCCTGCTGCTCGAATTCGGCTACGCCTTCGAGCAGGCGACGAAACTGCGCTCGACCCCGCCGCGCACGCCCTGAACCGGTCGGGCTACGCCTTCGTTCGCGCGCGCCGTGGACCGCCGCTTACCTCCTCGCCCAGCAGGTTCACGGGGCCGACGATCTCGGGCTGCAGGCGGCGAACCGCATCGAGATAGTCGCCGGTCCAGATCATGCGCACCGCTGTCGGCGTTGCCTTGCCCGACTCATCCCGCAGGTCCCGGCGAACCGCCTCGATGAGGTGTCCGTCGGCGATGGCGTCACCCGGCAATGGATCGGGCAGTGGTCTCTGGCCGACCAGCCGGCGGCCCAGCTCGCGATACCAGTCGCCGAGGATCCTCGTCGATTCGCTCACTTCACGTCGGGCGGCGGAGCGGTCGCCATCCGCGGCCACCGTGTGGTTGTTCCACAGGTCGAGGATGGCGTCGGCTACCAGGCGCACTCCGGCGACGCCGGTGACCGAGGCGGTCACCTGGGCCAGCGGGAGTTGCTTCGTTCCTCGCTCGGCAAGATAGGTGCGAAATGTGTCGTCGAGGCGCCGGGAGGCGGATGCCGCGCGTAACCCCTGCGCGGTGGGCGGCGGTGCGGGGGTGCCGTGCTGGCAGCGACCGAGCCCGAATGCGACGGCCGCTTCGAGGTAGCCCGCGCTGTCCGAGTACGCTTCGGCGAGCGCCTGCCGCAGCGCTGCAGCCGCTCCGCGCGGCCAGAACAGCAGTCCGACCGCGAGGCTCACCCCGCAGCCGAGCGCGATGTCCTCGATTCGGTATAGTCCGGTTTGGATGCCCGAGCGCGCCACGATGTCGAACAGCAGCACGAGCGTGAGGGTGAATCCGGCCTGGCCGGCGGCGAAGGAGATCGCGGTCGGCGCGGTGCCGGCGACCAGGATCGCGACCGGGAGCAGCAACCATAGCAGGCTCACGTTGGTGCCGATGAGCAGCAGGAGACCGGCGCCGACCACAACCCCGACGGTGGTTCCCAGAATTCCTCGAACCGCATTCGCCCCCGTGTTCAGTGCGTTTGAGCGCAGGACGGACAGGGTGCCGAGTACGACCCAGAACGAGTGCTCTACTCCCGTCAGGTCGGCGAGCAGCACGGCTATTCCCAGCGCGGCTGCCCCGCGGATGCTGTTGTGCAACCAGACCGAGTGGCGCTCCGCCTGCGCGCCGGCACGCTGCACTGCAGCACGCAGTGGGCTGACCAGGTTTCCGGGTTGCCTCCCGAGCAGGCGTTCCCACCAGGTTCGACGAACGGCCTCTGAGGACAGCGCGATGTTCTGGGCGACCTGCGCCACGGCATAGCTGAGTTCCTGGGCACGGAATCCGGGGTCCAGTGCTGTGACTAACTCATGTGCGGGATCCGGCCCGCCCAGCGCTCGCCGTGTCCCGGCACGGCGCACCGGCCGCTCGGTCGAAGCGCCCTCCTCGACGGCAACGCGTGCTTCCGTCAGTCGCGCGACGGCTCCAGCGAGCCCGACGGACTCCCGTTCGGGATGCTCGAGCACCTCGGCTCCGCGTTCGAGAACGCCCGCGGCAGCCGTCTTGACCCGGCAGGCAGCCCGGTGCGCACGTTCGGTGGCCGCGGACGGCGCGAGCTCGTGATGTACTGACCGCGAGATCACGGTGTGCAGCCACACGAGTTCATCGACCAGTCGCACCACCGCTCGCCCGGAAGTCGACAGGTTCGTGGGTCGATAGGTCGTCGCAAGGAAACCGGAATGCAGGGCGGCGATCGCTTCGTCCGCTGCCTCAACAGCGAGTGTGAAATCGGCAACGAGCTCGGGATCCTCCGGCCCGAGCATGACGGCGACATCGGCGCGCAGCCTCCCGGCCAGGGCATGGCATGCGCGGACCGCGCTCATACGCAGCGGGTCCCGGGTCGGCGCTGGCCAGAGCACGATGATCGCGAGGATGCTCACGACGGAGGCAAGGGCCCAACCGAGCAGGCGCGGAGGAATAGAGTCCACCGACCCGGGCAGGGTCACGGGAAGGATGAAGGCCAGCAGCAGGGAGGTGCTCGAGGAGGCGAGTACCGAACTCACGGAGCCGATAAACAGGACCGCGAAACCGACGACAGCCATCGCGATGACGGCAAGCCACACCGGTTGGGATACCAGTGTTCCCAGGCAGACGAGTACCGCGCCGGCGAACGCCAGGCCGAGCTGGGTCTGCACCCGCTCGCGCAGAGTTCCGGTGAAGTCGACGAACAGCAGGAGCGCGAACGATCCGAACGCCGCGAAGCTCGCGACATCGCCGTTGCGTATGACTCCTGCTCCGACCGCGAACAGCGCCGGCATCACGATGGCGGTTCGCCCCGCACGCCGAAATGCCCCGTACCCGGGGTCGTGGCGACCGAGCCAGCCCCAGGCGCCGGTGGCAGCCGCGCGCACTCGGTTCATAGGTCCCTTCAGGGTTCACGGGCCGGGCGGACCGCGCCCCTACAAACAGTGTGCTCCGGGGAAGGCGATTCGACGTAGAGGAAGTTCTGTCGGGGTCAGTGCCCTCGGCGCAAACGAATTGTTGAGGCCGCGTTGGTGAGCGCGGAGCTGACCAGGATGCCGACAGCGATCGCGAACACGGAGATGGCGGTCGTGAGCACCTGGTTCACCCCTCCCGTCCCTCCTGTGACGGCTGCGCTCACGCCGAGAAAGCCCAGCGCGCCGGGCACGAGCAACCAGAACGATGCGAGCGTCGTGACGGCGGGCGGAGGAGCCGTGCGGAACGGCGCGATCAGGCGTGAGAACGGAATGACGACGAGCGCACCGGCGAACGGTGACAGTTCGGCACCCAGCACCAGGGTGCCGACGCTGAGCGCGCCGTAGGTGACCAGGAGGCTCAGGAGGAGCCACGCGAGCGAACGCCGCGGCGCTGAGAGGAAGAACACGTACCCGACCGCGAGCAGTACGAGGCCGGCGAGCGGGGCCCACCACCCGAGTTCGGCGCCCCTCTCGGTCGTGGTGGGAAAGCCGCCGGTGATCGCGGCGCCGGCGACGACGCCGAAGGCCAGCAAAAGCAGCTGCGCGATCCCGTAGACCAACCGGGAGGATCCTGCGATGACCTGGTTGCTGGTGAGCTCGACGGCGCCGATGGTCAGGGTGCTCCCGGGCAGGAAACTCACGAGCGCGGGCGCGATAATTCGCAGCGGGATCTCGCCCGCCCAACTGGACAGGAACAGCACCGTGAGCACGGTCGCGACGAACGCTGCGACCACGGGAAGCACGGCGTCAAAGTACGGCACGCGGCGCCCCAGCATCACGAGCGCGCCCACAATGGCCCCGAGCAGGAAGTAGGCGGGAATTGCGGGCACCACGGGATCGAGGACGAGGCCGAAACCCACCGTCAACAGGATGTGGCCGACGAACGCCAGCCAGCCGCCGAAGCGCGGAGGCGACGTGCGGATCGCCCGAAGCTGCGCCAGGGCTGCCGACGGCTCGAGTCGCGCGCGCGCGGCAGCCGCGACGAGTTCATCGATCTCTGCGGCCTGGTCGAGTCGCGCGGCGCCCGGCCTCACCAGGTCGACCTCGATCGTGCGCTGGGCATTTCGCAGCTGCACGATCATGACGGTGGGGAGCACCACCAGCCGGACCGGGTCGAGACGGTATGCGGCGGCAACAGTGGTCAGGGTGCGTTCGACGTCGCTCGTGGCCTGGCCGGCTTCGAGCATGGCGATCCCGAGCTCGCACAGCAGTTGCGCTGCCTCGCGATCATCGGCGCTCGTGACCTGCGGCGACTGTTCGCGGCGCTTGAGTAGCCGGCGGAACCAGCCACCCACTCGTCCCGCCCCTCGCTGCACACCAGACACACTACTGAGATCGGGAAGCCGTGCCGAGACCGACTGTCTGCCCGCGGCCCGCGTGACCGATGCGCCGAGCATCCGCGGTGCGCGTACGATCGAGTTAGGGCGCACGCCGTTTTACTGCTCTGTGCGCCTCCGCCCGGGTTCATTCAGCACGAGACGCACGTCAAAGGCCGTCATGGTTGCAATCCCGGTTCCCATCCGCAGCACCATCACGAGCGCGGGGGATGCAGGCCTCTGTGAGCCATTCGTCTCCGCCTTGAATGTCAGTGGGGCCTCCATTTCGGTGTTCGACAGTGACGGAAACCAGTCGACGATCTGTTCGAGCAACCGCGTCGCGGCTCGCGGGGAAGCACTGCAGTTCGAGCTCGGCGAGGGCCCGCACTGGGAGGCGTTGCAGACGAACGCCCCGGTGCTGTGCCCGGACCTGGCCGCAGAGGGCTCGTCGAGATGGCCGATCTTTGGCGCCGCGGCCCTCGAGATCGGCATGGGTGCGGTCTTCGCCTTCCCGATGAAAATGGGAGCCGTGAGTGTCGGCGTCGTCGACCTCTACTCCGCTGAGCCACGCCAGCTGGACGAAGAGCAGATCCTTCTTGCCTCGTCGATGGCCGGGCGGGCCGCCGCCCCGGCCGCCCGGTTCGCCACACACTCTGCCAACTCGGCGGTCGCCGCAGAGCAGGAGCTCGCGCCCGCCCTCCGCCGCGAGGTGCACCAGGCCACCGGCATGGTGCAGGCGCAACTGGATGTGAGCGCTACCGACGCTTTCGCCCGGCTTCGGGCGTACGCCTACACGTCCGGTCGACCCCTCGCCGATATCGCACGCGATGTCGTCGGTCGCCACCTCGACTTCAGCACTTTCACCGATTAATCCACCAGACCAAGGAGCGCGCACGATGGACAGCACGGCACGGGAGACCCGGATCACCACCGCATTCGTGGCGGTGGCAGACACTCTCACTACGGATTTCGATATCGTCGATCTTCTGCACACCCTTGTGGTCCAGTGCACGGAGATTGTGGCAACCACCGCCGGCGGGCTCATGCTCGTCGACGGCGACGGGACGCTTCAGCTCATGACCTCGACCAGCGAAGCCGCCGACCTGGTGGAGCTCATGCAACTCGCGGCGTCAGAGGGCCCCTGCATTGACTGCTTCACCACAGGCCAGGCCGTATCGGTCCCGAATATCGAGCATGAGACGAGCCGATGGCCCGCCTTTCGCAAGGCCGCGCTCGAGGGCGGCTTTCACTCGGCTCACGCCACCCCGCTCAAGTTGCGCGGCACCGTCATCGGCACGATGAACCTCTTCGGCGTCAACGCCACGGCGCTCAGCGAGCGAGACGCCGCGGTGGCCCAGGCGCTCGCGGATGTCGCCACGATCGGCATCCTGCAGGAGCGCCTGGTGAGGGAGGGCAACATTCTCGCGGAGCAGCTTCATGCGGCGCTCGACAGCAGGATCGTGATCGAGCAGGCAAAAGGCATGATCGCGCACTCATTGTCCGTCGATATGGACGAGGCGTTCGGTGTTCTGCGAACCCATGCCCGGAACAACAACCTCACCATCCGCGACGTCGCCGACTCGATCAGTAACCGCCGCCTGAGTGTGCGCCGAACTCCCGAGGGGATCTCGATTGTGTCGACAAGCGGCGGGGTGAACCGCCAGGCCTGAGACCTCCTGGCGGGGCGGCGACCGGTCAGGCGGCTTCTCGTCAGGCGGCCGGGGCGATACGACGAAACGGGGGCTCGCTCGCCAGCGACAGTTGCGTGGGCTCCTCGCAGACGAGCAGCCCGCCCGCCGAATTCGCCGAAAGCATCATCGCGTCGAGCCAGGCCTTGTTGAGTTGGTGTCGCTGGTTGGTCTCGTAGGTGAACCTGACCTGGATCGTGGCATCCATCCAGATGCTTGACCGGCCGCCACCTTTCCGGCTGTCCTCGACCCACGAGAGGAAGAACGACTGTCGCAGGCGGAGCTTGGATGCGACCACCACCTGCAAATGAGCGAGTACCCGGTCGTCGAGCTGGATCGGCAATGCGCCGCGCACGGAATAGGTGAGTGATCCCATCGGGTCTCCTGTTCGACGAACGAATGAGACACCGAGGTCTTGAGTGTTAGCGCAGCCTTCCACCTCCCCGACGGGGATGTCAATGCGTTGCCGCAAAGGTTCACCAGATCGACACACACTCTGGGAGCATGGTGCCATGTCATCCCCATCCGTCGGGCGAGCATGGCAACGTCCGCAACTCCGAGACGACGGCGACACCCCGCGCCCGGTGGGCTGGGTCGAACTCTTCTTCGACCTCGTTTTCGTGGTCATCATTGCGGTGCTTGCGGGCGACCTCGAGCGGCACCTGGATGCGGCAGGGCTGGTGCGGTTCCTTCTCGAGTTCGTCGCAATCTTCTGGGCCTGGAACGGCTTCACCTATTACACCGAACGGTTCGAATCTGCGGGGCTCGAGAACCGGCTGTTCGTCTTCCTGGCGATCCTCGCCGTGGCGGGGCTCGCCATCTGGGGCGCCGACGGCCTTGGCAGCAACTATCTCGGGTTCGCGATCGCCTACCTGTTGGCCCGCGGACTCAATATCGCGCTCTGGCTGCGTGCCGCGCGCTTTGTGCCGCGATTTCGCAAGCCGGCGTTCTCGTTCGCCGTCGGCTTCCTGGTGGCGGTCGTGCTTATCGTCGTGAGCTTCACGGTCGACGAATCCATCCGGCTGGTCCTGTGGGGCGCGGCGGTCCTCGCCGACATTGCGGCGCCGGCCGTCACCCAGCGCTTCCAGGTCACGCTGCCCCCGATCAGTCGCGACAAGTTTCCCGAACGGTTCGGCCTGTTCACGATGATCCTTCTCGGTGAAACACTTGCCGGGGTCATCCGGGGGGTCGCTGCAGCGAACACGGCGGCGGCACTCACCCCTCTCACGATGGCGGATGCTGCCCTCGGGCTGGCGATCGGATTCGGCATCTGGTGGGTGTATTTCGACTTCATCGCGCGGCGGCCGACGCGACCCGAATTCACCATCGCGCTGCTGTGGGTTTACCTGCACATCAGTGCGATGGCCTCGATCGTCGTGGTCGGCGCCGGGGTTGCCGAGGCCATTCCCGCGAGCCACGCAACCGCGGTTCCCGGTGGGGTGCTGGCCTTCGTGTTCGGTGGGCTCGGCGCGACGCTGATCAGTTTTGGTCTACTCGAACTCACTCTCGATCGATCGGATTCCGAGCCGACCCACCTTCGACTGAGCCCCGGGCTGAAATTCGCTGCAGGCCTGGTGCTCGTCGCCCTCGCCGTGGCCCACCCGGGCATCCCCGTCAGCGTGGCCTTCGCCGTAGCCCTGGTCGCTCTCGCAATCCAGGCGGCGTACGGCGCCACCGTCTACTTCCGGCGGAAAGTCTAGGGTCGCCCGCCCACCGGGGTCGTTGTTCACCAGATGTACACCAGCCGTCCGTAGTGTCGGGGAGTTCCCGATCAGCGAGATCGCGGTGTGGAAGGCAATCCGATGCAGAGCCGTTCAGCCCCAGGCCTGCTCGAACGCGCGGAGTTCGCACCCCCGCCGCGCACCCTGCTCGACATCCTTCGGGAGACGGCGGAGGCCAATCCACAGTCCTCCGCGCTCACGGATGCGGACGGCTCGCTCAGCTACCGCGAGCTGCTGCGCGCCGTCAACGCCAGCGCCGCGCGGCTGGTCGTCGCCGGTGTGCGACGCGGAGACCGGGTCGGCATCCGCATCCCGTCCGGTGGTCGGCTGCTGTACATTTCCATTCTCGCCGCGATGCTCGCGGGAGCGAGCTACGTCCCGGTGGATGCCGATGACCCCGAGGAGCGGGCCGAGCTGGTTTTCGGGGAGGCCAACGTGGTGGGCGTCGTCGGTGCCGACGGCCTGCTGGTGGCACGCGGCCGGATTCTCGAAACCCGGGGTGAACCGGAAGACACCCCGACCCTCGGAACACCGACCGGCAGCATTTCGCCCATCGATCCGGTGCTGCCGTCCGACGACGCCTGGATCATCTTCACGTCGGGGTCCACGGGTAAGCCCAAGGGCGTCGCGGTGACCCACCGATCGGCGGCCGCCCTGGTCGACGCGGAGGCTCGCCTCTTCCTGCAGGACGAACCGATCGGCCCGGGAGACAACGTGCTCGCGGGGCTGTCGGTCGCGTTCGATGCATCATGCGAAGAGATGTGGCTCGCCTGGCGCAATGGCGCCTGCCTCGTTCCCGCGCCCCGGTCGCTCGTGCGGTCAGGAGTCGACCTGGGGCCGTGGCTCATCGCGCACGGCATCACCATCGTGTCCACGGTTCCGGCGCTCGCGGGGCTGTGGCCGGTTGAGTCGCTCGAACTGGTGCGGCTGCTGATCTTCGGCGGGGAGGCCTGCCCACCGGAACTCGTGGAGAGGCTGGCGGTGGAAGGCCGTGAAGTCTGGAATACTTACGGACCGACCGAGGCGACCGTCGTGTCGACCGGAGCACTGCTCATGCCCGGCGAGCCGGTGCGTATCGGCCTTCCGCTTGATGGCTGGGATGTCGCGGTGGTCGGTGACGATGGCGAGCCCGTTGCGGAGGGCGGGGTGGGCGAACTGATCATCGGCGGAGTCGGCCTCGCGCGCTATCTCGACGAAGCGAAGGATGCGGAGAAGTTCGCTCCGTTGCCGAGCCTCGGATGGGAACGTGCCTACCGGTCGGGTGACCTGGTCCGATTCGAACGGGCGGGGCTCATCTTCCAGGGCCGCGCAGACGACCAGGTCAAGCTGGGCGGAAGACGCATTGAACTCGGTGAGGTCGACGCAGCGCTGGCCAGCCTGACCGGCGTTGCGAGCGCAGCGACGGTGGTGCAGACAACGCCAGCGGGCAACCACCTGCTCGTCGGCTACCTGGTTCCCGCTCCCTCCGCGCTGCCGTTCGATGTGCCGGCCGCGATGACTCGGCTGCGGGAGGAGCTACCCGCCGCGCTGGTGCCGTTGCTCGCCGTGATCGACGACATGCCGACGCGCACCTCGGGCAAGGTCGACCGTTCGGCCCTCCCGTGGCCGCTGCCCCTGTCCGAGCGCGCCGCCGAGACCCTGACCGGGACCGCAGCATGGCTCGCCGAACTGTGGTCCACGATTCTCGGCAGTGCAGTGACCGGACCTGACGATGATTTCTTCGCCCAGGGCGGAGGATCGTTGACGGCCGCCCAGCTGACCTCAGCCATCCGCGCCCGTTTTCCCGAAGCTCGCGTCGCGGACATTTACGATCGACCACGGATCGGGGCGCTCGCGGCCGAGCTGGATGCCCGGGCGCCGGCCGTCGAGCGTGCACGGCGGACGGTCACGCCCACACCACGCTCGACCCGGGTGCTGCAAACAGTGCTCGGGCTTCCGCTGCACATCCTGGCGGGCATCCGCTGGGTTATCTACCTTCTCGTCGCCGACGACCTGCTGGCACTCGCGGGCGCGCGATGGGCGCCTGTCGTGTCGTGGTGGGTGCCCGTCGTCGGAATCGTGCTCTTCATTTCACCGCCGGGACGGATGCTGATCTCGGTCGCGACCGCCCGGCTGCTGCTGCGCAGAGTGAAGCCCGGCCACTACCCCCGTGGCGGCAGTGTTCACCTTCGGCTGTGGCTCGCCGAGCAGGTCGCCCACCTGTCCGGCGCGACAAACCTCGCCGGCGCACCCTGGATCAGCTATTACGCGCGGGCTCTCGGCGCGAAGATCGCCCGTGGCGTCGACCTTCACACCCTGCCTCCCATCACCGGCATGCTGAAGATCGGGGCGGGGGCATCGATCGAACCCGAGGTCGACCTTCGCGGCTACTGGGTCGACGGAGACCTCCTCCGCATCGGGGAGATCGCCATCGGTGCGGAGGCATCCGTGGGCTCCCGGAGCACCCTGCTGCCCGGTACGCGGATCGGAAAGGATGCCGAGGTCGCGGCCGGCTCGGCCGTGCAGGGCCACATTCCCGCCGGGCAACTCTGGGCCGGGTCGCCGGCCGTGCGCGTCGGGAAGGCGAAGAACACCTGGCCAAGCCACAGGCCGCCCGAGGCTCGGCGCTGGCTGGCGGGATACGGCGCCGGATCGATCGCGCTGTCCCTGCTTCCCGTGCTGAGTGTTGCACTCGGCGCCGTGATCCTCGGTGGCCCGGTCGCGTCGGCGGCGACGCTCGGGGCGGGGATCGGTCGTGCACTCGCGTTGCTGCCACTCGGAGTGGCGGCGGCCGGTGTTCTCTACGCCGTGCTCACCTTCGCGCTGGTTCGTCTCCTGAGCATCGGGGTCGCAGCCGGCGAATACCCGGTGCGCAGCCGGATCGGCTGGCAGGTGTGGATGACGGAACGGCTTCTCGATACCGCCCGCACGCTACTCTTCCCCCTCTACGCGAGCCTCTTCACCCCCCTGTGGCTTCGCTTGCTCGGTGCGCGGGTCGGCAGGAACGTTGAGGCATCCACTGTCCTGCTTCTTCCCCGGCTCACGACAATCGATGACCACGCGTTCCTCGCCGACGACACAATGGTCGGCTCCTACGAACTCGGGCATGGCTGGATGCGTATCGACGCAGCCCGCATCGGCCGTCGCGCCTTTCTCGGCAATTCCGGGATGACCGCCCCGGGGCGTGCGGTGCCGAAGAACGGACTCATTGCGGTGTTGTCTGCCACTCCGCGCAAGGCAAAGAGCGGGTCATCCTGGCTGGGGAATCCGCCGGTTCGGCTGCGGCGGGCTGTGTCCGAATTCGACGAGTCGCGTACCTTCCGTCCGCTCGCCCGGCTGCGAGTCGGTCGGCTCCTGTGGGAACTGTGCCGTTTCGTGCCGGTGGTGCTGTCGGCCGCCATCGGAATTGGCGTGCTCTCACTGCTGCAGGTGCTGCTCCTTGGTTGGGGCGTCGGGTGGACCGTCCTCGCGTCCGGCGCTGTGCTGCTGGCGGCGGGAGCGGTCGCGGCCGCCGTTACCACCGGCGCAAAATGGGCGCTCGTCGGCAGGATTGCTGTGCGTGAGCATCCGCTGTGGTCCTCTTTCGTCTGGCGTAACGAGGTTGCCGACACGTTCGTCGAAATGGTTGCCGCGCCCTGGTTCGCCGTCGCGGCCGCGGGAACACCCGCCCTGAACGTCTGGCTTCGATCCCTCGGCACCCGGGTTGGCCGCGGCGTCTGGTGCGAGACCTACTGGTTGCCCGAGGCCGACCTGGTCGAACTCGGCGACGGCGCCACCGTGAACCGCGGATGCGTCGTGCAGACGCACCTCTTCCATGACCGCGTGATGGTGCTCGACGGCGTGCGCCTGGAGGCGGGGGCGACGCTCGGGCCGCACAGCGTCATCCTGCCGGCCGCCACCATCGGCGCCGACGCGACGGTCGGCCCCGCGTCGCTGGTTCTCCGCGGCGAGTTTGTGCCGTCGGGGGGAATCTGGTCTGGCAATCCGATTGCCCCGTGGAACCCGCCAACGTGACCTCCGGCGCCGTGCAAGACTCGATGGTGGCCAACCTCAGGAACTCCGCGACGGCGGACACCGGCGCCGCGACTGCTGGCGATCGCTATGACCCCGCCTCCGGCAATGGGGGTTACACCGTTTCCCACTACGACCTGGTGCTCGACTACCGCGTGAGCACCAATCGACTGGGCGCCGTCGCCGCACTCTCGCTGCGCTCCACCCAGCGGCTCGCGCGTTTCAGCCTTGACCTCGTCGGGCTCACCGTCACCAACGTGCTCGTCGAGGGATCCCGCGCAGCGCGTTACACGCAGTCCGTGGGAAAGCTGTTCATCACCCCCGCCAGGCCGATCAACGCAAACACCGACTTCACGGTCACTGTGCGCTACAACGGCGCACCCTCACCACGCCCGAGCCTCTGGGGTGACGTCGGCTGGGAGGAACTCTCCGACGGTGTACTGGTCGCTGGCCAACCGAGCGGGGCGCCGACCTGGTTCCCGTGCAACGACCACCCCAGCAACAAGGCGACCTTCCGCATCGCCATCACGCTCGCATCGTCATATCGTGCTGTCGCGGGTGGGCGCCTGGTCTCGACAACCGCCCGCTCGAGCCGCACCCAGTGGGTCTACGAGTCGGTCGAACCGATGGCCACCTACCTTGCGACGATGCAGATCGGTCTCTATCGTCCCCGGCCGCTCTCGGCGCAGGGGATTCCCCAGTTCGGGTTCATCCCGGCGGATCTGGTGCGCGAATTCGACGCCGACTTCGGTGACCAGCCCGCCATGATCCGCGCGTTCGAGCAGCTGTTCGGGCCCTACCCCTTCACGCAATACACCGTCGTCGTCGCCGACGACGACCTGGAGATCCCCCTGGAGGCCCAGGGGCTGTCGATCTTCGGCCGCAACCATGTCGACGGTGATGGCGGATCGCGGCGCCTGATCGCCCACGAACTGGCCCACTCCTGGTTCGGCAACAGCCTGACGGCCCAGTCGTGGAAGCACATCTGGCTGCATGAGGGTTTCGCCTGCTACGCGGAATGGCTCTGGTCTGAGGCATCCGGTGGCCCGAAAGTGCAGCGCATTGCCGACCAGCAGTGGAACAGGCTGAGCGGCCTGCGCCAGGACCTGGTCCTGGGTGATCCCGGGCCCGAACTCATGTTCGACGATCGCCTGTACAAGCGCGGCGCGCTGGCGCTCCATGCGGTACGACTGACCCTCGGCGACGACTCGTTTTTCTCGATGCTGCGGGACTGGACCGCCGCCCACCGCCACGGGTCGGTGACAACTGAGCTGTTCATCCAGCATGTCGAGGGCTATTCGCAGGCGCCTGTGCGCCCGCTTCTCGAGTCGTGGCTGTTCCAGGGCAGCCTGCCCGCACTGCCCAAGCGCCGATAGTCAGCGCTGGGTCGCGAGAGCGCCGACCACATCGCTGCCGACGTCGAACAGTCGCACCTGCGGGGGCGCCGCGAGCGCCAGGGTGTCGGGCCACGACTGCACGGTGGCCTTCCGGCCGTGCACCGTCACCAGGAGCTGGGTCAGGTCACGCGTGAGTCCGTCACCGGTCGATTTCAGGATCGCCTCCTTAGCGACCCACAGCTGTGCCAGCCGCCTGCGCGCGGCCTCCGGTCGAAGCCGTGCGATCGCGCGTCGCTCGATCGGGTGAAGAAGCACGTCGTCGACCGGATGCGCCCAGACGCGTGAGACGGACTCGATATCCACACCGATGGGAGCGCTGCCGTGAGCCGCCGCCGCCGCGTAGTTCCCCGTGCGACTGGACGAGACCCAGCACGTTCGATCGTCCGGCCCGATCGCCGCGACGACCGGCCGTCCGTGATCTCGTCCTCCGCACCGGGGGCAGGAATGCTGGACACTGATCCGGTCCGGTGGTAGCTCTAGCACCCCGCCGGCCGCGCGCGCGACCAGGCCGGTGCGTGCATCCGCGGGCCCGCGCGCCAGCAGCACCGTTGCGCCGCCAAGGACGAATTCTCGCTCACTGCACAAAGGTTTAGCCATCTGTTCATCTCAACCGGATTGTCTGGAGAATAGCGCCACGAGATGATCGCTGGGTGACCACGGCGACTTCCCGCGCTGGTTCGGGCGGGTCCGGTGTCACCCGGGTGCTCCGCGGGCAGCCGCGGTGGGTAGTCCTCGTCCTGGGCCTCATCCTTGCGGCCGCCGCGCTGCTCTACACCTGGAACATCGGGTACAGCGGGTTGTCGACCTACTATGCCGCCGCAGCCAAGAGCATGGCTGCGAGTCCGCGGGCTTTTTTCTTCGGATCCGTCGACCCGACCTCGTCGATCACGCTCGACAAGCTGGCAGGCTTCCTGGTTCCGCAGGTACTCGCCGTCAAACTGTTCGGATTCCACGCCTGGGCGCTCGCGTTGCCGCAGGCGGTCGAGGGCGTCATCTCGGTCTATTTCGCCTACGTGATCGGAGCCCGGTGGCGCGGTAGGAAGTTTGGCCTGGTTGTCGCGGCTTTGCTGGCCTTCACCCCGATGCTCGCCGCGATGTTCGGGCGGCCGATGGAGGACGGCATGCTGACGATGTGCCAGATCCTTGCGTTCGCCGCGCTCCAGCGGGCGATCCTCTCACGGTCGCTGTGGTGGCTGATCGGTTCAGGGGCCTGGGTCGCGGTCGGCTTCCAGGCCAAGATGCTGCAGTCGTGGCTGTTCCTGCCTGCTTTGGTCGTCGCCTATCTTGCCAGTGCACACGCCTCGGTCGGCCGGCGAATCCTGCATTCCGCGATCGCCTGCGTCGTCTGCGTGCTGCTGTCGGTGTCGTGGATGACCGCGATCCAGCTTGTACCGGCATCGTCGCGGCCGTTCATCGACGGGACAACGAACAACAACACGTACTCGATGGTGTTCGGATACAACGGCGTCGACCGCCTGATACCGGGGCTCATCCCGGGAGCCGTGCCGCAGCTGAACTCGGTTGCGGGCGGCGGGCAGTCCGGGGGCAACTCGACAGCGACCTCCAGCGCAGGTTCGAGCCGGGCCAAGCTCCTGCTGCCGCAGTTCACCACGCAGATCGGCTGGCTTTACCCGCTGGCATTCGCCGGGCTCGTCCTGGCTTTCGTGCGGCCCCTCCGGCGCTGGCGCGGGCTCGTTCCCGGTGACGAGCGCGGCCCTCCGATGACCGGCGGTACTCCGATGACCCGCAGGCCTCCGATGACCCGCAGGCCTCCGATGACCCAGGAGGAGCGGGCCTCCACCGCCACGGGGTTAGGCCTCGCAGCCTGGCTGGTGGTGGCAGCTGTCGTGTTGAGCCTGGCGTTCGTGCCGCACGCCACCTATTTCGCGGTCATAGCCCTGCCGTTGGCGCTGTTCGCCGCCGATGCCACGGTGTGGGGCATCCAGACCTACCGCACTGCGGAAGACTGGCGACGGATTGTGCTCCCCGCGCTCATCGTGGTGCAAGCCGCGTGGGGCACGTCGATCATCCTCGAGGCATCCGCCAAGCTCCACTGGCTGGCGATCGTCACGCTCGCAGCGGCGGCCCTCAGCATCGCGCTTCTCGTGCTGTCGCGAAAGGCCCGCGGTGCTCGCAGCGGACAGTGGCGGGTCGCCGTCATCGCGGCGGGCCTCGCCATTGTCGTTTCACCGGTGGCGTGGTCCCTGTGCGTGCTCGGGCCGGGGGGTGGCGGCAGCGCCAGCGATGCGTTCGCCGGGCCCCGACTGGCTCGCCCCACGGCCGCCACCGTGGCGGCGACCCGCCAGAATCCGCACCTCCCGCTCGTGCGGCCGCCGTTTTCGGCTCCGAAGGTCTCGGGCCTCAGCCCCGAAGACGCACTCCTGCTGAACTACGTCGATGCCCGTAACCCTGGGGGTGCGCTCACATTTGCCACCGACAGCATGCCGATCGCGGTCAGTATCATCCTGCAGACCGATCACGACCCAGTCCCGATGGGCGGTTTCTCCCGGCAGGCACCGACGCCCGCGCTGGCGGCGCTGACGGCGATGGTCGTTTCTGGTCGGCTGCGCTTCGTACTCCTGCAGGCCTCGACTTCGGCGACGCTCACACCGCCAAACGCCACGCTGACAGCGGTCCGTTCCTGGGTCACCGGGCACTGCCATCCCGTGCTGAGTGGGCGATTTCGCGACAACTCACTCAGTCGGCAGGTCCTGTACGACTGCAGGTAGATCTCTTCCACGCTCGCTATCACCCTGCATTTTCAGGATACCGAGTGCACCGGGTCTTGCCGCAAGCCCCCTCAGCGGGCCTACGCTGCTGCAGCGCGGCGGGCTGCTGCGCGGGGAGGGAGACGCATGACCCAAGTAACAGTGGTGGGTGCCGGGCCGACCGGCATGATGCTCGCCGGAGAGCTTGCGCTCGCCGGCATCGACGTGCACGTTATCGAACGACGAGCACAAGGAGAGTTGCTGGGTTCCCGGGCGGGTGGCATCCACTCGCGCACGATCGAGATCCTCGACCAGCGCGGGATTGCGGATCGCTTTCTTGCGGTCGGCCACGTCGCTCAGACCGCACGCTTCGGCACCACCGTGCTCGACATCAGTGACTTCCCCACGCGCCATCCGTACGGGCTTGCCCTCTGGCAGAACCGCTTCGAGCCGATCCTGGCCTCGTGGATTCTGGAGCTCGGTGTGCCGGTGCACTGGGAGCACGAGGTCACCGGGCTGAGCCAGGACGACGGCGGTGTCGAGCTCGAGCTTGCGGACGACCAGCGGTTGCGCGCCGACTACGTGGTCGGCGCCGATGGCGGTCGCAGCACCATCCGCAAGGCGGCGGGCATCGAGTTCCCAGGCTGGCCCGCCACCCGCAGCAACCTGGTTGCCGAGGTCGAGGTTTCCGAGGTGCCGCCAGCCGGAGTGCGCCAGGATGAGCGCGGCTCGCATGGTCTCACCGTGATGGCGGATGGCCGGACGTTTCGTGTCGTCACCACCGAGCAGCGACTGGTCACGGCAGGGGAGCCGACCCTCACCGACCTGGCCGAAGCACTCAAGGCCGTCTACGGAACCGACTTCGGTGTGCACAACCCGACCTGGATTTCGAGATTCACCGACGCGACGCGGCAGGCCGCAACCTACCGCAGCGGTCGCGTACTGCTGGCCGGCGACGCCGCGCACATCCACTATCCCGCCGGCGGCCAGGGAATCGGACTTGGCATCCAGGACGCCGTGAACCTCGGCTGGAAACTGGCACAGGTTGTGAAGGGAATCTCACCCGAGTCGCTCCTCGACAGCTATCAGGCCGAAAGGCACCCAGCGGGAGCGCGCGCCCTGAGACACTCGATGGCCCAGTCCGTTCTGCAACGCCACGATCCACGTACGGTTGCGCTTACCGAAACAGTCGACGGGCTGATGGCGATGGACCAGCCGCGAAACCAAATCGCCGCCCTGATTCACGGCCTCGACGTGGTCTACGAACTGGGGCAGGGCGATCTTCTGCAGGGTCATCCCCTGCAGAGCCATGCCCTGCAAGGTCATCCCCTGCTCGGACGAAGGATGCCCGACCTCGACATTCGAACGACAGCTGGGCCAACGACGGTATTCGCGCTCCTGCGGCAGGCGAAGGCCGTGCTGCTGAACTTCGATCATCCAGAGCTGACGCACGTCCTGCCTTGGTCCGATCTGGTGACAGTCGTCAAGGGGCGCTTCTCGGGGAAGTGGGAGCTGCCCGTCCTCGGCGAGGTTGCTGCTCCTTCCGCTGTGCTCGTTCGCCCGGATGGACACGTCGCCTGGGTCGGGAAGGGCACAGAACATGGGCTGAGAGACGCGCTTGCTGTCTGGTTCGGCCCAGGAGCGGGCGCTTGACCGGGAGCCCCCGGGGAACACTCGCATCGCGCTCCTGACCGTCGGGGTCTTGACGCACCACTTGTTTTTTGCAAGTGTTGGCATTGTCCACTACAGGTCCCTTGAGAGGAGACCACAATGACTGCAATGTTCGTCAACCTGCCGGTGACCGACCTTGAGCGCGCGAAGGCGTTCTATGCGTCCGTCGGATTCACGATCAATCCGCTCTTCACCGACCACAACGCAGCCTGCGTCGTCGTGGAAGAGGATCACAATTACTTCATGCTGGTCACCAGGGATTTCTTCCAGACTTTCTCCGA
>Ga0302157_10000739_pt1 | contig 41829 bp, 44 predicted proteins | sample I_Bog_N3_3_FD_193502 | JGI IMG/M metagenome (GOLD analysis project Ga0302157, IMG submission 193502) | Peat permafrost microbial communities from Stordalen Mire near Abisko, Sweden - I_Bog_N3_3 | ecosystem: Environmental > Terrestrial > Soil > Wetlands > Peat | place: Sweden: Abisko, Stordalen...
CCCACCTGGAAAACGAAAGGAACGTCGGGTCCGGACCGGCAAGCGCGAAGGTCGAGACACTCAGCTGAGCCCGCGGAGACCCACGAATCGTTCCCTCTGTCGATCGGAAGACCGACCGTACGCAGGGCGTCAGTCAGACACTCGAAGTTTGAGAGCGATTGCGTCAACGGCGCGTGCGGTCGACACGATCTCCCAGACGAGGGCGAAGGCTTCATCGTCGGTGAGGTCGGGCGCAAGGCCGTTGAGATCCCACGCCTATCGATGCGGACTACGTCGAGCACCAGCTGATGCAGTTCGAGGGATCGACGGCCCACCCGTCGACAGCCTGGCTGCGGGCCGTTCGGCCCAGGCCCGGCGGATGCCACGACAGGTGCCCTCCAGCCTGCGGACCGCCGACTCCCTACTGATCCTATGGACTCTGTAGGCTAGTGACTTCACAAGTACGACCCCCATCGACATCCCCACGGAAGGAACCTCACCACCATGTCCCCTGTCAGCACCCGCTCCCGTGCACCCTGGCTCGTGTTCGCCGCCAGTGCCTCGGCCCTCGGCCTCCTCGCCTCCACCGGTGGCGTCGCCGGTGCCGGCGCCCCCAAGGTCGACGCCACCCACTACACGGTGGCCTGCAGCGGGCTCACCTCCGCCACGGTCAAGTTCTCGCAGCCCCAGACGACCGCCGGTACGGCGACGCCCAGTTCGGCCACCGACACCCTCAAGGCCAAGTTGTCGGGCTGCACCGTGACCCCCGCCGGTTCGGGCACGGCCGTGTCCGTCAGCGGGGCGACGCTCTCCGGCGCCCTCAGCAACTCCTCCAGCTACCACAAGTGCGGCGGCTCCAACGGTGTCCCGATCTCCATCACCGGGAACCTCACCGTCAAGTGGAAGACCACGCCCAAGCTGACGGCGTCGTCGAGCGTCGTCACCGGTTCGACGGCGACGATCACGATCGACACCGTCCATTCGGCCGCCACCTTCGCCGTGGCCGGGTCCAGCACCACGGGACCGTTCCAGGGCACCGACTCCGGTGCCGGGGACACGCTGACCGGCTCCACCGGCGCCAATTCGGTGACGGGCATCGCCACCGCCTGCGCCAGCAAGTCGGGTCTGAAGGGACTGACCCTGTCCAGCCCCTTCAGCGGCTCCGCGCTCGTCCTGGGCTGAGCATCCCGCGGGGCCGTCCCGGCCCGGAGCACCGTTCTGAACGGCACCCACCGACCGTCGTGCCCCCACGGGTGCGACGGTCGGTGGGCATCCGGCTGACCCGGATCCCCGCGAATTCCCCCTGATACTGTCGGGCGATGGCCGGCGCCGAGGACGAGGCTGAGCGCCCGGCCGGATCGCTGGCGGATGCGCCTCCCGGGGTGCTCAGCGGCTACCACGAGCGGATCTTCCGTGGTGGCTCGGCCCTGACCCGCTGGGCCCACAACAGCCGCCGCGACGCCGTGCTCGAACTGGTCGGCGGTCGCGTGTTCAGATCGGCGGTGGACGTCGGCTGTGCCGATGGTTGGCTGCTCCGTGACCTCTATGACGGCGGAGTCATCGAGACCGGCATCGGCATCGACAACGAGCCGGTGATGCTCGACTCGGGCCGGCTCCGCTCGTCCGGCTACCCGGGCCTCTCGTTCGCGGCTCCCGGCGACGTGGACCCGTCCCGGGGTGACGTCGATCTCGTGCTCTGTCTGGAGACCCTGGAGCACGTCGGCGATGTCGACGCCGTCGTCCGTCAGATCACCGGACTCGTCGCGCCGGGGGGAACCGTCGTGGTGTCCGTGCCGATCGAGGTGGGACCGGCGCTGCTCGTCAAGCAGGCGGGGCGGTGGTGGGCCAACCGGGTGAACGACTACGGCTACGAGCGGTACCCGTGGCGCGAGCTGCTGCGGGCCGGAGTCGGGTGGGACGCCGGCGGGCTGACCAGCATGAACTCCTACAGCCACAAGGGGTTCGACTACCGCGAGGTCCGGTCGATGCTGACGGGACGGCTGCAGCTGGTGCGGACCGTCTACAGCCCCCTCGGATGGACGGGGCCCTGGGGGGCGAGCACCGTGTTCTGGTTGCTCCGGCGCCCCGGGGTCTCCGAGGTCCAACCCGGGTAACCGGTCCGACCTCCGGCGAGCGACCGGTGCCGGGGCGACCGGTCGGCCCCGTCCCGGCCACGTCGGCCGGCACGGCCGTCGAACCGGTGGACCGCCCCTTCCCGGTCTTCCGCCTCCCGGGTCGTGACGACATCGCCGTCGGTGTCGCCACGGCCGTGAATTCATAGTGATTATGAATTGCAAGGTCGTGCTCCGATGCTAAATTGCAGTTCAGAACATCAGACGGCCGCCTGCGGGTGTCCCCCGTGGACCCCGCGGCCGAACGGAGCGGAGGTTGCGATGCGGATGGCTGAGGGCAGGGGGCCGGTCGCTCCGGAGGTCCGCCCGTGAAGCGGGCGGCCGGCGACATCCGGGCGGACCGCACCGCCCCGGACGGCCAGCCGGAAGGGGACCGCGACCGAGCGAGCTGGGGCTTCCTCGCCATCGACGGGCTCCCCGACCTGGAGAGCAACCCGGTGGTCGCCGAGGACCACCACCGGTTCGACCTTCCCCGGCTCTCCTCGGGCGACGTGGCCGCCGGTCTCAGCCCCGAGCTGAAGGACGAACTGGGGAGGCGACGGGCGGAGCTCGAGACCCGACGGGCCCGGGAGGTCCGCCAGGCCGCCACGATGGGCGGGGTCCGGGAGCTGTCCGTCTACGAGCTCGAGGCGGCCGAGGCCATGACGGCCCGGCGCGACGCCGCCGTCAACCTGCAGACGGTCCTCGCCGACGACATCGCCCAGTACGACGGAGGGATGGCGGCCATCCGGGCCGGCCTGGCGAAGGACATCCTCGTGCCCGCCGTCGGCGGGACCATCCGCCGGAGCGTGAGCGACGCCATGAGCGAACTCGAATCGGCCCGGCACCGCTTCCGGCTCGCGCTGGTGGCCGTGGCCATCGACAACGGCATGACCGCCGGGCAGGTGGGTGAGGCGTTCGGCTTCTCGCGCCAGCTGGCCAGCCGCTACCTCAAGGAGGCGCGCGGCAAGTGGCCCGAACTGGCGGGTGGCCGCTGACGCCCTCCGCAGACCGACCCGGGCCCTCGACGCGCGGACGCGATCCGGTCCGGTGGTGGCGCCTCTTGCGATCGGAGACGGGGCACTGGGATACTCGGCCTCCGACGGCGTAGGGATCCGGAGCGGACGGCGGGCCGAGCGCTCGGCCCATCGACGGCACGCGGGGGTGGCGGAACATGGTGGTCGGGGCTGACCGGGAGAAGGTGGCGGTGCTCGGCGGCGGCGTCGGCGGCATGGTGACGGCGTTCTGGCTCACCAGCACGCCCGAGCTCCGTGACCGCTACGACGTGACCGTCTACCAGTCGGGTTGGCGGCTGGGCGGCAAGGGGGCGAGCGGCCGCGACCTCGACCGGGGCGGCCGCATCGAGGAGCACGGGCTCCACATCTGGTTCGGCTTCTACGACAACGCGTTCCTCACCATGCGCCAGTGCTACGAGGAGCTGACCGTCCGCCGCCCCCGGGGTGCGTCCTGCCCCATCCGGGACTTCGCGGGGGCGTTCGCGCCGAGCCCGGTCATCGGCCTGTACGAGTACTACGGCGGCGCGTGGCTGTCCCACTCCTTCGAGCCTCCGCCGCGCGTGTCGCCCCTCCATCCCACACTCGGCGAGATCGGCCCGCTGCCGTCGCTCTGGCACGTCCTGGCCAACGGGATCGTCTGGGCGATCGACGCCTGGGACGCCCTGCGGGCCGAGCTGCAGGTGCCGGGGCACGAGATCCCGAAGCGGGTGCTGCGGCGGTTCCTCCACTGGTCGGAGCACTTCGAGGTCGACCTCGACGAGTTCGACGCCGGCCTCAAGGAGAAACTGCTCGACGTCGTCCAGGACCTCGGGGCCGACTTCGGCGACCTGGGTGGACGCGTCCACGCCGCCGAGGCCGTGGGCCACGCCCTCAAGGAACTGATCGTGCGGCCGCTGGTGGACTTCAAGCACGAGCTGTGGGAGCAGTACGTGAAGGCCCGCGTCGACCACGCCGGCCTGCGCCTGTTCTTCACCACCTTCGACACCTTCCTCACCGCCGTGGTCGGCATCCTCGACGCCGACGTTGCCACCAACGGGTTCACCTCCATCGACGGCTACGAGCTCTCCGCGTTCCTGAAGGCCCACGGCGCCGAGGACTTCACGCTCGAGCTCGAGCACTCGCCCTTCTTACGCGGCTGGTACGACGCGGCGTTCGCCTACCGGTTCGAGAACGGCGCCGCGGTGCCCGACCTGGCCGCGGGCACGGGGGTCCACGGCATCCTCCGGCTCCTCGGCGGCTACCGCGAGCACGTGGCCTACAAGATGCAGGCCGGCATGGGGGACACGGTCTTCGGTCCCTTCTACGAGGTCCTCCGCGACCGTGGCGTCCGCTTCGAGTTCTTCCGGGAGGTGACGGGGCTCGCGCTCTCGGCCGATCGGACGAGGATCGACGGGATCCGACTCGTCCGCCAGGCCGAGCTGCAGCAGGGCACGGAGTACCACCCCCTCGTCGAAGTCGCCGGACTCCCCTGCTGGCCGAACGAGCCGGTGTGGGACCAGCTGGTGGACGGGCCGGCCCTCCGGGCCGGCGGGGTCGCCTTCGAGCACGGCGGCCGCGCCCCGGGCGCCGTCGAACAGGTCCTGGCCCACGGTACGGACTTCGACCTCGTGGTCCTGGCCATTCCGGCGCCGGCGCTGGGCGCCATCTGCGCCGAGGTCGCCGACCAGGTGCCCGCGTTCCGCACGATGCTCGACAACTGCCACAGCGTCATGACCCAGGCCGGCCAGGTGTGGACCACCACCCCGCTCGACCAGCTCGGTGCGCGATTCTGTGGGAAGGCCATCGCCACGAGCTTCGTGGAGCCCATCGACACCTACTGCGACATGTCCCACCTCCTGGACCGGGAGACGTGGGGCGACCACCCGCCCCTCGGCGTCGCCTACTTCTGCGGGGTGATGGCCGACCAGGCGTCCCAGGCCGCGGCCGACGCCGAGGTCGCCCGGGCCGTGCACGACCTGCTGGCGGGCCATGCCGTCGAGCTGTGGCCGAAGGCGGCCCGGGCGGACGGCACCTTCGACTGGTCCGTCCTCTTCGACCCGGCCGGGGGTGACGACCGGTCCCGGTTCGACGCCCAGTACCTGCGGGCCAACTTCGAGCCCACGGAGCGGTACGTGCTGTCGACCGCCGGCTCGACCGTCCACCGCCTGCGCGAGGACGCCCTGGTCGTCGCCGCCCGGTCGACCGATCCCGGACCGGGGATCGCCAACCTCTACCTGGCCGGCGACTGGACGCTCAACGGCATCAACGGCGGGTGCGTCGAGGCGGCCACCATGTCGGGGATGCGGGCGTCGCGGTCGATCTGCGGCACGCCGGCCGACATCTCGTCCGAGAACGTCGACTGGCTGACCCGGGTCGAGCAGTGACGGTGCCCGGACCCCCGTTCCTGGAGTACGGCGGGCTCACCTCGGTGCCCGGGCCGTTCGAGTGCTCCGACGTGACCATCTACCTGTTCGGGCTGCGGGCCGACCCCGACCTGCTCGCCGACCTGTGCGCGACGGTGCTGCACGACCCCGACGGCACCATGTCGTACACACCGCTGGGCGAGTTCGTGATGCTCTCGTTCGGCTCGATGGTGGTGCGGTCGCTCAGCCAGTCGCGCTCCCCGCTCTTCGGCACCGCCTACGCCGACATGGGGACCTCGGCGGAGCGCCACGCCGCCATCTGGGTGCCGACCGCCGCGGGCCACCGCGCCGACCACGCCGACCTCATCGACCGGATCTCGTTGTTCATCCCGGCGATGTGGGTCGACAATCCGGTGTCGCTCCTCGGGGGCCGCGACATCTACGGGATCGCCAAGCAGTGGGGTGAGCCCACCATCACGACCGGGGACCGCCCGTCCTGCTCGCTCGACGTCTTCGGCGGGGCGTTCGGACGGGACGAGACGTCGGGACTGCACCCGCTCCTCGAACTGACGCCGCAGGCCGGCGTGCACGTCGGCGAGGCGGTCGAGGAGCTGGCGGCCGAGGCCGGCCGGATCGCCGGTGACGCCCTCGGCCAGCTGCTGCGCGGCACGGTGACCCTGCCCGACGAGGCCCTGTTCCGCGAGGCGGCGGCCGCGGTGGCCGGTCACCAGCTCCGTCAGGTCGGGGCCCGCCAGTTCCGGACGTCCGAGCAGGACGGCCTCGTGGCCGGCGCGGTCGAGCTGGTCGAGCTCACGACGACGTTCGGGCGGTTCCACGCCCGACTCCTCCGCCACGGCTTCGACTTCACCCTCCACACCCTGGCGAGCCATCCGCTGGGTCGGACGCTCGGACTGTCCTCCCAGACCGTGCCGTTCGGCCTCGAGGTCACCGGCCAGTTCGTCCTCGCCTCCGCCTGAGCCGCGCCGGAGCCGTTCCGGGCGACGTCGGCCGGCGTCGGCGGACCTACGCCGTCACGAACTCGGCGATCCGTCGCTCCACGCCCGTGTAGCCGAAGCCCCGTGCCAGTTCCAGGGCCCGGTCGGCATAGGCCGCGGCGGCCTCTGCGTCCTCGGGCCCGCCTCGGGCCCGGTGCATGCGGGCCAGCTCGAGGCAGGACCGGGCCTCGAAGAACGGCGCCCCGAGGGACCGGTGCGCGGCCAGGCCCAGCGTCAGCAGCCGCTCGGCGTCCTCATGCCGCCCGAGCACCGCGCTCAGCGCCCCGCGGTAGTGGTCGAGCGACCCGAAGATGTTGACCCCGCTGCAGATCACCTGATCGGCGAAGGACGCCAGGCGCTCGATCAGGATGGCGGCGGCGGCGGTGTCGGCCAGCTGGATGGCGGTCTCGCACCACAGGGCGATCGTCGTGGTGGCCAGCGGGTCGAAGGGGTGGGCGAAACGCTCCGCGGCGCCGGCGGCGAGCAGCGCCCGGGCGTCGTCGGCCCGGCCGATGTCCGCGTAGATCCGGGCCAGGGCGGCCTGGAAGCTGTCGATCTCCGGCGTGGCCTGGACCATCTGTTCGATGAGCTCGACGAGCTCCACGTCCCGGCCCTGGTGCCAGCGCAGGTCCACCATCTGGCCCCCGTAGATCGCCAGGGCGTCGGGCTGGCCCGTCGCCATGCCCAGCTCCAGCGCCTCGGCGGTGAGGGACTCGGCCTGCTCGATGTCGCCGTCGAGCAGGGCCTGCCAGCTCTGGGCGTAGGTCGTCGACCACAGGAGCATGGGCTGACCCGTCGAGCGGGCCTCGTCCGGGAGCCGCCTGCGGCACTTGTCGAGCAGGGCCCGGTCGGCCGCCTCGGCCGCCACCATGGCCCGGTAGAAGAGCGCCCAGAACCGGGCCACCGGGTCGGCCAGCGCCTCGGCGATGGCCAGGGTCTCGGCCGTTTCGGCCAGCCGCTCCCCGACGTCGGCGGGCATCCAGATCCCCACCCGACGGAGCAGGACGTCGAAGAGGGTGGCCGGGTCGTCGACCTGCCGGGCGATCGCCAGGGCCTCCTCGACCAGACGGGCCCGCCGCTCCGGGTCGCCGTCGTAGGACCGGTCGGAGGCCAGGTGGGCGAGCAGCCGGGCCCGCTCGGGCGTCGGCGTCGGACCGACCCGGTGGAGCGAGGCCTCGAGGACGTCGACCCGCTCCTGGTCGATGGTGCCGGTCGTGCTCTGGATCTGCCGGGAGTTGGCCAGGGCGGCGGACACCAGCGTGTCGACGTCGTCGAACTCGAGGGCCAGCCGCGCCGCCTCCAGGAGGGTCGCCCGGTAGGCGAGGTCGCCGGTCTGGCGCTGGGCGTCGCCCAGCTTCGCCAGCACCTGGGCGCGGGTGACCCCGGTCTCGTCGCCCAGCGCGTCGAGCGCCACGCTGTACCACCGGACCGCCTCTTCCGGGTTGAGGGCGGCCACCGCCTCCTCGGCGGCCCGGCTGGCGTAGCGGACGACGTCGCCCGAGTCGTCGGGCCGGGCGCTCGCCACCAGGTGGCGCGCCATCTCCGCGGCGGACACCCGGGCCGGACCGGTGCCCGACGATGCGTCGCGCTGCGCCAGGACGTCGAACACCCGGCGGTGCAGCAGGGCCCGGCGCGAGGCGCCGATGCCCTCGTAGAGGGTGCGCTGGATCAGCGCGTGGGCGAAGGTGTACCAACCCGGACGGTCGAGCGGCTCACGGACGAGGGAGACCGTGGCTGCACCCTCCAGCGTGTCCAGGAGGTCGTCGGGCGTGGTGTCGGAGGCGGCCAGCAGGACGTCGAGGTCGAAGTCCCGGCCGATGACGGCGGCGAGCGCCAGGTCGGCTGCCGAGGCTCTCCCCAGCCGGACGACACGGGCGTCGATGACCTCACGGACGCCCGCCGGGAGGCTGGCCTCCCCCATGTCGGCCGGGGCCACCCAGCCCCCCGAGCCGTCGTCGCGCAGCGCGCCGACCTCGAGCAGGTGGCGGGTGACCTCGCTGACGAAGAACGGGTTGCCGTCCGTCTCCTCGTGCACGGCGCGGGCCAGGGCGACGCCCTGGTCGTCCATGGGACGCCCGGCGATGGCGACCATCACCGAGACCACCTCGGTCGGCTCGAACCCCGGCAGGTCGATGCGCCCCACCCCGTCGAGGCGACGCAGCGCGCCCAGGGTCTCCACCAGCTGGTCGGACGTGGCCAGTTCGCTGTCCCGGAACGTCCCCACCACGGCCAGTCGCATGGGGCGGTCGTCGGCCGCCAGGTGGCGCAGCAGCTGCATGCTGCCGTGGTCGGCCCACTGCAGGTCGTCGAGGACCAGCACCACGGTCCGGTTGCGGGACAGTCCCGCCAGCAGTCCCACCACGGCGGCGAACAGCTTGAACCGCTCGGAGTCCGGGTCGACGGCCCGCACCGGCGGGAGCCCCGGCAGGCGGCGGGCGAGCTCGGGGACGAGTGCGGCGAGCTCCGGGCCGCCGTCGTCGACCAGGGCGCGCAGCTCGTCCTCCGGTGCGTGCCGTACGTAGTGCCCGAGCGACTCGGCGAAGAGCTGGTAGGGGGCGCTCAGGTCCTGCTCGCAGTGGCCCGACAGGACGCACGCGCCGTCGTCGAAGGCCCGGCGGGCCACCTCGGCCACGACCGTGCTCTTGCCCTGTCCGGCCTCGCCCGACACCAGCAGCACCGCACGCCCGAGGCCCGCGTCCGCCCGGCCGACGGCGGACGTGAGCGACCCGATCGGCTCCGTCCGGCCGATGACACCGATGTCCGGCCGGAGGCGCAGACGTTCGGGGAGGGGCACCCCTCGGGACGCCGGCCGGACCGGCAGGGTGGCGGACGACGACCGTCGTACCCCGGGGGGCACGCCGGGCAGGGTCAGGTCGGTCGACTGCTCGAGGACCTGGCGCTCGAGGAGCCGCAGCTCGTCACCGGGCTCGATCCCCTGCTCCTCCACCAGGATCGCCCGGATCCGCCCGTAGGCGGTCAGGGCGTCGGCCTGCCGGCCCCCGCGGTACAGGGCGACCATGAGCTGGGCCCAGAACCGCTCTCGGTACGGGTACTGGGCCACCAGCCCCTCGAGCTCGGCCACGACCTGCGTGTGCCGGCCCAGGGTCAGGTCGGCGTCGATCCGCAGCTCGAGCGCCTCGAGGCGGCGCTCGTCGAGCCGGCGGCCCTCGGCGGTGGCGAACGGCTCGTAGGCGAAGTCGGCCAGCGCCTCGCCCCGCCACAGGCCGAGGGCCGCCCCCAGCGACCGGTCGGCCGTCCCGGCGTCCCCGGCGTCCAGGGCGGCGGCGGCCTCCTGGACCAACCGCTCGAAGCGGACGGCGTCGACGACCGAGGGGTCGAGATCGAGCACGTAGCCCGGCTCGCGACGGACCAGGGGGTCCGCGCCGTCGTCCCGGAGGGTCGACCGCAGGCGCGATACGTAGGAGTGGAGCGTCCGGAGGGCGGACGGAGGGGGTGCGTCCGCCCAGATCTCCTCCACGATCCGGTCCGTGGAGACGACGGTCCCGACGTGCATGGCCAGCAGGGCCAGGACGGCACGTTGCCGACGGCCGCCGAGCGACAGCGGCGCGCCGTCCCGCCACACCTCGAAGGGCCCGAGCAATCGGAAGTCCATCGTCCCCATTCCCACCGTGCCCCGCCGATCAGAGGAGGGACCGTCGCCCCTCACTTCCGTCACCACCGTCCTGCGGCCCCCGACTGTTCTGCCCATTCACCCCGTCCGACGTGGGCGGATGGCTGCAACAGCACTGCAACAGGCGTGGGATTTGATTACTTCTGACAGCACCAGATCGTATCGGTAGGGATGGTCGATGCACCAGACGGGCACATGCGGAGGTCGGAGATGAGCCGGGCGGCCGGGATCGGGCGCGGCGGCGCACGGGCGGGCGGGCCGTCATGAGGCGGGTGGCCACCTCGCTGCGCACCGACCGGCCCATGGCGGACGACCAGGCGGTCGCCCCCACGTGGGACGCCGCCGCCTGGGGCTTCACGGCCCTCGACGGACTGCCCGACCTCGAGGAGTCGGCCGGGTACGCGCCGCCGGATGCGAGGCCCGATCCCCCGCGCCTGTCCACCGGGGTGGTGGCCCCCGGATTCGACGACGAGCTCCGCGACTCGCTGGCCCGCCTCTGGGCGGCGCACGGGGACACACCCGTCGTCGGTCGGCCCCGGGCGCTGACCGCGTACGAGGCCGAGGTGCTCGATGCCCTGGTCGACCGCCGGGATGCCGCCATCCGGCTGCAGCAGGTGCTGGCGGACGACATCGCCCAGTTCGAGGTCGGCGGGGCCGCCGTCCGCGACGGGCGTGCCGTCGAGTTCCTGGACGCCTCCATCGGGGGCGCGGCCCGTCGGACGGTGACCGACGCCGTCGCCGAGTTCGAGAGCGCCCGGCACCGCTTCCGCCTGGCCCTGGTGGCCGTGGGCGTCGACAACGGGCTGTCGGGCACCGACATCGGCACGGCCCTCGCCTTTTCGCGGCAGCTGGCCAGCCGGTACCTGCAGGAGGCCCGGACGAAGTGGCCGGAGCTCCGCGAGCCCGTCACCCGGAGGGGCCGGAGGCGCTGACCACGTCCCGGCCGTCACCGGGACCTGCGTCCGACCGGGACGACCTGGCCCCGGCGGCCACGACCGGGCAGGATGCTGGGTCGTGGCCGACCGCATCGCCTTCCTCCAGCACAGCGCGACCGACGTCCCGGGCGTCCTCGGCGACCACCTGGACGGGCTCGGCTTCGCGGTGTCCGCGTACCGGGCCGACGACGGCCCCCGGTCGCTGCCGGCACCCGGCTCCTTCGACGTCCTCGTGGTGATGGGCTCCATCGAGTCCGTGACCGACGCCGCCGTCCCCTGGATCGCCCCCGAGCGTCGACTGGTGGCGGACGCCGTCTCGAGTGGCGTCCCGGTGCTCGGCGTGTGCTTCGGCGGCCAGCTGCTGGCCGAGGTCCTGGGCGGGACGGTGGGACGGGCCTCCCGGCCCGAGATCGGCTGGCGGCGCCTCGACACGGTCGACGCCGCGCTCGTCCCGGCCGGTCCCTGGCTCGACTGGCACGAGGACGCCTTCACCTGCCCGCCGGGCGCGCGGGCCGTGGCCCACACCGACGTCTCCCTCCACGCCTTCGTCCAGGGCCCCCACACCGGTCTCCAGTTCCATCCCGAGGTGACCCGACCGGTGGTCGAGTCCTGGATCGGCGACGCCCGGGAGCGGGCCCACCTGACCGACGGGGACGTCGACGCCCTCCTGGACGGCTTCGACCCCTCCGGCCGGGGGCCCGACCACCTGGCCGCCGCACTGGTCGACACGTTCCTGACCAGGGCCGATGCCGCCCCCTGAGGGGGCGGTGTTGCGCCAGGGCCGCCCACGTGGTTTGCTATTAGCACTCGACACCTACGAGTGCTAACGATCACGGAGGAAGACCTGATGGCAAAGCTCATCACGTTCGACGAGGAGGCCCGACGGGCCCTCGAGAGCGGCATGAACAAGCTCGCCGACGCAGTGCGCGTCACCCTCGGCCCGAAGGGCCGCAACGTCGTGTTGGACAAGAAGTGGGGCGCCCCCACCATCACCAACGACGGCGTGTCCATCGCCAAGGAGATCGACCTCGAGGACCCCTTCGAGAAGATCGGTGCCGAACTGGTGAAGGAGGTCGCCAAGAAGACCGACGACGTCGCCGGTGACGGCACCACCACCGCCACGGTGCTGGCCTGGGCCATGGTCCACGAGGGCCTGCGCAACGTGGCCGCCGGCGCCAACCCGATGTCCCTGAAGAAGGGCATCGAGGCCGGGGTCGAGGCGGCCGTCACGTCGCTGCGCGGTATCGCCCGGGAGACCGACTCCAAGGGCCAGATCGCCCAGGTCGCCTCCATCTCCGCGGCGGACACCGAGATCGGCGAGATGATCTCCGAGGCCATCGACAAGGTGGGCAAGGACGGCGTCATCACCGTCGAGGAGTCGCAGACCTTCGGCATGGACATGGACCTCGTCGAGGGCATGCGCTTCGACAAGGGCTACATCTCGCCCTACTTCGTGACCGACCCCGAGCGCATGGAGGCCGTCCTCGAGGACACCTACATCCTGCTCGTCGGCTCGAAGATCACCGCTGTCCGCGACCTGCTGCCCGTGCTGGAGAAGGTCATGCAGTCCGGCAAGCCCCTGGTCATCGTGGCCGAGGACATCGAGGGTGAGGCCCTGGCCACGCTGGTCGTCAACAAGATCCGCGGCACCTTCCGCAGCGTCTCGGTCAAGGCCCCCGGCTTCGGCGAGCGCCGCAAGGCCATGCTCCAGGACATCGCCATCCTCACCGGCGGCCAGGTCGTCACCGAGGAGGTCGGTCTCAAGCTGGAGAACATCGGCCTCGAGCTGCTCGGCACCGCCCGCAAGGTGGTCGTGACCAAGGACGAGACCACCATCGTCGAGGGCGGCGGCTCGGGTGACGAGGTGAAGGGTCGGATCGCCCAGATCAAGGCCGAGATCGACAACACCGACTCGGACTACGACCGCGAGAAGCTCCAGGAGCGTCTGGCCAAGCTGTCCGGCGGCGTTGCCGTCATCAAGGTCGGCGCCGCCACCGAGGTGGAGCTCAAGGAGAAGAAGCACCGCATCGAGGACGCCGTCTCCACGACCAAGGCCGCCATCGAAGAGGGCGTCGTGCCCGGCGGCGGCGTGGCACTGCTCCGCTCACAGGCCGCCGTGCTGGAAGCCGCCGAGAAGCTCGAGGGCGACGAGGCCACCGGTGCACGCATCGTGGCCCGTGCCGTCGAGGAGCCCCTGAAGCAGATCGCGGTGAACGCCGGTCTCGAGGGTGGCGTCATCGTCGACAAGGTGCGCAACCTCAAGAAGCCCACGGAGGGGCTCAACGCCGCCACCGGTGAGTACGTCGACCTCTTCAAGGAGGGCGTGATCGACGCCGTCAAGGTGACCCGCTCGGCCCTGCAGAACGCGGCGTCCATCGCCGCCCTGTTCCTCACCACCGAGGCCGTCATCGTGGACAAGCCCGAAGAGGGTGGGTCGGCGATGCCCGGGGGCATGGACGACTTCTAGGTCGCTCATCGGACCAGCTGTACCGACGGAGGGCGCCCCCATGGGGCGCCCTCCGTTCGTTTCCCTAGACTGGGGGCGTGACCGAACCCCTTGCTCCCGCCGTCGGCCTGGGTGTGCTCCACCTGTTCTGCAAAGTGGCCGACGCTCCCTCCTCCGACAACGGGGCCCGTTGCGACGCCGAGGCCGTAGTGCAGGCCGTCAAGGACGCCCAGACGGACGAGGTCCAGGTCGTGACCGTCGCCATGTTGGGGCACAAGGCCGATCTGTGCGTGATGGCGCTCGGACCGGACCTGTGGCGGCTGCGTCGGCTCCAATCCGACCTGCAGGTTGCCGGCCTCGTCGTCGTCGACTCGTACGTGTCGCTGACCGAGGTGTCCGAGTACGCCGCCGGGGTACCCGAAGAGATGAAGCGGGTGCGCCTCTACCCACAGCTCCCTCCGGAGGGCAAGACCGCCTTCTGCTTCTATCCGATGTCCAAGCGCCGCGGTGACGTCGAGGGGTCCAACTGGTTCTCCCTCCCTTTCGACGAGCGCAAGGAGATGATGTACGGGCACGGCGCGGCCGGTCGGAAGTTTGCCGGCCGGATCGTCCAGGTCATCACCGGCTCGACGGGCATCGACGACTGGGAATGGGGCGTGACGCTGTTCGGCGTCCATCCGGACGACCTGAAGGAGTGCGTGTACACCATGCGCTTCGACGAAGGCTCGGCCCGGTTCGCCGAGTTCGGGCCGTTCCTGACCGGCATGGTGGCGCCGGTCGAGGAGGTCCTGGCCCAGGTCGTCCCCGGGGCGTGACGGCTCCACACACAGGCACGGCAGTGGCCGACCTGGTGCTGCGGGCACCCGCGGTGGACGAACCGGCCGACCTCGACGCGCTCCGTTCCGCACTGCGGGCCCTGGGCGATGTCGTCGTCGCCTTCAGCGGCGGGGCCGACTCGGCCTTCCTGGCCCACGTGGCCACCGACACCCTCGGAATGGACCATGTCCTGTGCGTCACGGCCGTGTCGCCGTCGCTGGCGCCCGAGGAACTGGCCGACTGCCGGGCCCTGGCCGCCGAATGGGACCTCCGCCACCTCGAGGTGGCCACCGACGAACTGGCCGATCCGGCCTACCGGGCCAACGACGGGAGTCGCTGCTACCACTGCAAGGCCTCGCTGATGGGAGCGCTGGGACCGGTGAGCACCACGGCGGGCCCCGGGGCCACCGTGGTGCTCGGAGTGAACCTCGACGACCTCGCCGACCACCGCCCAGGCCAGACCGCCGCGGCCGAGCGGGGAGCGGTCTTCCCCCTGGTGACGGCCGGGTTCACCAAAGCGGACGTCCGCCAATGGTCACGTCGTCTGGGCCTGCGGACCTGGGACAAGCCGGCCGCGGCGTGCCTGGCCTCTCGCGTGCCGTACGGTACGCGGGTGACCTTCACGACCCTCGACTCGGTGGCCCGGGCGGAGTCCGGCCTGCGTGGCCTGGGCTTCCGGCAGCTCCGTGTGCGCCACTACGGCGACACCGCCCGCATCGAGGTTCCCGAGGCCGACCTGGCCGACGTGGTCGCCCGACGCGACGCGGTCAGCGACGTCGTGCACGCCGCCGGCTACCGCTACGTCACGCTCGACCTCGACGGGTTCCGGTCGGGGAACCTCAACGACTCGCTTACCGAGGGTGGGCACCGGACAACGGAGGAGACGCCATGATCGGAGTCCGCGTGCGACTGACGTTTCCCGAGGAGCTCGTGCGCGAGCCGGTGATCGCCCGGATGACCGAGCAGTTCGCCGTCGTCCCCAACATCCGCAAGGCCGACGTCGGTGAGCAGGGTGGGTGGATCCTCTGCGAGCTCGACGGCGACGGCGGCGTGGTCGACGAGGCACTCGCCTGGCTCCGGTCCGAGGGTGTGCGCGTGGACCTCCTCGGCGACGTCGTCGAGAGCTGACCGTGGGCGGGACGCCCGACCAGCCGTCGGCCGATGACGCCCTGGCCGCCAACCGGGACTGGTGGGACGCGGCCGTTCCCGTGCACCTGGGTTCCGACTTCTACGACGTGGAGGGTTGGCTCGCCGAGGGGCGGGGACCGAAGGAGCGCGAGGCGGTCCTCCTCGGTGACGTGACCGGGCTCGACCTGGTGCACCTGCAGTGCCACTTCGGCAAGGACACGCTGTCCTGGGCCCGGGCCGGGGCACGGGTGACCGGACTCGACTTCTCACCCGCGGCCATCGACGCGGCGCGCTCCCTGGCCGAACGGGCCGGGTTGGGCGGCCGGGCGGACTTCGTCTGTGGCCCCGTGGCCGGGGCGTTCGACGCCCTCGGCGGACGCACCTTCGACATCGTCTACGTGAGCCTGGGTGCACTGTGCTGGCTGCCCAGCGTCGACGTGTGGGCGACGCAGGTGGGGGAGCTGCTGCGACCGGGCGGTCGTCTCCTCCTCCACGAGGTGCACCCGGTGAGCATGGCACTGGCGGACGAGGACCTGACCGTCGTGTACCCCTACTTCGAGCAGGCAGCCCCCTACGCGGACACCACGGCGGGCACCTACGCGGACACCACGGCGACTGAGGCATTGCCGGGCGACACGACCTACGGATGGAACCACGGGCTGGGGGAGATCGTGGGCGCACTGCTCGGCCAGGGACTGCGCCTCGACCGGCTCGACGAGCATGACTGGACGAGCTTCCCGCGCTACCCGTGGCTGGTGGAGACGGGCGAGGAGGAGTTCGTGACGCCCGAGGACCGGCTCCGGGTGCCGCTGTCGTTCACGCTGCTGGCCAGCCGCCCCTGAGGGACTACCGGGGCGTCGGTCGGCTCAACCGTTGGGGTCGTCCGGGTTGCGGACGGTCCAGCCGGCCCCGGACACCTTGCGGGGCTCGTAGAACAGGCAACCCTCGGGGCACGCGAACGGGAGCTGCTCGTTCGCGCCCATGCGGCACTTCTCGAGCTTGTCCTCACGAGAGGTGGTCTGCATGATGTAATGACGACAGTCGGCAAGTACGGCCACACCCCATTCTGCCCGAAGCCGGACGACCGCAGGGGACGGTGGGGTAGCGTCGGTCCCGTGGATCCCACTCCCTCCACCAATGTCCCCGACGAGGGCGCCCCGACCGTCAAGCAACTGCTCCGGTGGAGCGAGGCGCTGGCCGGCATCGCCCGGACGGGCCTGGGCTTCACGGAGTCCCTCTACGAGCAGGAGCGCTTCGAGGAGGTCCTCCACGTCGCAGCCGACATCCGCGCCGCCATCGACGGCAACGACGGGGCGGTGGACGTCGACGGTGTCGTCCACGACTGGCTCGACTCGGTCGGGAAGGGTGTCCCCGGCTACGTGACCCCGAAGGTGGCGGTCGGTGCGGCCGTCGGCAACGACAAGGGCGAGATCCTCCTGGTCCAGCGGGCCGATTCGGGCATCTGGCTGTATCCCACCGGGTGGGCCGACATCGGCTATTCGGCGCCCGAGGTCGTCGTCAAGGAAGTCCTGGAGGAGACCGGCATCGAGGTCGAGGTGGTCCGCCTCATCGCCGTGCTCGACGGGCTGCGGGTCGGCATGAGCAGGATCCCGCTCTACTCACTCGTCTTCCAGTGCCGCCCGGTCGGCGGCGAGCTCAAGGCCCACCCGCTGGAGTGCACCGATGTCGGGTGGTTCCCCCTCGACGACCTCCCGTTCCCCCTGGCCGGTGCCGAGCGGTGGGGTGAGCACGTGTTCGCGGCGCTCCGGGGCGAGCCCATCGAGGTGCTCTACGACTCGGTGCGATCACCCGTCTGGCGAGGCGACCCCGACAAGGTCTGAGCCTCCCACCTGGGGCTTCCCTCCCTCATGGTGTGCGCCGGTCCCGTGGCTACACTCGGCGCTCGTGACCGACGCCGCGAACCATTCCCCCGCCGTGACCGTCTCCGAGCCCACCGAGGTGACCGAGGAGCTGGTGGAGGCATTCGCCGCCCTGATCCCCCAGCTGTCCTCGTCGTCGCCCCCCACCAGCCGGGCCGAGCTCGTCGAGATGATCAGGTCCGAGGCGGACACCCTGTTCGTGGCCCGGGACGTCGACGGACGGATCGTCGGCACCCTGACGCTCGCCGTCTTCCGCATCCCCACCGGCGTCCGGGCCTGGATCGAGGACGTCGTGGTCGACGACGGTGCCCGCGGCAAGGGTGTCGGTGACGCGTTGGTCGACGCCGCCGTGATCAAGGCCCGCGCTGCGGGGGCGAAGACGGTGGACCTGACGTCGCGGCCCAGTCGCGAGGCGGCCAACCGCCTCTACGTGCGCAAGGGATTCGAACTGCGGACGACGAACGTCTACAGAATTGTGGTCGATCCGTAGAGAGTGCGACGGGTGTGCCAGGTCGTGCCGCCGCGCAGTAGCCCGATGCGGTGACCCCCCGGGATCCTGACGTCGGGGCGGATGACTGATCATCCCTACGGCAGGCGGTGCCACCGCGCCGGCACCGCCTGCCGCGAGCCGTCGGCGTCAGCGTCAGCGTCAGCGTCGAGGCTCTTGCCGGGCCGCTGACGAGAAGTGCGATGCGACCCTGCGGACTGATCGTCCTCTGCCGCCACGTCTCGACCAGGCACGAGTGGGAGGGATCTGCCGGCGCGCTGACCATGTCGGCGCGTCTTGCCACCGGTCGGGGCGACCATCCGCCAGTCAGCCCGGCGATTGGCCCAGGCTGAACCAGCACCACCGTCGTCTCACGCTCCCGAGCCGTGGCGCGTCGGCGCACCTGTCGTATGGCGGGACTCCACCTCACCCCAACGGACCATCGAACAAAGGACCTTCGTGCACCAACGCAAACTTCCCATCCTCACCGCAGTCGCGGTCGCCGCCTTGGCGCTCGCCGCAGCCGTGCTCCCGAACTCCTCGGCAGCCACCCCGACCGCATCGGTGGCGACCAGGCAACAGGCCACGTTGGACGCGTCCCTGTCGGCGGCCACCCGTGAAGCCCACGTTCCCAATACTTCCGGCTACTGGCTCGTGTCGGCCGCCGGCAAGGTCTACAACTTCGGTACCGCTCACTTCTACGGCGACCTCTCGAGCGAGCACCTGAACGCACCGATCCAGGGCATCGTGCCCACACCCGACGCCAAGGGCTACTGGCTGGTGGGCAAGGACGGAGGCGTCTTCTCCTTCGGCGACGCCCCCTACGAGGGATCGCTCGGCGGCAACCTGCTTACATCGCCGATCGTCGCCTTGGCCTCGGCGGCCAACACCCAGACAGCCGGGCCCGCCGGCCCCACGGGTGCACCGGGACCCACGGGTGCACCGGGACCCACCGGTGCCACCGGCGCGCAGCTGCTCAACGGTTCGGGCGCACCGTCGTCCGCCACGGGTAGCGACGGGGACTTCTACCTCGACACCGCCACCTCGAACCTGTACGGCCCGAAGGCCGGCGGGTCGTGGCCCGACGGTGTGAGCCTGAACGGCGCTGCCGGCCCTCCGGGACCGATCGGCCCGATGGGCGAGCCGGGCCTACAGGGTGCCGACGGCCAGACCGGCTCCGTCGGTCCCGCTGGGCCCCAGGGCGATGTCGGCCCGGCTGGCTCGACCGGTGACACCGGCCCGGCGGGCCCCGCGGGTCCGATCGGCGCCACAGGAGCGTCTGGTGTGATCAGCTACGGCAACTTCTACACCACGGACCCCATCGTCCAGCCCTCCGGGATCCCGGTGCCGTTCAACACGACCGGCCCGCAATCCGATGGGTTCGGGACCTCGAACCCCGAAAACGGCGTCACGGTCGCCAGTGCCGGAACCTACGAGATCACCTACTCACTCTGGAACGGTGAGGAAAACCCGGTGACGCCCTACGTCTCCCTCCAGGTGAACGGGACGACCGTTCCCGGCTCCACCTTCGCAGGTACGGAGGACGGCACCGACAGCTACATGACGATCGGCCACGTCATCGTCACCCTCGCGGCCGGTGACCTGGTGCAGATGCTGTCGACCAACGATGTCATCAGCCTCCCGGACAATGGTCAGGTCGTCGCCTCGATCGACTTCGTCCAGGTGGGCTGACCCCGACCACACCCACGACCGGTGAGCGCAGGCTCGCCGAGTAGTACCCAGCGACCCCCGCTGACCTCACTGGTCAGCGGGGGTCGCTGGCATGGTGCGGTAGTCACAGGCCACCTGGCCCGCCGCACGGACCGGCCACGCGTCTTCGTCCTCCAGGTTGACCTCGATGCACTGCACGGGTCTCTGCCCGTTCCCGACCGCACCGAGGTGCCGGGCCCCGATACTGAAGCTCATACTTGACTGTTGTCGGACCCGTCCGTATACTCAAGGAGATGCTTGACCAAACGATCGACCTCGACCGCACCTTCCAGGCACTGGCCGACCGGAGCCGTCGGTCGATGGTCGAGCGGCTCACCCTGGGGCCTGCTTCGGTCAGCGAGCTCGCCGAACCCCTCACCATGTCCCTCGCCGCGGTCGTCCAGCACGTGCAGGTACTCGAAGCCTGCGGGCTGGTGACCACCGAGAAGGTGGGCCGAATCCGGATGTGCCAGATCGACGGTACGTCGATGACCGCCGCCGAACGATGGATCTCCGACCGTCGGCGGGCCTGGGAACGCAGGCTCGACAGGTTGGGCGACGTACTCGACGAGACCACCTGCACCGAGGAGGCACCATGACCCCGTCCACCACCACCCACGACACGTTCGTCATCGAACGGCGGTACGACGTGCCCGCCGCCCAGGTGTTCAGGGCCTGGGCGGATCCCGTGCTGAAGGCCGGCTGGTTCACCGGAAACGCCGACTCCCTCGGCGACACCTACGAGCTCGAGTTCAGCATCGGCGGGCGCGAGGTGTTCCGCGCCGGGCCACCGGACGGTCCCGTCTACACCTATGAGTCCGTCTTCCGCGACATCGTGCCGGACCGACGGATCGTCTACACCTACGAGATGCACGCCGACGACGACAGGATCTCGGTGTCGGTCGCCACGGTGGAGTTCCTCGACGACGGGGCCACGTCACAGCTCCGGCTCACGGAACAGGGAGTGTTCCTCGACGGACACGACACCTCGACTCAACGCGAGGAGGGCACCCGGTCGCTGCTCGACTCGCTCGGCGCCAGCCTGGAGCGTGCCGACGCCTGAGGGGACGTCCGGGGTCTCGCCGGAGGTGCGGAGGTAGCGTGCGCCCGTGCAGATCCCCCCTGACGACAAGGACTGGACGTGGGTCCTCGAGCGGCCGTGCCCGGAGTGCGGCTTCGACGCCGGTCGCGTCGCCGCGACGGACGTCTCGGCACTGCTCCGGCAACTGGCGGCGTCGTGGCAGGCGGTCCTGACCCGCCCCGAGGTCGCGGTGCGGCCGCAGCCGACCCGTTGGTCGCCGCTCGAATACGCCTGCCACGTGCGCGACGTCTTCACCCGCTTCGACACGCGGCTCCAACTCATGCTGACGGTCGACGGTGCCGAGTTCGAGAACTGGGACCAGGACGCCACCGCGGTCGCCGAGCACTACGACCTCCAGGATCCCCACGTCGTGTCCGTCGAGCTCGGCACGGCCGGCGGGACACTGGCGACGAGATTCGACGGGGTCACCGGTACACAGTGGGAACGCACCGGGCGCCGGTCGAACGGCAGCGAGTTCACCGTCGCCACGTTCGCCCTCTACCTGGTCCATGACCCGATCCATCACCTCTGGGACGTCGCCGAGGACTGACCCCAGCCGGGCTCGCCGCCCACCCGTGTGCTCCGGTGGCGGCAGGTCCGACGACCGGCGGCAAGGATGGAGGGCATGCCCACCGCCACCACCCTGTCCGGTCTCACGCTCACCTACGACACCTTCGGATCACCCGATGATCCGCCGGTGCTCCTCGTGTCCGGACTCGGCACCCAGCTCATCTCGTGGGACGAAGGACTCTGCGCGCTCCTGGCCGGCGCCGGCAGGTTCGTCATCCGCTTCGACAACCGCGACGCCGGCCTGTCGACCACGTTCGGCGACGACCCGGTCGACCTGGCCGCCGTCCTCCATGCGGCAGCGACCGACGACATGGTGACGGCCCGGTCGCTCGTCCCGTACACGTTGAGCGACATGGCGCAGGACGCAGTGGAGCTGCTCGACGTCCTCGGCATCGGGCGGGCCCACGTGGTCGGCGCCTCGATGGGCGGGATGATCGCCCAGACGATGGCCATCGAGCACCCGACTCGGGTGGCGACGCTGACGTCGATCATGTCGACGACCGGCGAGCCCCAGTACGGCCGGTCCAGCCCTGAGGCCCGCGAGGTACTGCTCAGCCCCGTACCGACCGAGCGTGCGGCGTACATCGAGGACTCGGTCCGCGCCCTCGTGTGGCACTCGAAGCGGTATGCGGACCCAGAGCAGGTCCGATCGTTGGCAGCCAGGTCGTTCGACCGCTCCTTCTATCCGGTCGGCACCGGCCGGCAACTCGCGGCCATCACCGCGAGCGGGTCCCGCGCCGAGGGCCTCCGGGAGCTGGCGGTGCCGACCCTGGTCATCCACGGCCTCGACGACACGCTCATCGAACCGTCCGGCGGCCGGCGCACCGCGGAACTGGTGCCCGACGCCGAGCTCCTGCTCGTGGCCGACATGGGGCACGACCGCCCGCGCCCACTCTGGCCGGGGCTGGTCGAGGCCATCGTCGCCCACACCACGGACTGACCCCCGGACACACCGGGTGACGGCGCGGTCCCGGACGTGCAATCGTCTGCCCATGGTCGGATCGGCAGCGATGGGAGTCACCAACCTGTCCGCCTTCGTGGCCGCGACCGTGGGCCGTCCCGGGCGTGTCCAACCGGTGCCCGGCGGCGACGCGGTGGCCAGTGCCGTGCCACTGGGGAACGGTTACCTGAACGCCGGCTTCCGCACCGACGTCATCGTGCCCGCCGTCACCTTCCTCGACGGCCTGCGATCCGTCTTCGCCGCGGTGGGCAGTCCCTACGTGGTGTGGGTCGAGTCCGCGGACGACGAACTCCTGTCGGCCGCCGTGGTGGCCGGTGGGGTGCCCGACGACAGGGCCACGCCCGCCATGGTCGTGGCCGGGCACCTGCAGGGGCCTCCCGACATCGAGGTCCGCCCGGTCGTGGACACTGTCGACCGGCCGGTCTTCGCACGGTTGTGCGAGGACGGGTACGACATCCCGGGCCTGGCCTGGTTGCTCGAGAGCCAGGGGTGCTTCGACGCCCCCGGGGTGACCTGGGCCATCGCGTCCGCCGGCGGCACGGACCTCGGCGTCGGGTGCGGGTACTCCGACGGCCGGACCGGTGGGATCTACTACGTGGCCACGCCCCCCGAGCATCGCGGGCGTGGTGCCGCCGCCGCCGTCACCGTGTGGCTCTCCAACGGACTGCTCGACGCCGGTGCGTCACAGGTGACCCTGCAGGCGAGCGAGATGGGGAGGCCCGTCTACGAACGACTCGGGTTCCGCTCAGCGGGGTCGTTCCTCCGGCACACCGTTCCGGCACCCGACTGAGTCGTGCCGCCGGACGGACGGGACCAGCCGCCGGTGGCTGGCGTGCCACGCGGCGCCGCGGCGCTCAGAGCAGGTTGTCGGACGGGCCCGGTCGGTCGAACTCCCCCGAACCCATGAGACGGGCCACCTCAGGGCCTCCACCGGGACGACCTGACAGGTCGTCCACGACGCCACGGCGGTCGGCATCCGACTTGTTCTGGCTCAGCTTGGCCTTGGCCTCGACCCGCTCCACCACGATCTCGAAGCCGACGATGCCCCGGGCCAGCGTCGACACGTAGTCGGCTGGCGCGTCGGACACCTGCCAGGGCTGCGATCGGGCGGACTCGTGGGCGTCGGTCAGGTCGGTGACCACCGCCAGCGTGTCGGCCGCGTCATCGGTCAGGCGGAACATCCCGTGCAGGTGGACCTCGACGTAGTTCCAGGTGGGCACCACCCTGCCCGTCTCCGCCTTCGAGGGATAGGCGGACGGGGACACGTAGGCGTGGGGGCCGACCATGAGTGCGAGGGCGGACATGGGTGTGTCGCCGAGCCTCGCCTGCGGGTTGGATCGGGCCAGGTGGCCACGCAGCCGCCACGGCCCACCGTCGGCGGGGACGTCGAGCAGGAGGGGCACACTCGAGGCCACGAAGCCTCCGCCACCGTCCCCCGTGACGACCTGGGCGAAGGCGAGGTCGCGCACCAGTCGGGCGATCGCCCCGGCGTCGGTCACCTCGAACGCGGGCGTCCGGTTCACGGTCGCCTCACAGCATCCGCCGTTCGGCGGCCCAGTTGGTGAGCTGATAGCGGTTCGCCAGCTGCAGCTTCCGGAGCACGGCGGACACGTGGCTCTCCACCGTCTTGGTCGAGATGCCCAGCTCCCGGGCGATCTCCTTGTAGGCATAGCCCCGCGCGATGAGCCGGAGGACCTGCCGTTCCCGGGGGGTCAGCTGGTCGAGCTCGGGATCGAAGGTCGGGGTCGGGGCCGGCCCCTGCGCAGGGTCGGCGAAGGCATCCAGTACGAAGCCCGCCAGCCGGGGGGAGAACACGGCGTCGCCCTCGGCGATGCGCTCGATCGCTGCGACCAGGTCGGGACCCGAGATGTGTTTGGTCACATAGCCCCTCGCCCCCGCCCGGATCACGTCGATGACGTCCTCGGCCGCATCGGACATCGACAGCGCCAGGAACGCCACGGTCGGCGCCTCGGCGAGCACCTGCTCCAGCACGGCCCGGCCACCACCGCCCGGCATGTGCACGTCGAGCAGCACGACGTCCGGGTTGCGCTCGAGGATCAGCTCGACCGCCGCGCCCACCTCGTCGGCCTCGCCCACGACGTCGACGGCGTCACCCAGCTCGGCCCGGATGCCGGACCTGACGAGCGCGTGGTCGTCTACCACGAACACCCGGAGGCGTCCGGTGGCCGTCACCTCGTCGCCGCGGCGCGGGGCAGGACCAGTTCCACCTCCGTGCCCTCCCCGGGGGCGCTGTGGACGGCCACGTCACCGCCGACGCGCTCCATCCGCTCGACCATCGAGCAGGCGATCCCCTGCCGGTCCTCCGGCACCGACGCGGGCTCGAAACCGACTCCCAGGTCCCGCACGTAGGCAGACACCGTGCGTCGCTCGACCTCGACGAAGACGGCCACCTGCGTGCAGCCCGACCACTTGGCGGCGTTGACCGTCGCCTCGCGACAGGCGCCGACCAGTGCCGCCACGCCGTCGTCCATCGGGCAGTCACCCACGACGATCAGTTCGACCCCCACGCCGTAGCTGTCCTCGACCTCCTGCTCGATAGCGGCGACTGCGTCGGTCAGCGTCTCGGGGCGTTGGCCGTGGCGGCCCAGGCGCTCCGGGTCGAAGAGCCAGTGGCGGAGCTCGCGTTCCTCACGCCGGGCCAGCCGCACCACCTCACGCGGGTCACCCGACGCCTTCTGGATGAGGGAGAGTGTCTGGAGCACCGAGTCGTGGACGTGGGCGGCCATGTCGGCCCGCTCCTGGGCCCGTACCCGCTCCCGGCGCTCGGTGGAGAGGTCCCGCAGGGTCCGGACCCACCACGGGGCGAACAGCACGAGGAAGCCACCGACGAACAGCGCCGTACCGACCAGGACCCCGAGGGCCGCACCGGAGAAGCTGCCGGTGCGGGACAGCTCGCCGACACCGACGAGCACCAGCGCGAGGCCGAGCACCGCCCGCACGGCGACGCGCCGCCAACCCGGACGGCTGCCGGCCACGCCCGGCGCTGCGTTGAGGCGCTCCCGCAATCTGGACGTCTCCGCGGTGGAGGCGCCCCGCCAGACGACGAGCGCCCCGACGGCCCCGACCAGGAGGGTGAGCGTGGGCACCCCCAGGTCGCTGACGCCGAGGGATCGGGTCACGAGGAGCACGGCGAACAGCGCCGAGGAGAGGGCGAGCACGATCTGCAGCTCGCGCCGGTCGGCGACGACGCGGGACGCGATCGACTCCGGTTCCCCCGTGACGGGGACGAACACCCACATCGCCACGTAGGCGAGGATGCCGATCCCGCCGAGGAAGATCGACACCACGGCGGCCACACGGACGGCGGTCGTCCCGACCGCCAGCCGCGCCGCCAGTCCGGCACACACGCCGCCGAGGATGCTGTCGTCGGCGGAGCGGCAGAACGGCCGCACGGGGCGGCGGCGCGCCGGGGTCAGGGCGCTCCGCTCGTCGGATCCGCCCGGCGGGCGCGGGGTGGTCAGTGTGTCGGCGGGTGGGGACGGGCGTCTGCGTGCGATGCACCAATCCTTGCACGGCGCCCCCGTCCGGGCGATGGGGGACAACCCCGAGGGCGGCCGGGGATGCCGGGTTCCACCTGGGGATGTCCCCGATTGCCGGTGGAGGGCATCCGGCACAGAGTGCCTTCATGACCATTACCGAGGAACTCCCGACCGGACCACCGAGCGACGTGCCTCCGGAGACACCGGATCGGGAGCCCGTGGAGTCGTCGGAGCCGCTCCCGCTGCGCCGCAGCACGACGAAGCGCCTGGTCGGCGGGGTGTGCGGTGGCATCGCCGAACGGTTCGAGGTCGACGCCACCCTCGTCCGCATCGGCTTCGTGGTGGCGGCGTGCCTCTGGGGAGTGGGCGTCGTGGTCTATCTCGCGCTGTGGGCGCTCGTGCCGACGCCCGACGAGGCCGGTCGGACACCGGGAGCCCGCGTCGGCGCAGGCACCGACGAGGAGTCGTCCCGGCCGTCGTGGACCTCCTACGTCCTCTTGACCGCGGCCCTGTTCCTCGGGCTCGTGATCAGCACGGCCTGGTGGGGTGGACCGGGGTGGGGTGGCGGCCTGGGCTTCGCCTGGTTACTCGTGTTGTTCGTCGTCGTCGTGGTGGCACTGCGGCGACCCGCACCTCGGCTCACACTGGGTCGGGTGTTCCTGACCCTGGCCCTGATCGTGCTCAGCCTGGTCATCCTCGCCACCGGGGCGTTCTTCGGCGCAGTGGCCATGACCGGCGTGCCGATGACCGGCGGGATCGGTCAGCGTGTGGTCCAACCGACCGCCCCGTCCGAACTCCGGTCCACCTACCGGATGGCCATCGGCAACCTCACGATCGACCTCACCCACGTCCCACTCGGCACCGGCACCGTCACACGCACCGTCACGGCGTCGGTCGCGGTGGGCCGGCTCGTGGTCGACGTGCCCCGGGGGGTGGTGGTCGACGTGGACGCCCACAGCGGCATCGGCTCGGTCGACTACGGCTCGTCCGGACCAGGAGCGTTCGCCGCTCCGCTTACGGCGTTCGGGCCGGCCCGGCCACAGCTGGTCATCGATGCCCAGGTCGGAATCGGCCAGGTGGCGCTTCAGCGCGGCTCGTCCTGACGCCGTACCGCCGGCGAGCCGGCTGAGATGAGGTCAGCCGGCCGAGGTGAGGTCAGGTGGGAGCTGGACCGGCCGCGATCCAGTCGTCCGTGGTCAGCACCGTGGCTTGCCGGGGGAAGACCTTCTCGAGGAGCACGCGATGCACCTCCGGGTCCTGGTCGGCGCACGCATCGGCCAACACCGTCAACCCGAAGTCCAGGTCGGCTGCCTGTCGCAGCGTCGAGAGCACGACACCGCTGGTGGCGATACCGGCCAGGACCAGCGACGACGCGTCCAGTGACCGGAGGACGACGTCGAGATCGCTCCCCGCGAAGGCGCTCACCCGCTTCTTGACCACCACCACGTCCCCGGGGGCCGGGGCCACCGCCGCATGGATCTGGGTGCCCGCATCGTCCACGGACAGGTCGGTGCGGCCGCCGAGGGACGAGAACGCCCGGTTCCTGGGGTTGATGTCGCCACCACCCGGTCGGAAGGCGACCCGCACGTAGACGACGGGCAGGCCGGAGGCACGTGCATGGTCGGCCGCTGCAGCGACCCGGTCGAGCAGTGCAGCAGACCCGTCGGCGATGCGTTCGACGATGCCGTTCTGGACGTCCATGACCAGGAGCGCGGTGGTTGACATCTCTCAGTTGTAGCCGCTGCGGATGGCGCTGCGAGTCGCGGTGCCGTCGGCGGGGGTGCCGTCAGGCCTCGAGCGTGACGTTGAACATCCAACGCACCCCGAACCTGTCGAGACAGGTGCCCCAGAGGGACCCCCACGGCATTGGATTCAGGCCGGTGGCGTCCGCGCCACCGTCGGACAGCGCGGCGTAGAGACGCTCGGCCTCCTCACGGGTGTCCGGCTCGAGGTTGAGCGTGGTGTTATTGCCCACCTTGAGCAGATGGCCCATCGATTCGAGCATATCCGTGCCCATCAGGACGTGCCCCGCCAGGATCGGCAGCTCGACGTGGAGGACCTTCGACCGCTCCTCCTCGGGGATCTCGGGGGCCCCGGGACCCGACGGCATCTCACCGAAGCGTTGGAAGGGGACGGAGAACTCGGTACCGAAGACCGACGCATAGAACGTGAACGCCTCCTCGGTATCACCCTGGAAGTTCAGGTAGGTGCTGACACGACTCACGGTGGTCTCCTCAGGTAGGGATAGCGCGACGGGACGGCCACAGCAGTGCGTCCGTGGCCATCGTGGTGTACCGAACGGCACGTTGCAAGGGGCACGCCTCCGGGCGCGGGCGCTCCTGGACCGTCACCCCTCGTCGGGCAGGATGCCGGTGGCGGACGTGGCCACGAAGGTCGCCACCAGGCGTCTGTCGTCCACCATCGCCCGCCGGTAGGCGTCCCAGTCCTCGTGTTCGCCATTGCCGAGGCGGTAGTACTCCACCAGCCGGTCCACGACCTGGTCGTCGGGCGATGCGGCCACCGGGCTGAGTTCCACGGTGCCGTCGAGGCTCACCCAGGTGAAGGGGTCGTCACCGGCGATGTAGAAGGCGGCACGCGGGTCGCGGCGCAGATTCCTGGTCTTGGCCCGGTCGTCGGTGACCGAGACGGTGAACCGGGCGCCGTCGGCACCGAAGAAGACCACCGACTGCTGGGGCCGGCCGTCGGAGCGGAGCGTGGTGAGCACGGCGTTGCGGCGTCCGGCGGCAAATGCGAGCGCACGTTCCAGTTCCATGTCTGCACTGTACGGCGGAGTCGTCGGAGCCGCCACGGTCGGGGACGACGGGCGGATCGAGGACACCCACACGGGAGGACGGCTCAGGTGTCGAGGCCGAACTCGGCCAGCCGATCTGCCGGCACGAGGTCCAGGTAGTCCGCACGGTGGCCGTCGATGACGTCGGCGACGTACGAGCAGTGCGGCAGCACCGCCAGGCCCCGGGAGCGGGCGTCGTCGAGGACGGCCCGCACCAGGACGACGGCCAGGCCCCGACCCCGGTGGTCAGGATCCACCTCGGTGTGGTCGACCTCGATGGCACCCGGGGACAGGCGGTAGGTGGCCAGTCCGACCAGGACACCGTTCTGGGTGACCTCGTAGCGATGGCGGTCCGGATGGTCGGTCACCTCGGTGCTCACCGGGAGGCCTCCGGCGCCGGCAGCCACGGGGGTCGCGTGGTCGCGTCGGGATCGATACGGGCCAGGATCTGCTCGGTGGCCTCCCGCAGGCCCCGCACGTGCTCGTCGTCCAGTGGGTCGAGCACGAGGTCCCGCACCGCCCCGACGTGACCGGGAGCCGACGCAGCCACCAGGTCGAACCCCTCCCCGGTGAGCACCGCACGGATGCACCGCCCGTCGTCGGGATCGGGTGCACGGAACAGGAGGCCGCGGGACTCGAGCTGGCGGGCGGCGTGGGACAGCCTCGATGGCGACGCGTTGGTGAGCGCGGCGAGCCGGCTCATCCGCAGCGCCCGGTCCTCCTGTTCGGACAGCATCGACAGGACCGTGTACTCGAACAACGAGAGGCCCGCACTCCGTCCCAACTGGGCGTCCAACAGCGGCGGTAGCCGGGCGAGCAGACGCAGCAGCCCGAGCCACGCCTCACGCTCCTCAGGATCGAGCCAGTGGGTTCCCCGGGCATCCACGGCCCCGGGCGTCGCCAACCCCTGATCCGATCCCGGCCGGATCAGCTGCTCTCTCACCTGGGACATTGCCACAGCCTAGTGCCTTTGTTTGAACATTCAATTGAATATGCTACTGTTTAGTTGCGGAGACAATTACCGGGAGTTCCGCACCCCGACAGGAAGGACGTCCCACCATGACCTCGCCGATGCTCGCCACCGAACCCGGCGCGTCATTCGACGCCTTCCTCCGTGACTCCGCCCCGTCGTCACTCGACCACGCCCTCTGGACCCCGGATGCGGGGCCCATGCCGGCCCTCTACGTGAGCCACGGCGCCCCGCCCCTCTTCGACGACCCGGTGTGGATCGACCAACTGTTCCGGTGGTCGCAGTCGCTGCCGACGCCGACCGCGGTGCTCATCGTGAGCGCCCACTGGGAGGCGGCGCCGATCCGTCTGTCCGGCGCGGGCGCCTCGGTCCCTCTCGTCTACGACTTCGGCGGCTTCGCGCCGCGGTACTACGACATGACCTATCCCACCCCCGACGCCTCCGCACTGGCCGCACGGGTGTCCGCATTGCTGTCCGATCACGAGCCGGTCCACCAGGACCCGACCCGAGGGCTCGACCACGGCGCCTGGGTGCCGCTGAAGGTCATGTACCCCTACGCGGACGTCCCGGTGCTCCAGCTCAGCATCCCCACGCACGACCCGGCCCGCCTCCTCGAGCTCGGTCGTCTACTCCGCCCCCTGCGAGACGAGGGGGTCCTCGTCATCGGCTCGGGCTTCATGACCCATGGGCTCCCTTACCTCACCCGCGAGCAGTTCATGGGGAACGGTGTGCCCGAGTGGTCGGTGGAATTCGACCGGTGGGCGGCGGCCGCGCTCGACACCGGCGACGTCGACCGTCTCGTGTCCTACCGCGACCAGGCCCCCGGGATGCCCTTCGCTCATCCGACCGTTGAGCACTTCGTCCCCCTCTTCCTCGTGCTCGGGGCCGCCACCACACCCGACGCACCGGTCGAGACCACCGTCGACGGGTTCCAGTTCGGACTGGCCAAGCGATCGTTCCAGGTCGCCTGAGTTCGTCACGACTCGGGAATCCTGAGCGACCGATCGGTGTTTATGGGTACAGAACCATTATGAGAGATGACACCGACTTTGCGCGCAGCACGACAACCGTTCACCCCGAGGTGACGCCCGACCCGGGAGTCGCGCCCTGGCGACGACCGGCGGCCATTGCGGTCGGGGTCGCGGGACTCGCCCTCTACAACTGGTGGATCCCGGTGGCCTTCGACCGCCGCCTGATGACCAGCCCGAACGAGCTCTTCAGCGATCTCGAAGCCACCGGCCGGCCCGACGCCACCCTGCTCCAGCACCTCGACCTCGCGGCCGGGATCGTGCTGCTTGCGGCGCTGCTCCTGCGCGGCGCGGTTGGGCGCACGGGACGGCGGTCGGAGTGGCCGTGGCTCCTGGCCTTCGCCGTGGCCGGCGCTGTGGGCGGGCAGTTCTCCTATGCCTGCCCCGAGGGCCTGAGCGCCTCGTGCCGGGCCGCCGAATGGCGGCTGGCCCTCCCCCACCACCACTACGTGCACGTGGCCGCCGGCATAGCCGAGTTCACCTTCGGCACCGTGGCCGTCTACCTGGCCTGGCAGCGGACCAGGGCCAAGGAGACGCCGATCACCAGGACCGTCCGGTGGACGGGTCGGATGATGGTCGTCGCCTATCCGCTCCTCGGTCTGGCCTACGTGACCGACCATTTCGGGGCGTTCGTCGAGCCGATCTTCTTCACGTGCTTCTCGCTGATGGTCCTGGTCGAGCTCCTCGAGACGGACCGGGCGGCCCGTCCCGGCGGGCGTACCGCCGAGCCGATGGGATTGGTCCGCCACTCCGGTTCGACTCGGCAACGGGTGTCCGGGGGCTGAGCCGGCATCGCCGTCCGCCACGCGCTCGACTGCGTGACGGCTGGGTTCGTCGCCAGTAGTGGTGGCCCGGTCTCAGGGGGCGAACGCCGACGTCGGGTCGGCGTAGGTCTTGAGTTCGATGACGTTTCCGGCCGGATCGACGAGTTTGCACTTCGTCTGTTCACGGGGCGTCCCGCCGTGGTCGGTCGCGACGCGTGCGAGCCACGTCACCGAGGGGTCCGCGTCGAGCTGCCCGACGACGGTGGCGAACGTGTCGGCGTCGAGGGTTGCGCCGAAGTGCCTGGCACCCTGCTCTTCGAGCGACAGGACCTGGTCGGGACGGCCCTGCAGGGTGAGCTGAAGGCCGAAGAACCAGACATCGAGCCAGTCCCCACGTTCGCGACCGGGGCGGCACCCGAGTGTGTCGACGTAGAAGGCGCGTGCCGCCGGCAGGTCGTCCACCACGATCGAGAGGTGCAGTACCGGATCCACGGGAAGACGCTACCGTCCCCGAAGCGATGCTGTCCGGGGCACCCTCCTATCCTGGTCCGGGTGCCCGCCCCCGCACCACCTCCGGATGCCGGGTCCCCGATGTCCGACCCCACCGCAGTCGGACGCCTGGTGGCCTACGGCCAGCGCGGGTTCTTCACGATCTCGGTCATCGATGCCGCCGCCATCGGGATCTCGATCGGCGCGCTGGTCGCCATCAACCAGGTGGCTGCCCCGGACCACCTCCCGTTCCTGGTGGCCTCGTTCGCGTCGTCGGTGGTCGTACTCTTCTCGCTCCCGGGTCTCGATATCGCACGGACCTGGAACGTCGTCGGTGGCCAGTTCCTCGGTGCGCTGTCCGGCTTCCTGTGCGTGACGGTCCTGGGCGGCACGCACCTGGCACTCGTGGCAGGCCTCGCCGTGGCCCTGTCCTACGCCCTCATGCAGGTATGCCACGCCCTCCACCCGCCAGGCGCCGCCACCGCGCTCATCGTGGCCGTGGACCCCTCAGCACAGGGGGCGAAGTTCCTACTCTTCCCGGTGCTGGTCGGCATCGTGCTCATCGTGGCCTTCGCCTGGGTGGTCCGCTCCGTCGAGGCACGAGTGATGCTGCGGATGGACGCCGCGCGGCCCGTCGCCGACGACGGGTGACGGGTGATCGGGTCAGGCCGTCAGTCTGGCGAACGTGCCCTCGGGCAGCGCTACCTCACGGGCACCCGGAGTGGCGAAGTCCACCGTCGCGAGGTCGACCGACTGCGGGTCAGGCGTCCTGGCCCGCGATCTCCCGGTGCACTTCCTCCATGTCGAGGTTCACCGCCTGGGAGATCAGGTCCTCGAGTGCGTCACCGGGCAGGGCTCCCGGCTGGCTGAACACGATCACCTGCTCGCGCAGGATCATCAGCGTGGGGATGGATTGGATGCCGAACGAGCCGGCCAACTCCTGCTGTGCCTCGGTGTCGATCTTGCCGAAGACCAGATCAGGGTGGCCCTCCGACGCCTGGTCGAAGACCGGTCCGAACGTACGGCACGGCCCGCACCACGAGGCCCAGAAATCGACCAGGACGGTGTCGTGGGTCGACACCACCTCTGCGAAGTTCTCCTTGGTCAGTTCCACCGTTGCCATCGTGCGCTCCCTTCTGAGCAGTCCAGGGTGGTCAACGCCGTCGGGCCACGGCGCATTCCGGGTCCGGTGCCCGCACCCGGTCGACGATCACGTCCCCCGCGTGTCTGTCTCCTGCAGGACCAGGCCGTTGCCGTCGGGGTCGACGAACGTCACGAACCGGCCCCACGGTGCCGACTCGACCTCGTCCGGGAGCTCGACGCCCAACCCGCCGAGACGCGTGATGTCCGCGTCGAGGTCATCGGTCTCGAGGACCGTCCCCCGGGTCTGGCCGGCTGGCATGGACTCGAACCAGGTCACCAGGGTGATCGAGGTGGAGCCTCCGGGTGGCCGGACCTGGACCCAACGCATGCCGGGACCCATCGGCAGGTCGTTGACGAGCTCGAAGCCGAGGACGTCCACGTAGAAGTCCCTCGCCCGGTCCTGGTCGGTCACCGGGAGTGAGAACACCTGGACGCCGGTGATCGCCATACGTCAGCTGACCTTCAGGAGGTCGACGATGAAGATGAGCGTGTCGTTGGCGGCGATACCCGATCCCGGCGACTGGTCGCCGTAGCCGAGGTTCGGCGGGATGATGATCTCACGGCGTCCGCCGACCTTCATCCCGACCACACCTTGGTCCCATCCAGCGATGACCTGCCCCTTGCCCAGGACGAACGAGAAGGGTTGGCCCCGGCTCCACGAGGAGTCGAAGATCTGCTTCGACGAGTAGGCCACGCCCACGTACTGGACGCTGACGTTGTCGCCGGCCTCGGCGGTCGCGCCGGTTCCCACGATCAGGTCCTTGGTCTCGAGCTGCGTAGGCGGCGAGCCGGGGGGCACGGTGATCGTCGGCTCGGTGCCGATCGTGCCGGGTGCCGACGGGTCCGAGATGGTGGCGTACGTCGACGGCGTCGTCGACGTACCGCCGGTGGTCGTCGTCGAGGCCGCCGTGGTGGTCGTGGTCGAGCTCGACGACGAGCTCCCGCAGGCGGCCAGACCGAGGCTCGAGGCGGCCAGGGCCACGAAGGTCCAGGTACGGAGGCGGGTCATGTGGAGGGTTCCTTTCGACGGGGCTCGGGAGGCACGCGTCCCGGGGGAGACGGTAGCCGCCAGCCGCGACCGGTGGGGGTGCACAACCCTTTCCTCCCTTCTCCGTCACACCTGGGTGCGACGGTAGCCCATGCTCCTCGACCGGCTCGCCAGCGTCACCGACCAGCTCCGGTCGTCGGTTGCCGATCTCGACCCGGAGACGCTGTCCGGGCCCGACGCCGCCAAGGTCCTCGACGCCTTCGCCGAGATCGATCGGTTGGCCTCGGCCGGCACCCTCCTGGCCGCCCGGCGGGTCGAGTCGTCCAACGTCTGGCGCCGCTCCGGCCACCGCTCGGCCGCCGCCCACGTGGCCGAGGTCACCGGTACCGGCCTCGGTCCGGCCATCAGCACGCTCGAGACCGCCCGGCACCTCGGCTCGCTACCGGCCACCGACGAGGCGGTCCGACAGGGCCGGCTCTCGGGCACGCAGGTCAAGGAGATCGCCGGGGCGGCCATCCTCCAGCCCGACGCTGAGCGGTCACTGGTCGACGCGGCCGGCCAGCAGCCGCTCAACGTGCTGAAGCTCCGTTGTCGGCGGGTGCGCGCCGCCGGATCGGACCAGAAGGCCACCTACGAAGCCATCCGGCGGGCCCGGTACTTCCGGAACTGGGTGGAGGACAACGGCGCGGTGCGCTTCGACGCTCGACTCACGCCCGACGAGGGGGCCCGACTGGTCGCGGTGGTGGCGGCCGAGACCGAACGACTCACTGCTGCGGCACGTGCCGCCGGGCTCGACGAGCCCCGCAAGGCCCTGGCCGCAGATGCCCTCGTCGGGCTGGTCGGTGCAGCGGCCGCCGAACGTGGGGTACCTCCGGGGTCGACGGGCGCATCCCGCGACGTGCCCGGCGGGAGCGACCCGTCGGTGACCGTCCACGTACGCGTCGACCATGCTGCCCTCCTGCGGGGCCACGTCGAGCCGGGCGAACTGTGCGAGATCCCTGGGATCGGCCCGGTGCCCGTCGAGGTCGCCCGCCGCCTGGCCGTCGACTCGGTCCTCAACGTGCTGGTGACCGACGGCGTCGACGTGACCGCAGTCGCGCACGCGGGTCGCACCATTCCCATCGCCCTCCGTCGGGCGCTGGTCGAGCGGGACCCCGTGTGCGTGGTTCCGGGTTGCTCGGTCAGCGACCACCTGGAGATCGACCACACCGTCCCCTTCGCCGAAGGTGGTCCGGCGAGCCTCGACAACCTCGCCCGCCTCTGCCACTGGCACCACTACCTCAAGACCCACCACGGGCACCTGCTCGAACGGACGACGCCAGCCGACGGGTCCACCCGGACCTGGCAGTGGATCGCCCCGGACGACCCGCCGGTCGTGCCCCGCCACATCCTCCGCTCCGGTTGAGTCGCGACCTTCTCGAGGCCCCCGGTGGTGTCCGTCTCCGGTCGTCAGGTCATCAGGTCGTCAGGTTCTCACAGCACGACGGCATCGCGATCGTCAACCGTGCGGAGCGGTCGTTTCGACGTACGGTCGCGGTCGGTCAGGCCGGCTCGTCGTGCTCCGCCTCGTCGTCGTCGGTGCCGTTGTCACCGGTGTGGGCGACCGCCCCCGTCCGCTGCTGCTCCGCCCACGCCGCCTCGGCCCGGAAGGCCACCTCGCGAAGGGGGAGCCCTAAGCGTCGGGCGGCCGCCACCACGTCATCGTGCTCGGCCTTGGCCCGTACCGCACTGATCTTCACCCGGATCAGCTGGCCGTCCACCATGACGGAATCGACGGATCGTGCGGCAGGCCAGCGCTCGGCCATGGTCATGCGCACGCCAAGTGACCCCGTCTCGCCCCGCAGCACTCCACGCATCTCGGGGACCACCGCCGGGTCGCAGAGCACATGGACCACATGCCCCGGTCTGCCCTTCTTCATGAGCACCGGCGACAGCCAGGCGTCATGCGCGCCGGCATCCAGCAGTGCGCTCACCGTGTGGGCGAGCTGCTCACCGGTGACGTCGTCCAGGGTCACCTCGAGCACTGCCACCGGTTGGCCGGCATCGGCCACCGGTCCGCCCGTGGCACCGGTCCGTGTCCCGACGACCACCTGGGTGCAGTTGGGCAGCTCCTCGAGTTCCCGGCTTCCGGCGCCGAACCCCTGGCTGACCACCTCCATGGCCGGCAGCGGGCCGAATCCCGAGGACAGCGCGGCCAGCAAGGCCGCGCCGGTCGGTGTGGTCAACTCGACGGGTAGGTCACGCCCCCACGTCGGGATGCCCCGGAGCAGCCCGACGACTGCGGGCGCGGGGTTGGGCAGCATGCCGTGGGCGGCGCGGACCATACCGGTGCCCGTGGCCACCGCACTGGCCCTGATCTCGTCGACACCGAGCACCTCGAGTGCCGCCGCGGTCCCCACCACGTCGATGATCGTGTCATGGCCCCCGACCTCGTGGAAGTGGACCTGGTCGACGGGTCGACGGTGCAGGGTGCCTTCCACCTCGGCCAGCCCGGCGAACGTGGCCAGGGCCCGGGCAGCCACCCGCTCGGGGAGCCTCGCTTCCTCCACCAGGCCGACGATATGGGCATAGGTGCGCACCACCACGTGGTCCTGCACCGTGACGATCGCCCGGCTGGCGGCAATGCCGCCCCGCAGTACCGGCTCGACGTCGAGCCCCCAACCACCGAACGGCAGTCGCTCGAGGAGCGCGAGCACCTCCTCGATGTCGGCGCCCGCGTCGATGAGGCTGCCGAGCGCCATGTCCCCGGCGATGCCGGCAAAGCAGTGGAACCAGGCCAGGGTCCGGGCCCCGGACGCCGATCCGGCGGGACCGTAGGCCGGCGGACCGAGGCCGTTACTGCCGTCGCTCCCGGTCACGGGAGGATCCGGGCGACCGCACACGCCGCACCGAAGCCGTTGTCGATCCCGACCACGGTGATGCCCGCGGCACACGAGGCATGCATCGCCAGCAGCGCCGTCACCCCCTCGAGTGCCGCGCCGTACCCGGTGCTGGTGGGCACGGCCACCACCGGCGCCGGAGTGATCCCTCCGACCAGGCTGGCCAATGCACCCTCCATGCCCGCCACCACGATGACGGCGTCGGCATCCCCCAGCTCGTCGGCGGAGGCGAGCAGTCGGTGCACCCCGGCGACACCGCAGTCGGCCAGCAACGTCGGCCGCAGACCCAGCGCGACCAGGGTCGCCTCGCATTCGCGGGCAACCGGCAGGTCCGAGGTCCCGGCGGTGATCACCAGGGTCCGGGCGAGTCGGGACGGAGCGGGACGCCACACAATGGTCGACAGATCACCCCGCACCTGGTCGGCACCGGTCGCACGACCGGTGACCGTGCGGACCCCGCCGCGGTGGTCGGCCAGGGCCCGGTCGACCTGGTCCAGGTCGGCCCGGGTCAGGATGACCGGAGGACCGCCGCCGGCGCCGTCGCCATCGTCGAGGAGCTCCCCGATGATCGCCGAGCACTGGTCTGCGGTCTTGCCCTGGCCGTAGACGGCCTCGGGAAGGCCCTGACGCAGTGATCGGTGGTGGTCGACCTTGGCGAAGCCCAGATCGGCAAAGGGGAGCCGCCGCAGGCGGAGCACCGCCTCGTCGGGGGAGCACGCCCCCGAGCGGACGTCGTCCAGAAGGCGCTGCAGCGCGAGTTCATCCATGATGTTCACTATCCTGCCTGTCCATGGCCCACGACGCACCTCCGGCGCCGGCCGCCGACACCCGGGTGCGGATCGGGTTCCTCGGCCCCGAGGGGACCTTCACCGAGGAGGCGCTGTACTCCGAGCCCGCCTACGCCGGCGCCGTCGTCACCCCCTTCGGCTCCCTCGTCGACGTCTTGGAGTCGGTTCACCTGGGAGCTGTCGACCTGGGATTCATCCCGCTGGAGAACGCCATCGAGGGCACCGTGCGGGACATCATCGACAGTCTGGTCTTCGACTTCGACCTACGGATCCAACGGGAGGTCGTGCTCGACATCCACCTCCACCTCATGGCCGCACCGGGCACCACCCTGGACGAGGTCGAACGGGTGGCCTCGATACCCGTGGCCACCGCCCAGTGCCGACGGTTCCTCACGGAACGGCTGCCCCGCGCCGAACTGGTGGCCACCAACTCGACCGCCGACGCCGCCCGACTGCTGGGTGAGGGTGACCCGTCCATGACCGTTCGGCCCACCGCGGCCATCGCGCCCCGACTCGCCGCCAGCCTCTACGGGCTCGAACTGCTGGCAGAGGACGTGGAGGACCACCCGGACAACCAGACACGGTTCATCGCGGTGGCCCGGTCGGGGATACCGGCACCGACCGGACACGATCGGACGAGCGTCGCCTGCTTCCAGAGTGCGGACCGCCCGGGCAGCCTCTACGCCATCCTCGGTCACTTTGCCGCCCGGAACATCAACCTCTCGAAGCTCGAGTCCCGCCCGACCAAGCAGGCCCTCGGCGACTACTGCTTCATCATCGACTTCGAGGGCCACGTGGCCGACGCCATGGTCGCCGACTGCCTGGCCGATCTCCACGCTGAACTGGCCGGGGTCAAGTTCCTCGGCTCCTACCCGGCATCAGGTGCCGCCGGCCCTGCGATCCGGGCCGAAGTCGGTGAATCTCGCAAGCGGGCCGACCAGTGGCTGGAGTCCCTGCAGGACGAGATCGACCCGACCGGGGCGTAGGCCGGAGCGGAACCGGTCCTGGGGCCCCACCGGTCGGCGACTACCCTGGCCTCCACCAGGAGGGATGGCAGAGCGGACGAATGCACGGCTCTTGAAAAGCCGCGAGGTGCAAGCCTCCGGGGGTTCGAATCCCCCTCCCTCCGCTGGTGTGATGTCGCGAGACATCCCGGACACTGCGAACCCCCGTGAACTTAGTTCACTGGGGTTTTCGCATTTTCTGGTAACCCTTCGTCAGGTCGATCGTGGTCTGGGCGATGAGTTCACCATCCTCCGAGACGACCCGGATATCGTCGCCGGCGATATAGAGGCGGACACGGGTTCCCCGCCAGGGTCGGCCCACGCCGAGGTGGAGCATCCTGTTCCCGAACCGGAGGCTGACCTTGCCGCCGACATCGACCTTGTCGTGGCGGATGCGGAAGTGTGGATCCATCCCCGACATGCCGGGTTGCGCTTTGTCCCGGGCGGCGTAGGCGGCAGCCGGGGTGATCCGCCCCCGAGCCCGGTGGGGTCGACGTTCGTTGTAGTAGTCGACCACGGCATCCACCTGGCCTTGGAGCTCGGCGATGGATGTGGCCGGGTCGCGCTTGGCGAGGAATCCCTTGAGGGTCTGATGCCAGCGTTCGACCTTGCCGCAGGTCTGGGGATGGTAGGGCCGGGAGTGCTTATAGACGACGCCGGCTCGTCCGAGGACGACCTCGAAGGCGGTGATCCCGCCCCGTGAGGCGCCGTTGAAGACCGCCCCGTTGTCGGTCAGGACCGAGGCCGGGATGCCCCAGCGACGGCAGGCCGTCTCGTAGGTGGTGAGCACGTCGGGACCCTTGGTCACTCGTCGCACGTCGGCCACGAGGATCAGCCGGGAGTGGTCGTCGATGAAGTTGAGGATCTCGACGTCGGTGCCGTCAGCCAGGGCCCAGTGCGTCACGTCGGCCTGCCAGCACTCGTTGGGCTGGTCCGCCTCGAAGCGGACGAAGGAGCTCTTCGGCCGCTTCCTCGGTTCAGGGGTGATGAAGCCCCGGCGAGCCAGGATCCGGTAGATGGTCGCCGGCGAAGGTGACGTCCCATCGAGCTGCTCGAGGTGCCAGGCGATGGTCTGCGGGCCGGCGTCCGCCCCCAGCTCACTGAGCTCCTTGCGCAGCCGGACGATCGCCTCTTCGACGGCCTCGCTCGTCCGTCGCGGGGAGCTCACCGGGCGGCGGGACCGCTCCTCGAGGGCGGCATCGCCCTCAAGTCGATAGCGGGTGACCAGGTCATGGACCCAGCTCTTCGAGCGGCCGAAGGCGGTGGCTACCTCACGGACCGACCTTCCCTCGACCAGCACGGCATCAACCACCATCCGACGGAGCACCATGGACAAATCTCCCAAAAAGAGTGTCCGCTATGTCTCGCGACAGACTGTCCAGGATGTCCTGAACTCACACACCGTCGTCCGCTCCAGGTCAGAGGCCCTTCCGGGGGCCTCTGTCCCGCGTTCGGGGCCATCCATTGCGAATCCACCGAGCGGACCGGATCCTTCGGCGGTCGTCCGGGGAACCTCTTCGTCGTGGTCCGGTGAGCCCGAATCCGGCCGTCGGGGCGATTTCGGGGACGGCAAGGCGAGCTCGCACAGGGCATGGGCGATGGCCGTGCCCTGTGCGGCGGTGGCGTGCAGGTAGCTGAGGGGCCCGTGGATCGGCGTGCCCCGTGCGGACCAGGGGCTCCGTGGTGGAAGTGCCGGCCGTGGCCGCCAGGGTGATCCCGATGTGGTGGAGCTCGTGACGTGCAGGTGCAGCGCCACCACAGTGACCGGACCGTGGAACCGGTGCACGGACCGTCTGCCGGCGGTGGCGACGGTTCCCCTGACCGGCAGTGAACGGGCACATCCGATCCGTAACAATTACGGAGACAATCTGCGTGACCTGGCGGACGATCCGATCCGCGATGCAATGATGGCCTCGTGATCGTGTCGCGGTGGTTGCAGCGTTGCGCGTGCGCCGGTGGAGCAGCGCTGGTCGCTCTGGTGGCCGGAGGTTGTGGTCCCAACTCAACTGCACCGGCTGTCACCGCCATACCTGCCCGTGACGGGACGTGCGTCGCCCGGGCGGTCAATCCGGCCACCTGCGTTCACGTCGTGGCACCGGCTCGCCCGGGCATCCTCGACTCCGAAGTCTCGGGCTGGGTGGGACGTACCTTGGGAGTCCCGGGGGAGCTCCACCGCTACGACCTTCATGACTGTTCGCTACCTGGCGGTAGTGCCGTCGGGCTCGTGTGCACCTTTTGGCCCGGCGCGCCGACGTCGGCCGTGACGAACCTGGTGCGGCGACTGGATGAGGCACGTCTGTTCCGTGCGGTCCAGATTGCCGCCCCGGGCGGAGCTCCGACTTCGGGATAGACCCCCGCACGGCACTGGTGTCCACGTTGCGCGCTGTAACGGGGTGGGATCCTGGTCGTGCCCGGAGCGAGCCCTGCACACGGGCGTCGGGGGCTGTCAAGGAGACGTGGCAGCTGACAGCCGTAGTCTCTGGATGTGCACGGACCAGAGGAAGAAGACCGGATCGAACGATCGGATCGGGATGGCAGCTCTGGGGTACGCGGGGCGGTACGCAAGATCGTCAAGCGAGGCCAGGTGGAGATTCCGGAGTCGAACGACCCCGACCGGGTTCTCTGGCAATTGGAGCAGTTCACCGGGCGGGTGGTGCAGAAGCACGGCGCAACCAGCGTGGAGGCCGCGAGAGCCCACATGGAGCTGTCGCTGCAACTGGGCCGGATGCAGAGGTGGGAAGAGGTCCGATCGCTTCGTGAGGGCAGCCTGGCGTCCTTGCGAGAGCTTCGAGGCGAGCACGATCCCGAGACACTCCAGACCGAAGTGAGTTTGGCCATCGCCCTTGCCCACACCGGTCGATCGCGTGAAACAGAAGTCCACCTCCAACATGCTGCGTCGACGAGTCTCGAGGCGCTGGGACCTGACCATGAGGTCACGCGACTGGCGCAAGCCAAGCTTGACGAGTTCCGCCGAGGTCAGCCGAACGAATGGACGGTCTGAGCAGCGATCCGGATCGCCGCCACCCGGGATGGCGGTGGCTACTGGCTGGTGGCCGCGGACGGCGGGGTCTTCGCTCTCGGAGCCGCTCCCTACCTCGGCTCCCAGGTCGGATCGACACCGCCGGGCCCGGTGACCAGCCTGGTTGCCACACCGGACGGGCAGGGGTAGTGGGAGATCGGGGCGGACGGCTCGGACACGAACTTCGGGACCGCCGCTCCCTACGGTCCCAATCCAGGTCAGACCCTGCTGGCACCGATCGTCGGCGGCGCCGTCATCCCGGGGGGACGGGTTTCCTCGGGGCGTCCGCCCGCGGAGGGGTGTACTCCTTCGGCGCTGCGACCCTGTACGACGCCATGGCCGCGACGTCACTGGCCGCACCGACGGTGTCGGAGGGCA
>Ga0302157_10000747_pt1 | contig 41578 bp, 34 predicted proteins | sample I_Bog_N3_3_FD_193502 | JGI IMG/M metagenome (GOLD analysis project Ga0302157, IMG submission 193502) | Peat permafrost microbial communities from Stordalen Mire near Abisko, Sweden - I_Bog_N3_3 | ecosystem: Environmental > Terrestrial > Soil > Wetlands > Peat | place: Sweden: Abisko, Stordalen...
CGCCTCCCGCGAGCGTGCTCGAGCTGGAAAGCCCCGACCTGCCCAAATAGCGTCCCATCCCGGGCGGTCGACTCCGCCTGCGGCGCCGCGTGCCTGCGGCGCCGCGTGCCTGCGGCGCCGCGTGCCTGCGGCGTTCAGGCGGGGCGACCTAAGCTTGAGCCGTGAAGGTTCTGGCAGCGATGAGCGGCGGTGTTGACTCGGCGGTGGCCGCAGCGCGAGCGGTCGACGCGGGCCACGATGTGGTCGGGGTGCACCTCGCACTCAGTCGCATGCCGGGAACGCTGCGCACGGGCTCGCGCGGTTGTTGCACCATCGAAGACTCAATGGATGCCCAGCGTGCGGCGAACATCATCGGCATTCCCTACTACGTCTGGGACTTCTCGGAGCGCTTCAAGCTCGATGTGGTCGACGACTTCATCGCGGAGTACGCGGCCGGTCGAACCCCGAACCCGTGCATGCGTTGCAACGAACGCATCAAGTTCTCGGCCCTGCTCGAGAAGGCGCGTGCGCTTGGCTTCGATGCGGTAGCGACGGGCCACTACGCGAGCATTCGCACGGATTCCAGCGGCAACCGTGAGTTGCATCGGGCATCAGCGTGGGCGAAGGACCAGAGCTATGTGCTGGGCGTTCTCACCGCGGAGCAGCTCGCGCACAGCATGTTTCCGCTTGGGGCGACCCCGTCCAAAGCCGATGTGCGGGCGGAGGCGGCCGAGCGTGGGCTCAGCGTGGCATCCAAGCCGGACAGCCACGACATCTGTTTCATTCCCGACGGTGACACGCGGGGCTGGCTTGCCGACCACGTGGGTGCCGCTCCCGGGGACATCCTCGACCAGTCCGGAGCCGTGATGGGAAAGCACGACGGTGCGTTGGCGTTCACCGTCGGCCAGCGGAAGGGGCTCAACGTCGGGTTTCCCACAGCCGACGGCAAGCCGCGCTTCGTCCTGGAGATCCGGCCCAAGGACAACACCGTCATTGTCGGCCCGCGCGAGGCGCTCGATCTCGCGGAGCTCGCGGGCTCGACGATCAGCTGGGCCGGGATGCCGCCGGCCGACCCCGGAACGCCGTTCGAGTGCGACGTGCAGATACGGGCCCACGCCGACCCGGTGCCGGCAGTTGCGTTCGTGCACGATGGCGAGCTGGTCATCCGCCCGGTCCTCCCGCTGAACGGCGTCTCGCCCGGCCAGTCCGCCGTGCTCTACCTCGGCACCCGCGTTCTCGGCCAGTGCACGATCGACCGCACCGTCTCTGCCCTTCCCCAGGCCGCTTCCTTCACGACCAATACCTAATTCAGGAGTTTGTGTGACGGATGAGGCTGTTGTGGCAGAAAACTGTCCATCCATCCCGATCCGTCACACAAACTCCTGAATTAGGTATGCAAGGGGAGTGGTTGCGGGGTCGGGGGTCGGCCCTAAAGTGATGGTGTGGCGGACAACTACTCGATCGGAGAACTGGACGTCGCGAAGACCGAGGCGGTGCAGCTCACCGAGCGCATCCTCGAGCTCCGCGAGGCCTACTACGACAAGGATGCGGCGATTGCGTCGGATGCCGAGTACGACGGCCTGATGCACCGGCTCGAAGAGCTCGAGCGGCTCTTCCCCGAACTGCAGAGCCAGGACAGCCCCACCCAGACCGTGGGCGGACCGACCGAAAGAACGCTGTTCGCCCCGATCACTCACGCTGAGCGCATGCTCAGCCTCGACAACGTCTTCTCGGTGCCCGAATTCCTGGCGTGGGCCACAAAGGTCGAGCGCGACTCGGGCCGCCATGTCGACTACCTGTGCGAACTCAAGATCGACGGCCTGGCCATCAACCTTCGGTACGAGAACGGCACGCTCGTGAGCGCTGCGACCCGCGGCGACGGGGTCGTCGGTGAGGATGTGACAGAGAACATCGCCTATGTGAAGTCGATTCCTTCCCGGCTCGCCGGGTCGGGGCACCCGCCTCTCGTCGAGGTGCGCGGTGAGGTCTACTTCGAGGTCGAGACGTTCCGCCGGCTCAACGAGGAGCAGGTCAAAGACGGTGAACGCATCTTCGCGAATCCGCGCAACGCCGCATCCGGAAGCCTGCGGCAGGTGCGTGAGGGCAAGAGCGCGGCCGGGCTGGTGCGCATGGACCGCCGCCTGGCGGGGCTCAGCATGCTCGTGCACGGCATCGGCGCATGGGCCAACCCTCCCGTCGACAGCCAGTCGAAGACCTACCAGCTGCTGCGGGACTGGGGCCTGCCGACAAGCACCCACTTTCGCGTGCACCCGACGAAGGAAGGCGCTGCCCAGTTCATCGAGTACTACGGCGAACACCGTGACAGCGTCGAACACGAAATCGACGGCATCGTCGTCAAGGTTGACGAGCTTGCGCTGCACGAAGAGCTCGGCGCAACCAGTCGGGCTCCGCGCTGGGCGATTGCCTACAAATACCCGCCTGAGCAGGTTAATACCCGGCTGCTCGACATCGTGGTGAGCGTCGGGCGCACGGGCCGGGCCACACCCTTCGCCGTGATGGAACCGGTGCGTGTGGCGGGCAGCACCGTTCGCCAGGCGACACTGCACAACCAGGATGTCGTCAAGGCCAAGGGCGTGCTCATCGGCGACACCGTCGTCTTGCGCAAGGCGGGCGACGTCATCCCCGAGGTTCTCGGCCCTGTCGTCGAACTGCGCGACGGAACCGAGCGCGAATTCGTCATGCCGACGAACTGCCCGGAGTGCGGCACCCGCCTGGCCCCGGCCAAGGAGGGCGACGTCGACCTGCGCTGCCCCAACGCGTTCAGCTGCCCTGCCCAGGTTCGAGGTCGCGTCGAGCATGTCGGCAGCCGCGGAGCCCTCGATATCGAGGTTCTCGGGGAGGTGACGGCCGCCGCCCTGACCCAGCCCCTCGAGCCTGCGGAGCCCCCGCTGCACAACGAGGCCGGGCTGTTCGATCTCACACTCGAAACCATTTTTCCTGTCGCGGTCATCGTTCGTGACAACGAAACAGGAATGCCGAAGCTTGATGAGAAGACCGGTGAGCCCAAGCGCGAGACCCCGTTCAAACGCCGCAGGCAGAAGAAGGACGGGCCGTTTGATCCGGATGCCGGGACGTTCGATGGCGACGAGGATTCCGTTCCCTCCAGCAATGCCACCAACCTGGTCGCCAATCTCGAGAAGGCCAAAACCAGCCCGCTCTGGCGGATCCTCGTGGCGCTCAGCATCCGTCACGTCGGGCCGGTCGCTGCACGCGCTCTCGCCGACTACTTCGGCTCGATAGAAGCCATTCGTGGCGCAACCCGGGAAGAGCTTGCCGCCGTCGAGGGCGTCGGCGGAATCATTGCGGATGCGCTGATCGACTGGTTCGCCGTGGACTGGCACCAGGACATCATCCGGCGCTGGGCGGATGCCGGCGTGCAATTCTCAACGCCGGGGCACCCGGGTCCGGGCGCTGCCGGTGAGGCGGGCGGCCCGCTCGCCGGAATCACGGTGGTCGCCACAGGCAGCCTCGAGGGGTTCTCGCGCGAGGGAGCGATCGAGGCGATCATCGCTGCCGGCGGCAAGGCGGCATCCAGTGTCAGCAAGAAGACGGACTATGTTGCCGCGGGTCCCGGGGCCGGGTCGAAACTCGGAAAGGCCGAGGAACTTGGCCTTCGGATCATCAATGCGGCACAGTTCGCCAAGCTGCTGGAAGGCGGCCCCGCGGCGCTCGACGAGTAGGGACGCGGCCCCCGACCAGGCATCCGTGCCGCGACGGGTGAACTCGTGTGATCCCGAAAATGGACGAAACCGCTCGCTGCTGAAAATAATTCGCAGATGTTACCCCGTCTTAACGTGGGTGTCCCCCATACGGGCGTGTCTACCCCCTAACATGGGAGTGCAGGCCTGTATGTCTTCTGGGATTAGGCATTTCAGCCTGTGAACGAGGGGAAGACCCGAATTGCTGTTTGACGTCGCAGCGCTTCTAATCACCTCGGCGGCACTGGGACCCGCGGCCGAGGCCCCGACCGCGCCCGCAAACTATTCGGTGAGTGCTCCACTTGACCCCGGTAACAGCGTTCCCCCGATCACGATCAATGGGGCGAGCATCCTCGTGGATCCGACCGCCATCGACCACGGCATACCCGTGTCGACTTTCGTCCTCGGCGACCAGGGGCCGGCCCAGCTCCGCAATCTGACCGGAATTTCGCTCATCCGCGGCCTCGCGGGCCTGTCGGCCAGCCAGATCGGCAAGCTGGTCGCCGCCGATCCGGCGATCATCACCAAGCTGCTGCAGGCTCCTCCAGCCGCACGGGATGTCGCGTCGCTGTGGTCGTCGCTCGATCCGGCATCGCGTTCCCGCCTCACGAGCGCTGCACCGCGTCTCGTGGGAAGCCTCGACGGTTTCCCCGCGAACGTTCGCAATGTCGCCAACCGAAGGTGGGTTGCGCAATCGATCGCCCAGCTCAAGCACCAGTTGCCGACCGTCGCCGGCCGCGCGCTCGCGGAGACGGACCAGCACGACCTGCATATGCTGACGATGCTCGAGGCGGCGCTCAAGCCGACTAAGAACGGGCCATCGCGCACGCTCCTGTCGGCCGACCCGTCGGGCGAAGGCAAGGCGGTCATCGTTCTCGGCAACATCCAGACAGCCGACTATGTCACCTACATGGTTCCCGGCATGTTCTACACCGTGGACGGCCAGCTCGGGGCGTGGACCGGCGATGCCGCCGACCTGTACTCCCAGCAGGTTGCATGGTTGAAGCGCCTGGCGGTCGAAAACCCGGCCGACGCCCACAAGACTGTGGCGGTCGTCGCATGGATGGGCTACCAGACACCCGACCTGACTAACATCGGTTCGCTGGATCTCGCCTACCAGGCACGCGATGCTCTGTCGAGTTCAGTCGAGTCGATGCAGGCGCTGCGGGCTGGCAACCTGCCGTTCACGACGATCATTGCGCACAGCTACGGTTCGACGGCTGCGCTCATGGCGCTGACGCAGTACAACTTCTCGGTCAATGCACTGGTGCTGGTTGGTACGCCGGGTAGTGCCGCCCAGTCGGCGAAGGACCTGCACGTGAAAAACACTAACGTGTGGGTGGGAGCAGCGGCGTGGGACCCGGTGCCGACCAGTGCGTTTTTCGGCAGCGACCCGTCCGCTCCGAGTTACGGTGCGCACACGATGGGAGTTTCGGGCGGCACGGATGTCATCACCGGCAGAGCCCTTGGCCAGTCGATCGGTCACAACGCGTATTTTGATCCCGGCACCGAGTCGATCCGCAACATGGCCCTCATCAGCATCAACCAGTCTGAGCTTGTGATGCAGGGCAATGCGGAAGACGCTTCACGCACCCTCGCTGCTGCAAACTAGCCTGGGTTCGATCAGTCGACGAAGTCCAGGGTGAGCTGGGCTCGGGGGCTCGAGATGCTGAGCGCTCCGGACTCCGAGATGAATGTGAATCCGCCGGCGATTACCCGCAGCAGCGCCGCATCCGCCACGTGGTTCGCGTTCGAACAACGACTCGACGGTGTGACGACAAGATCGCGCGCGACAATCTCGCCGGCATTTTGCAGGAACCTGGCCGTGAACCCGTGACATCCGGTGTTGCCGCTCATTATCCCGCTGCTGTCCAACCGCATGCTTGCCCCTCCGACCGCCGCGTAGGTCGCATTCGCGCTGGCGTCATAGTCGTCGGCTCTCGCCATGGTCAGCCGCCAGGTCCGGTTGACGATGAGCGTCGTCGGCACAGTGAGCGCCCGGGCGAATCGAAGGTCGATGCCTGGGGCGAGCAGGTCGAGCACACCACCGTCGATTGTCGAACCGCGCACCCGTCCCAGGTCAGCGAGGTAACGCTGCTCGATTTCGTGCTGGGCCCGGCTGCCGCACTTTCCAGCGTGGATGACGGCCACCGTCACCCACAGGTTCGCCTCGGTTCCGTAGACATGGGCGCGGTAGTCGCTGCAGGTCGAGCGACCCGTCGTCGTGTTGTCGCCGTCGATGGTCAGGCTGATGAGCTGGTTCGCGAGAGGAATTTCGCCCGACTGGTCCGTGCCGCTCTCCAACTCCCATTGGCCGCGCAGGCCCGGGTCCGGGCCGCCGCCGTCGCTGGGGGCGGCACACGACGCGAGCAGGAGCACGACAGCGGCCGCACCGCTGACGGCTGCCACACGCTGTGCCCAACGCACGACCGCTTCTCCTTTCGCGAAGTCGAGTCAGCACCGCTCGGCTCGACTGAGCCTTACTTTGTGCTGCGGGTGAAGAACAGGGTGTCGCCCCCACCGGTCAGAGCCAGCTGGTTGCTGCTGATCGAGGCGGTCCTGATTTTTGCCAGCGCCGCGAAGTATCGGGCTTCTGTGAGGTTGCGGCTGGGCTCTGTGCACGCCATCTCAGTGCGGATACCGACGGTGATGGTGATGGGGCCTGTGGTCGCTGTGCTTGATCGTGCACCGTAGGCATTGCATGGACCCTGGCCGCCCGAACTGGCCCCGTTCAGCGTGAGCGTGACGACGGCGCCGTCCGGACTGATGCTGCCCTTGTCGTCGGTTCCCTTGACGAGTGTCCATGTACCGAGGATCGACGTCGTCGTCGATGAGCCGCCAGGCCCCGACCCGCCGGGCCCCGACCCGCCTGGTCCCGATCCGCCGCCGCTGACGGTGGATGGCGCGCAGCTGCTCACGCCGAGGACCATCATCGCCGCAGCGCCGATCGCGATCGCCGCAGCGCGGGTGCGCCGTGCTGGGGAAAAGCGACTGGTCGTCACGGTGGTTCCACTTCGTTGAATCCGAGTGCCAGGCCGGCGCGGGTACTCTCGAGCGCGAGCGAGTTACGCGTCAGCGCGAACGTGAAACCATTCTCGAGCACGCGGGTCAGCTGCGCTGCCGCCACGCGTCCGACGTCATCGCAGGGCAGGCTGACGAAGTGCCGAACGTCATCGCTCACCAGTTCGTCACCAACCTGTCGGAAGGTCGCCGAGATGGATTCGCAGGTCGTGCGCGCCTCGATGACGTTGGGCGAGGCGAACTGGATGGACCCACCGGTTTCGCGCACAAAGGTGAGCGGCGAGTGCAGGGTGATTGCGGCACTGGTCGCGAGCTGCCAGGTGCGGTTCATCAGGTTGCCGATGGGTAGCGCGCTGGCCCGGTCGAATCGAAGGTCGACTCCCTGGGCGCTCAGGTGGAGAGCAGAGGGGGTGACGTCTGATTGGCGAACTCGCTGAAGGTCGAGCAGGTACTCCAGCTGAAGCACGCTCTGTTCGGATGTCGCGCAGTTGTAGCCGGGTGCCACGGTGGTGTCCACCCAGAGGTCGCGCTGTGTTCCGTAGATTGTGGCGGTGTAGTCCGAGCAGGTATCACGGCCCGTCGATGTGGGGCTGCCCGTGATTGCCAGTGTGATGTGCTGCCCGAGTAAATTGATCGCCCCGAAGGTGTCCGACCCGCTGACGAGCACCCACTGGCCTCGTAGCGCCGGGTCGGGTTCACCCTTCGAAACGCGCCCTTGGGAGCATCCACTGAGACCGGCGACGCACGCGACGATCCCGGCTGCCGCTACCGCCCACTTCACGCCGCGCATGACCGCACCTCCGTCGCTTTCCCACTCTGACAGACGGAACGCCGAAACGGGAGGGTCGCCTTTGCGGCGGGGCCGGGGGCTTTCGCGCCCAACTAGAATTGATGGGTTGTCCACCGAGCCGTCCGGAGTCCCATGTCCCAGCCCACGTCCGAACCGAGAGCTGCCGAGGAGTCGAAGCTGACGCCCGACGTGGTTCGTCATCTCGCCGGGCTTGCGCGCATCGCGTTGACCGACGTTGAGGTCACCAAGCTCACGGGGGAGTTGGGCATCATCCTTGCGAGCATCGACAAGGTCAGCGAGGTGGCGACGGATGAGGTTCCCGGAACGAGCCACCCCATCTCTCTTGTCAACGTGTACCGGGCGGACGTGCCCGGGGTCACCCTCACCGCTGCCGAGGCCCTCGCGGGTGCCCCGGATCATGACGGCGCGCGATTCCGAGTCACCGCTATCCTCGGGGAGGAGCAGTAATGGCCTCGACAACGGGCGAAACGCTGAACACCCTTACCGCTGCCGAACTGGGCGAGAAGCTCGAATCGGGTGAGGTCAGTTCGGTCGAGGTCACCCAGGCGCACCTCGATCGAATCGCCGAAGTCGACCCGGACGTCCATGCCTTCCTTCACCTCAACGAGAGGGCACTCGAGACGGCGGCGGGAGTGGATGCCCGGCGCCGCGCCGGCGACGCGCTCGGCCCTCTCGCGGGTGTGCCGATCGCGATCAAAGACGTTCTCTGCACCCTGGGGATGCCGAGCACGGCGGGTTCCCGCATCCTGGAGGGCTGGATCCCTCCCTACGATGCGACGGTGGTCGCTCGCCTGCGGGACGCGCACCTGGTGCTGCTGGGCAAGACGAACATGGACGAGTTCGCTATGGGTTCGTCGACGGAGTTCTCGGCCTTCGGGCCCACGCACAACCCGTGGGACCTCGACCGCATCCCCGGCGGCTCGGGCGGTGGCTCCGCTGCCGCCGTCGCGGCGTTTGAATCCCCGATTGCACTCGGCTCAGATACGGGTGGCTCAATCCGCCAGCCCGCCGCGGTCACGGGCAGCGTCGGGGTCAAACCGACGTATGGCGGTGTGTCTCGATACGGCGCGATTGCGCTCGCCTCATCACTCGACCAGGTCGGCCCGGTCAGCCGCACGGTGCTGGATGCCGCCCTGGTGCACGACATCATCGGTGGCCATGACCCCCGGGACTCCACCAGCCTTACTGACGTCTGGCCCGGATTCGCGGAGGCGGCACGGGCTGGTGCCCTGCAGGAGAGCCTCGCTGGCCTTCGGGTCGGCGTCGTCAAGGAGCTCGATGCGCCGGGGTTCCAGGCCGGCGTGAGCCAGCGCTTCCACGAAACACTGGCGATCCTGAGTGGGGCTGGCGCGGAGATCGTCGAGGTGAGTGCGCCCAACTTCGAGTATGCGGTCGCCGCCTACTACCTGATCCTCCCCGCAGAGGCCTCAAGCAACCTGGCCAAATTCGACTCGGTGCGGTTCGGGCTTCGCGTTAACCCTGCGGGCGGTGGAACGGTAGAGGATGTCATGGCCGCCACCAGGGAGGCGGGCTTCGGCCCGGAGGTCAAGCGCCGCATCATCCTCGGCACCTACGCGCTGAGTGCGGGATATTACGACGCCTACTACGGGAGCGCGCAGAAGGTGCGAACTCTCATCCAGCGAGACTTCGCGGCCGCGTTCTCCCAGGCGGACGTTCTCGTCAGCCCCGCGGCTCCGACAACCGCCTTCAGGCTGGGAGAAAAGCTCGAGGACCCTCTCGCGATGTACCTGAACGACGTCACGACGATCCCGGCGAACCTGGCCGGTATCCCCGGAATGAGCCTGCCCATGGGTCTGGCGCCGGAAGACGGCCTGCCGACGGGCATCCAGATCATGGCGCCGGCTCGAGCCGACGACCGACTGTACAGGCTCGGAGCGACCCTGGAGCGGCTGCTGGTCGAGAAGTGGGGCCACACGCTGCTGAGTCAGGCGCCGATCCTCGGATAACGGTCCTTCCCGTTCGGGCGCTCCTGCGGTGGCGGACTGCCGGATGACACTCGGATGGGGGAGTGTCCCGGTGTGAACCTGTCTGCGACCATCGACGCAGGGGGAATCGATGCATATTCGTGGCGCTCGCATCACAGTCGCGGCGCTGTCGAGCCTTGCCGTTGCGGGGAGCCTGGCCGGATGCACCGGCGTGCAGTCCTGGAGCGCGACGGTTACGGGGCCGGCGCCAGCATCCACCACGACCTCTGCCAACTCTGTGCTGAGCGCGGCGTCAGGTGACACGCCGACTCCGACGCCAACTCCAACGGTGACAGCCGCTCCAACGGCGACAGCCGCTCCAACGGCGACCTCGACGCCGGTGCCTGCGGTTTCTGCCAAGCCATCCGCGACTCCGACTCCGACCCCGAAGCCAACGGCAACCCCGACGCCGAAACCCACAGGCACCCCGAAGCCAACGGCCACTCCGACTCCGACCCCGACGCCAGTACTCGTCTACAAGAACGGCAGCTACAGCGCCACCGGTATGTACTCCGCGCCAGCCGGCACGGAGTCCATGAAGGTCACGCTGACCCTGAGCAGTGACATCGTGACCGCTCTCACCGTCACTGGTGTAAAAGTGGATGCCAGCTCGGTCAGCTACCAGAACAAGTTCGACGCCGCGATCAATGCGGTAGTCGTGGGGAAGGACCTCTCGACCCTCAAGGTCGCAACCGTCGCGGGGTCCTCGCTGACGACCACCGGCTTCACGAACGCCCTGGCGACGATCAAGGCTCAGGCCAAGGGCTAGAGAGCCCGCCTGCCGCCGCCTGGTGACCGGCACGACAGCGTTGCCGCCTCACCCGCCGAACGGTTTTTCCGGCGTACTGCTACTCGGCGAGTTGGCGTTGCCGGTACGCGATCATGTTCATCCGGTTGCCGCAGCGAACGCTGCAGAACCGTTTCGAGCCGTTGCGTGACAGGTCGACAAGCACGCCGTCGCAGTCGTGCGCATCGCAGACGCGCAGCCGGTCGGTCGCCGCAGCGCGGATGATGTCGACAAGCGCGAGCGCGACCTCGACCCTGATGCGATCTGCGAGGGGGGCATCCAGGGGTATGGCGTGAATGTGCCAATCGAATTCGTCGTGGCGAACGAGCTGCGGGAGTGCCGTGGATTCCCGAAGGATGACGTTGATCGCGACCGCGAGGTCGTCCCGTTCGAGTGTCCAGAGCACCCTCAGGTGGTCACGAGTTTCCACCACAAGGCGGCGCTCTCGTTCGGTGCGCTCGCGCGTTCCCCCGTATCGGTTGGCATCCAGCAACCGGTGAAGCTCCTCCACGGATGCGAGCTCGTCCGCTGCACTTCGCGAGGCCCCCGGCGCGGTGTTCAGCAGGCTGGCAGCGAACTCGAGGGTCTCTTCTACGTCAGGGGCAAAATGCAATTTGACTCCTTACTTTTGTCAAGACTACCGTGATTGCTGTGGTTCAGATCAAGCGTCCGTCAACGACCCTCGGGCTCGTCATCGCGGTCGTCGCGGCGGCCTCATTCGGCACGTCCGGCGCTTTCCTGAAGCCACTGCTCGAGACCGGATGGAGCCCTGCCGCGGCGGTCACGTTCCGCGCACTGATCGGTGCGGCGGTGCTGCTGCCGTTTACACTCCTTTCGCTGCGCGGTCGCTGGGCTGCCCTCTGGCGTGCGCGCTGGCGCGTGCTGCTGATGGCGCTCATCGGCGTGGCCGCAACGCAGCTGGTCTACATCACCGCTATCAGCCTTGTGCCGATCAGTACGGCCATCCTGATCGAATACATGGCTCCGCTCCTGCTGGTCGTCTACGCCTGGGTCCGGTCCCGCAGGCTCCCCAGGCTCGTGGTTCTTATCGGATCTGTTGTCGCCCTCGTGGGGCTTGTGCTCGTCGTGGGCCCCGCCGGGCACGGCAGCATCAACTATTTCGGCATTGCCTTCGCTTCGCTCGGTGCGGTCGGATGCGCGGTCTATTACGTCATTGCGGCCCAGCCCAGCGAGGGGCTGCCTCCCGTCGCGCTGGCGGGCAGCGGACTCGTGCTCGGCGGGGTCGCCCTCGCGGTCGTGGGCCTGACCGGCCTGGTTCCCTTTGCCGTCAACTTCGGTTCGGTGCACCTGTTCGGCGGCAGTGCGCCGTGGTGGGTGCCGCTCGTGGTCGTGGGTGTGCTCGGCACCGGCGTCGCCTATGCGGCCAGTATCACGGCGAGCGAGGTTCTTGGCTCTCGACTGGCATCCTTCATGGGCTTGCTCGAGGTGGTCTTCGCCGCCCTGTACGCGTGGCTTCTGCTCGGCCAGAATCTCTCAATCCCGCAGCTCGTTGGCGGCGTGCTCATCCTGGGTGGCATTGCCTTCGTGCGTTCGGAGAAGACCGATGACGTTCCGCTGGAGCCGCTCGCGGTCACAACCGAGATTCCGGTCCACCGTGACACTGTCAGCACAGCAACGTCGCCGATCGATCTCTGAGCGGATAGAGCCGATCTCTGACCGAATAGAGCGCCGGGAGCGCGCACCAGCCTACGAGAGCGACTCCGCGATCGGATCCATGAAGTACTCGAAGCTGTCCTGCGGTCCCGACATCATTCGCTGGGTGAAGACGGCGCCGAGAATGTCATAGCTCGGATCGACGAAAGCGCTTGTGCCTGTTCCGCCGGTCCATCCGTAGGAGCCGGCAGACGCGCCGGGTTTCGTACCCGAGGTGGCCACTCCCACCTCCCAACCCCAGCTCGTAGCGGGGCCGAGCAGGAGTTCGCTGCCGATCCGCTGCGACGGGCTGAGCTGGTCGCTGGTCATGGCGTCGAGTTGTGCGGCGGGGACCAGCTTGTCGTCGGCCAGCGCCGAGAGGAAGTGCAGGTAGTCCGGGACGGTCGACACGAGACCGCCCGCGAGCGTCGCGAAGGGCGCCGGGCGTTCGAAGATCCCGGCGATGGGCACGAATTCTTCGATCCCTGTCGCTGTACTCACATATTCGGTGGGCAGTTGCTGGCCGCTGAACGACGTTTCGGTCATCCCTGCCGGCTCGAAGATCCGTGCAGCAAGCAGGTCTATCAGCGGTTCTCCCGTGATGCGGGGGAGCAGGGCCGACAGGATGTCGCATCCGAGGTTGTACATCCACCGCTCCCCGGGCTGGTGCACCAGCGGCAGGTTGCCGACCCTGGCGAGGAACTCGTCCGGGCTTAGCTGGGGAGGAACGGGGCCTGCCGCGACGCCGGCGTCCTGCATCGCGATGGAGATCGGAGTCGATTCGAACACCACGCCGAGTCCGTGGGTCAGGGTGAGCAGGTGGCGGATTGTGATCGGGCGCGCGGCCGGCACCGTCTCGTGCAGCGGAGAGTCCGGATGCGCGAGAACCCGGGGGCGCGCGAGTTCGGGGGCCCACGCCCCGATCGGATCATCGAGGGCGAACAGCCCGTCCGCGATCATCGAGGCGCACAGCGCCCCAAGAACGATCTTGCTGAGAGAGGCGATGCGAAATCGCGTCGTCGGAGTGATGGACTCATTCGATCCGAAGGCCAGCACTCCCGCCGCGAAGACTTCGGTCTCGCCCTTGTGCCGCACCCCTGCCACGAGACCGGGCATCCGACCGGACTGGACGGTGTCTTCGAGTGAGCGCCAAACCCGGTCAAACGTCGCTGTCATACTCCCCACTGTTCTCGCCTCTGAGGCACGGCGTCAATGTCCTTTGCAGCTTGGGACTGTCGGTCGTCGTCCGTGCGGCATAGTGTGCATGCCATGACTCGGGTCATCTTCAACACGGCAGTCTCTTTTGACGGGTTCATCGCCGACACGCACAACTCGCTCGGCTGGCTGTTCGCCGTGGACCCTGACGACCAGCCCGATAACGCCGACTTCATGGACCACATCGGTGTGCTGGTTGAGGGATCGACAACGTACCGCTGGGTGCTGGACGAGGCCGACCTCATTGAGCAACCGCAGCGGTGGCAGGAGTACTACGGCGACCGGCCAACTTTCGTGTTCACCTCTCGGCGTCACCCGACGCCCGTCGGCGCTGACGTGCGATTCGTTCGCGGGAGGGTCGCGGATGTCCTGCCGGACATCCTCGAGGCTGCGGGCGACAAGGATGTGTGGGTGACCGGCGGCGGGGACCTTGCCGGCCAGTTCCTCGATGCGGATGCCCTGGACCGGATCGAATTGACCATCGCGCCGGTCGCCCTGGGTGCCGGTGCAGCGTTGCTCCCGCGTCGCGTCGAATCGGATCGGCTGCGTCTCGAATCTGCGGAACGCTACGGCCAGTTCGCGCGGATCGTCTACTCGGTCGTGCACGAATTGCGCGGCCGATAGCGCAACGCTCGCGACGGCCGAGCCGGGCGGCCGGTGCTTTTCGTCGCCAACTAGAATTACCTCATGGCTGCAGCCGAACTTCTTGACTACGACAAAGCGCTCGAACTGTACGAACCTGTGCTCGGGTTCGAGGTGCACGTCGAACTGGGCACTGTGACGAAGATGTTCTCGGATGCCCCCAACCCCGCCGCTTTCGGGGCGGTGGCCGCGGAGCCGAACACCCAGATCACTCCGGTGGATCTCGGGCTGCCCGGCTCGCTGCCGGTCGTCAACGAGCAGGCCGTCAGGTATTCGATCAGCCTGGGCCTCGCGCTTGGCTGCTCCATCGCGGAGACCTCGCGGTTCGCACGCAAGAACTATTTCTATCCGGACCTTGCCAAGAATTACCAGATCAGCCAGTTCGACGAGCCCATCGCCTATGACGGCGAAGTCGAGGTCGAACTGCCAGACGGACGCACGTTCACGGTCGAGATCGAACGGGCCCACATGGAAGAGGATGCGGGAAAGCTGACCCACGTCGGCGGTGCGACGGGCCGCATCCAGGGTGCTGAGTATTCCCTGGTCGACTACAACCGCGCCGGCGTCCCACTGGTCGAGATTGTCACCAAGATGATCACGGGCGCCGAGAAGGATGCCCCCGAGCTCGCCAAGGCCTACGTCTCGACGATCCGTGACATCGTTCTCTCGCTGGGAATCTCGGAGGCCAGGATGGAGCGCGGCAACCTTCGTTGCGACGCCAACATCAGCCTGTCGCCGCGTGGGTCAGGCACGCTCGGAACCCGCACGGAGACCAAGAACGTCAACTCTCTGCGGTCCGTCGAGCGCGCGATCCGCTACGAGATCCAGCGTCAGGCGGCCATCCTGCAGGCGGGCGGTACCATCGTGCAGGAGACCCGCCACTGGCACGAAGACACGGGTGTCACGTCTGCCGGGCGCCCGAAAAGCGACGCAGACGACTACCGCTATTTTCCCGAGCCTGACCTTCTGCCGGTGGTTCCCGGTGCCGCTTTGATCGAGGAGCTGCGCGCAGCGCTGCCCGAGAAGCCCGCGATTCGTCGCCGCCGGCTCCAGGAGGCATGGAGTTTTACGGACCTCGAGTTCCAGGATGTCGTGAACTCAGGCTTGCTCGTGGAGATCGAGGCGACGGTGGCGGAGGGCGCCATGGCTCAGTCCGCGCGCAAGTGGTGGACCGGGGAAATCGCGCGCCTCGCCAATGAGCGTGGGGTGGATGCGTCGTCACTGGTGAGCCCGAAGGATGTCTCCGAGTTGATCGCCCTGGTCGAGTCCGGTGAGTTGACGGACAGGCTCGCCCGCCAGGTGCTCCTGGGCACGATCGACGGGGAGGGTTCGCCGACCCGGGTGGTCGAGGCCCGCGGCTTGAAGGTCGTCTCTGACGACGCTGCGCTGCTTGCCGCCATCGATGAAGCCCTGGCCGCGCAGCCTGACGTCCTTGAGAAGATTCGGGAGGGCAAGGTTCAGGCCGCCGGTGCGGTGATCGGCGCTGTCATGAAGGCCATGAAGGGCACTGCGGACGCGGCCCGCGTGCGTGAGCTGGTCCTGGAGCGCGCGGCATCCTGATTGCGGCCGCATCCTGATTGCGGCGGCATCCCGGCTGCAGGCCTAACGGCGAATTGCACGCCTTCGTGGCTTCCACATCGGTGTGGTCGCGAAGACGTGCAATTCGGGTCACTGCACTTCGGACTGTGTGGCTCCCGCATCAACGGGAGCCACACAGGGTCAGTGCGCTTGCCGGCGGAATCGGAGCGCGATAACCCCGGCCGCGATGACGACGATGACCAATAGCAGGATCAGCCACGTCCACGGTGCAACACTGCCTGCTGGCGTCGAGTCGCTCGTTTTCTGAACCTGACCGGTTGTCTTTGACGCGAGCGTCGGTCCCGTGCCGGTCGAGGCGATCGCCGGTGCCTTACCGACCGTCAGTGTTTCCACGGCAGAACTGCCAGCCAGCGAGGTCGTGCTGCCACCGTACTGGGCAGAAACCGTGTGGGTCCCGGATGCCAGTGTCTTCGGAAGCTTCACGACCGCGATCCCAGCGAACAGCAGCACCGACTTGTACGCCGCGCCGTCGACCGAGACCGTCACCGTGCCGACTGCGAACGTGCCGCCCGACGACACCGAGACCAGCGCGGTCCCTGCCTGCAGGTACGGCACCGTTGCGGGGTCGATCGACAAGTTCACAGTTGGGGTCGACTTGCTCACTCCCTTCGCGATCGAGAGGGATGCCACAGCGGACACCCGGCCTGAGACGTCCGTCGATTCGAACTGCAGCGTCTGCGCTGCGGCGCTCGGGTGCAGTGGACCGGTGTACGTGGCCCAGGTGCCTCCAGAAACCCGCCAGCTGATCGATGCAACGCCGGATCCGGTGTCGGCGGCCGTGACGGTCACGGTGCGTGTGCTGGAGTTGTATGAGTCGGTAACTGTCGGGTTCGCCAGGTCGACCTTCGCCGTGACCGATCCAGCGGCCGTGGTGGCCGTCGAGGTGCGGTACTGGAGGGTGTCGGTGCCGGCGGGCAGTGCGACCGGGGTGGCGTAGGTGTTCCAGGTGGTCCCGTCGAACGAGTACTGGATCTTCTCACCGGCGGCGAGCGTCGGCGCGGTGAGCGTCACGGTCGGGGAGGTGATGTACCAGCCCGCCGCGCCGTTCGGTGCGGTCGGCGAGATCGTCGCGGTGACCGCTGCCCCAGGCTTCAGGATGACGGGAGCGCTGACGTTTCCGGCGTTGTCGGTTGCGGTGAACTCGAGGGTGACCGTACCGTTGCCGACTGCTGTCGGTCCGGCGTAGGTCGTCCAGGTTGTTCCGCCATTCGTGCTCACCTGGATTCCGCTGATACCGGAGTTCGAGTCAGACGCGGTTGCGCTGTAGGTGCGCGTCGTCTGGTTGAACAGCGGGGTCACGACCGGGGCGATGGTGTCTGTCTTGAGCGCGATCGATTTGGTCGTCTCGGTGATCCCAGCCCCGATGGTGCGGTAGCTCAGGGTCACGGATCCATCGGGGATGGTGATCGGACCGGTGTACGTGACCCAGCTGGTTCCGTCGTAGGAGTACTGCGTCACCTGCCCGGTGGCCGGCGTCCCGAGGGAGGCCGCACCGGTGGACAGGGTGACGACGGGGGTCGTCTTGTACCAGCCGTTGGTCCCGTTCGGCACCGCCGGTGACACGGTCGCGGTCGTGACCGCTCCCGCCGTCAGCGGCACGATGGTCGAGGTGTGACCGGCGACATCCGTGGCCTGGAACTCGAGGGAGAGCGAGCCGTTTCCGATCGCGACCGGCGCGGTGTATGCCGTCCACGTCGTGGTTCCTGCGGCACGCACCTGGATCCCGGCGACGCCGGAGGTGGCGTCGGAGGCGGTGGCGCTCCACGTGCGGGTGGTGCTGTTGAACGCGGGCACCACGACCGGGTTGTCGAGGTCGACCGAGAAGTTCAGCGTGTGCGTCGCCTCAGTGAAGCCGGTCCCGATCGTGCGGTACTCGAAGCTCGTGATCCCCGATCCGATCGTGACGGGCGTGGTGTACACGATCCAGCTTCCGTTGTTCACCGCGTACTCGATCGTCTGCCCGGCAACCGTGCCGCTCGAGGACAGCGCGACCTGCGGAGCCGTCGTGTACCAGCCGGCGGACCCGTTGGGGGTTGCCGGCGTGACCGCTGCCAGGGTCGTCACGGTGATCCCGCCGATTGACAGGGGCACGTCAGCTGAGACGTTTCCGGCGAAGTCGGTCGCGTGGAACAGGATGGACAGCGCAGCTCCATTTGTCGCTGTCGGCCCGGCGTAGGTCGTCCACGCACCGCCGTTCACGCTCTGCTGGATGCTCGCGACTCCCGACGCGGCGTCGGTTGCCGTGACGCTGTAGGTGTTCGTCGTCGGGTCGAAGGACGGGCTAACCACGGGTGGGGTGCTGTCGACATTGAGCGCCAGCGTGTGCGTCGCCTCGGTGTAGCCGGCACCTGTCGTGTAGTAGTACAGCGTGTACGTGCCGTCGGGTACCACGATCGGTGCGGTGTAGGGCAGGAACGTGACGCCGTCGTACGAGTAGTACGTCACCTGGCTGGGCTGCGGGGTCGCCCCAGCAGCCAGGGTCACGGTGGGCTTCGTCTTGTACCAGCCGGCCAGCCCGTCAGGGGTAGCCGGTGAGACTGTGGCAGTTGTGACCGGGGGTTCGGTGATCGTAACTGGCAGCGAGATGTTGCCTGCCGCGTCGATCGATTCGACCTCGACAGAGTACGCCGCGTTGTCGACTGTCACGGGTGCGGTGTAGTTGTTCCAGGTCGTTCCGCCGTCGTAGGAGTAACGGATCTGGTTCGGACCGGAGGTCGCGTCAGCACCGAACGCGCTGAAGGTGCGCGAGGTGGTGCTGAAGGCCGCGATCACCGTCGGAAGGTCGGTGTCCACCGCGAACGTCAGCGACTGCGTCGCCTCTGTCACTGTGGCCGTCTGCGAGCGGTAGTAGAACGTCGACCGTCCTGTGGGGATCGTGACCGTGCCTGTGTACGGCAACCAGGTGGTGCCGTCGTAGGAGTACTCGGTGGTCGAAGCGACACCATCGTTGGCAACGCTGAGCGAGACCGTCGGCTGGCTGATGTACCAGCCGTTGGCGCCGTTGGGGTCGACCGGTGTCACGGTCGCCGTGGTGGTCAGCGGGGTCGCTGCGGGCGCGATCGAGTAGTCATCGGTGGTCAGTGTGCCGACCGAGAACAGGTTCAGGCCGAAGTCGATGCCGTCATAGCCGGCCGGTATGGGCGGCGTAACCCAGGTCGCGTCCGTCCACTCGGTCTGCGGGCCGAACCAGGGACTGGAGGTGTAGTACACCCACGCCCCCGACGTCGTTCGCAAATAGACGTCGAATTGTGTATTGGTGGTGGATTCGTACCAGGTACTCAACTGGTACGAATCGCCCGTGATGACGGAGGGCGTGCAGGTTCCCAAGTCGAGCGTCGGCATGAGCTTGGCGTCGCCGTTGGTGTACGCAGACATCGTCAGCTGAGCGGCGACGCTTCCGGTGTGGCCCGGCGTAACGAGGCTCAACGCCGCAGTGTTGGTGCCGTAGCCGGTCTCGGTCCAGCAGGTCGGGAGGTTGGTCGTCGTGTCAATCGTTTCGAGGCTCGGGTTGGTGACGTTCGCGGAACTGTTTGCCGGTGGTACGACCACAGGCGGGTTGACGGGCCCACCGATAACCTGCTGGACATCCTTGACCACCGTGTTGTCGGCGGGGGTGCTGGTCTGCGTCTGCAGCCACTGCACGAACTGGGTGAACAGCTCGGGGGTGACGGCGAGCGGGTCACACGTGTTGTCGCAGATGTGGTGGAAGGTCAGGATGACCCAGCCTCCGCCGTTGTTTTGCGCGTTGGTCACCGCGTTCTCGAAGTCCTGGAGTGTCCAGGTGTCGTCGGCCTCGTCGAGTGCGGCCAGTTCGTAGGCGTTAGCCGGCGGGATGGACTCCGCGTACTCGCACCCGGCGCAGCCGAAGCGTGACTGGATGTCGCCGAGGTTGCGTGCGCTGTTATATCCGCAGGTCTTCGCCAGGCCGTCGATCGTTGCGTTGGTGTCCGCGAACGGGTAGGCGAAGTCGGTGACGTTGAAGCCCCAGCTCAGCAGGTTGTCGCGGTCGAGGCAGATCTCGCGCTCCGCCTCTGAGGTCGGGAGGGTCGGCAGATCTGGGTGATTGACCGTGTGGCCGCCGATCTCGTTGCCCGCAGCGTAGAGCGACTGGAGGTCGGCAAGAGTCTGGTAGCCGGGCTGCCCGATCGTCCCGGAGTTGGTGTAGTAGGTGCCGTGGTAGCCGTCAGCGTTGAGGATGGGCGCCGCGGTCACCGTGTCGGCGTTGCCGTCATCGAAGGTGAACGTGACGGTGGTGAGCGGTTTGGTTACCGCGGGCGTCACCGCTGCGCTGAAGCTTGGGGTGGTCGGGCCGGGGGTCGTTGTCGGTGTCGGTGTCGGTGTCGAGGTCGGTGCCGGTGTCGAGCCCGAGGTGGGAGTGGGCGTCGGAGTCGGCGTGGCGGTCGGATCCGGGGACGTGGTCGGGTCAGGCGTCGGGGTCGTGGGTGGCGTGCTGGTCGAGGGGTCGGGCGTCGTTGCCGGCGCCGGTGTCGTTGCCGGGTCGGGCGCGGTCGAGGTGGTCGGGTCCGGCGTCGAGCTGGATACCGGTGTCGGCGTGCTGGTGCCGTCGGCCTGGGCCGGTCCTACCAGCGAGAGCGTGGCGGCGACAGCCAGGACCGCCGTCGCCGAGGCAATAGCCATCAGGCGTCGACGCAGGGTGTTCGGGGATGAGCCTGGCGTGAAGTTCACGATGTTCCTCTCATTGCACGTGCCTCGGGGAGGCCGCGCCGCAGTCGGGTTTCTGCGGACGCGTGCAGGCGCTTAAACGGGGGACGCCTGACCTAAGCAAATCTGTCCCCCATATAGGGAGGAATCAACGGGCTGCGGGCAACCATGCGGGGTTGGCGCGGGAATGTGCGGATGCCCGCATGCACCGCCGATGGCTAGAGAAATTTGCTGGTCAAAGGTCAAATAATGATTCGGGTGGGCCCGCAGTACGGCTCGCTGGCCGGTTCGGCTACTCTTCGACGGGCGTCGTCGTGATGAGGCGCGTCCATGGACCCGCAGGAACCTGTCCGGCTTCGATGAAACGCCACGACAGGCGGTCGGAATCACCGTTCAGTTCGGCGAATCCGAGGCATCCGTTGAGCGCGGGCGAGACATCCAGCCCGGCACCACCGTATTGGGTGTTCTGGGGCCGGGCATCCGACGTGCCGAAAACATAATTCGAGTCGTGGTAGTCCCCGGGGCCGGCATCCTCGATCTGCCCGTAGCAGGTGTGCCCGTCTTTGCTGAGCTCAACCCAGCGGTTCTTCATCAGGCTGAAATTGGGGTCCGTGATGTACGGAGCGTAGGCCGGACTGGAGGCCCACGGCACAACCCGGCCGCGCTCTGCATAGGCGGTTGCATCATTCACGTCATCGAATGGGAGGTCCAGATAGAACGGATTCTGCTTCGGCGTCATCCGCAACGGGAAATAGTCGTTCGCTGCCGTGCGCGCTTCGGTGTTGCAGGACCCGCCGGAGATAACGCCATCGCATCCCCCGTAGTTGGCGTACCAGTTCGTGTCATAGGTGGACACGACCTGGCTGCCGTCGGACGCGTTCGGGTCGAAAATCTCGCCGACCCAGAACGTCGTGGAGACGATGTTGGTGTGCCAGGGGTAGGGATCGGTGGGCGCCGGGGCCGCTTTCGGCACGGGAGTCGGCGTCGGTGTCGGTGTTGGAGTAGGGGAATGGGTTGCTTTCGGCGAGGCCGAGGAGGTCGACCTGGTCGAGTGACCGGATGCGTGTGTGGTTGGTTTTGTGGTGCACGATGACAATACGGTCGTCACGGCAAACGCCACCGCGAGTACCGCGATCGTTCTCGATCGGCGGGATCCCATCTAGGAAGGGTTACTCGACTGTGACTGATTTTGCAAGGTTTCGCGGCTTATCCACATCACGGCCGAGCACGAGTGCAAGCTCGCGCGCGAGCACCTGCATCGGAATCACACACTCGAGCGGGCCGCAGGGCTGGAAGCCGTTGTCGACGGGTGCGAGCAAGCTGTGGCCGAGGGCGGGGATGGTGCTGCCGCTGCCTCCGATGGTGATGAGACGGGCTCCACGCGCCGCAACTTCGGCGATATTGCCGGCAATCCGGGAACCTCCACTGTCGATGACGACGACGGGGGTGCCCTCCTCGACGAGGGCCAGCGGCCCATGCTTGAGCTCGCCGGCGGGGTAGTGCTGGGCCCAGCGGTAGGTGAGTTCCTTGAGCTTGAGCGCCCCTTCCGCGGCGTAGACGACGCCGGCGCCGCGACCCAAAAAGATGACCCCGTGTGACGTGGCGAGTTCGGCTGCGAGCGTTGGCACGATCGTCTTCGATACGGTCAGGGACTGGGCGAGCAGGTCGGGCATTCGTCGAAGGTCGTCGAAGATGGATTCACTGCTCACCCGGTCGATGCTGCCCAGCTCGTGCAGGGCGGAGATCGCAACGGCGACACCGGTTAGCACCTGCGCGACAAACGTCTTCGTCGCCGCCACACCAACCTCATGCCCGGCGTTGCATTCGATGATCGCGTCGGCGCGACGCGCGAGGCTCGAGTGCGGGTTGTTGGTGATCGCCAGCACGGGGCAGTGGGCAAAGCCCGGGCCATCGAGAGCGTGCAGGATGTCTGCCGTCTCGCCCGACTGGCTCATGGCGATCACCAGGGTCCGCGGGCCGAGCACGGCGTCGGCCGCCTCGCTGGCGATGATCGTCTCGGCCGGCATGACTCCGAATCGGCGGAAGGCAGCGGCGATGATGCCCCCGGCATTGAGCGATGTTCCGCATCCGACGATGGCGACACGGTCGAATCGAGGGAGCTGCAGGGATCGCCACAGCGCACCGCTGGTGGCCGAGGCGCTGACCTTGTCAAGAATGCGCCCCGCCAGTTCGGGTTGCTCGTCGATCTCTTTCGCCATGTGGTCGGGGTAGCCGTGCAGGCCGAGCTCATTGCCTGACCACTCGTGTGCAATGACCGCAGGCTGGGTAGTGCGGGTTCCCGTCCAGCGAACCGGATCGGCCAATTCAACGACATCGCCGTCTCGGAGCACCTGAAACGATGCGACTAGCGACCCGAACGCGCCTATGTCGCTCGCGAGGAACGACCCGTCCGGCGATGCCGCGACTACGAGCGGAGCGTGGCGACTGGCGCCGACAATCCGCCCGGAGTGCGTATGCATGACCACGATCGCGCCGGATCCTTCACAGCGTTCGATCGTGTGGCAGAGGGCGTCCGCGAGGTCGACGCCCTTAGCCAGTTCGTCCTCCACAAGGTGCGCAATCACCTCGCTGTCGACGTCGGAGGAGAATTCGTGACCAGCTGAGCGCAGGCTCGCGCGCAGCTCCTCGCAATTCTCCACAATTCCGTTGTGCACGACGAGCACGGCGCCGGTGCAGTCGGTGTGCGGATGCGCGTTGCGCTCTGAGACGCCGCCATGCGTCGCCCAGCGCGTGTGGCCGATGCCGGCACCGGTGAGTTCGGGCATGGACTGCGTCGCCATCCGCTCGACCAGGTCGGCCACCCGGTGGGTGCTGCGCAGGCGCAGCGCCCCGCCATCAGTGGTTTGCAGCGCGATTCCGACCGAGTCGTACCCGCGATACTCGAGAGCTTCGAGCGCAGTGCACAGGTACTCGGGAGCTGAGCCCTTCGTGCGACACGCGACGATCCCGCACATTACAACACCGCAGCGAAAGCGGCTTGCGCGGGGCGCGCCTGCCGCATGACCCAGTCGTCCCGGTCTACCGAGGTGTTCAGGCTCTGGGCGACACTGCGCACCATCGCGTCGACCCGCGTGCGTGGCACGAAACCGACCAGTTCGTGGGCCCGGGTGTTGTCGGGCACTCGGCGCCGCATGTCTTCGTAGCCATCCCCGTACGCATTCTCGTACGGCACGAACTTGATTTCGCTGGTGCTTCCGGTCTCGCGGATGATCAGTTCGGCGAGTTCGAGGATCGAGATCTCCTGGCCACCGCCGAGGTTGTAGGCGTTGCCGTAGGCCTCGGTCGATTCAGCGATTTTCACGATCGCAGGCACAATGTCGAAGACCGACGAGAAGCAGCGTGTCTGCTGGCCGTTGCCGAACACAGTCAGCGGGTCGCCGCGCAGCGCCTGGCCGACAAGGTTGGGAACCACCATGCCGTAGCGGCCCTTCTGGCGCGGACCGACCGTGTTGAACAGGCGCACGATCGAGACGGGCAGCCCGAACTGGGTGTAGTAGGCGTGAGCGAATGCCTCGTCGATGCCTTTGGCTGCGGCGTAGCTCCAGCGAGATTTGAGCGGTGAGCCAAGCACTCGGTCCGATTCCTCGGAGAGACTGTCCGACTCGTTCTTGCCGTAGATCTCGCTGGTTGATGCCAGCAGCAGTGTAGCGCCGGTCTCCGCGCACACCATCAGCACGTTCTCGGTGCCGTGAATGTTCGCGCGCAGGCTGTTGAGCGGCTGCTCGACGATCAGCTTGACGCCGACCGCGGCAGCGAGGTGGAAGACGCGGTCGACCTGTGAGACGCACTCCAGGACGACCGCGGGGTCGAGGATGGTGCCCTGCACGAACTGAAAGCGCGGATGACCCCGCACCTGGTCGAGGTTGGCGAGGTTACCCGTGCTGAGGTCGTCGAGTACGAGCACCGAGTCACCCTGGGCGAGCAGGTGCTCGACGAGGTGGCTGCCGATGAAGCCGGCACCGCCGGTGACGAGAGATTTCATGCTGCCACCGCCGATCCGGCGTCAGGGAACCGCGGGTCGAGCACGAGTGCGCCTTGGGGAATCCAGCCCAGGTCGGCGTCGGAGTGCCTGGTGTGGATGAGCACGAGGTCGGGCTGGAAGAACTCCGGGCGGTGCGTTGCGGGCACGATGTCTCCTGTTTCGAGCGTGACCTGGTCGAAGTGGCTGTCGACGAATCCCACGAACGCTCCGGCGGACGCGAGCGACGACAGGATTTCAAGGGCCGGGGATTCGCGCAGGTCGGCGACGTCGGCCTTGTAGGAGATGCCGACGACGAGGACGCGTGCCTGGCTGAGCGGGATGCCTCTCTCCGAGAGAAGCGTGCGGGCTTTGTCGACGATGCGTCCGGGGCGGCTTGCGATCTCTCCCATCGTGCGTTCGATCAGTGGTGCAGAGATCCGGTCCTTGCGGAGTTGCCACAGCAGGTAGTGGGGGTCGCAGGGAATGCAGTGGCCGCCGACGCCTGGGCCTGGGCGGAACGCCATGAACCCGTATGGCTTCGTGGCAGCCGCGTCGATGACGTCATTGACGGGGATTCCGAGGTGTTCGCAGATGTCGGCGAACTCGTTCGCGAGCGCGATGTTGACGGCGCGGAACGTGTTCTCCAGGAGTTTTGTCATCTCTGCGGTAGCCAGTGAGCCCACGTGGTGGACCGTGCCGGCGTAGCGGTGCAGTAGTTCGTCGGCGCGCTCTTCACACTCGGGAGTGGCGCCTCCGACGACACGCGGGATCGCCTCCTGGGCGACCTTGTCGTTTCCGGGGTCGATCCGTTCCGCGCTGAATGCGACGAAGATGTCTTCGCCGATCTCGAAGCCACGCTCGGCGAGTGGGCGAACCAGGAAGTCCTCCGTGCACCCGACATAGGTGGTCGAGGTGAGCATGATGAGCTGGCCAGGCACCGCGTTGGCGACGACGGTCTCGCAGGCGGCGGCGAGGATGCGCAGGTCGGGTGTGAGGTATTCGTCAACCGGCGTCGGCACACAGATGACGACAGCGGCCGCCCGGGAAAGCATCCGCGCCTGGGAGGTCAACAGCAGGGAGTCGGTGGCCAGGGCTTCGGCGAGTCGTCGCTGGTCCCGTTCGAGCAGGTCGGCGCCGCCATGCGTGATCGTCGAGAGGCGAACGTCGCTCGCGTCAAGTCCGAGGACCCGGGATCCACCCGCGTGGTATGAGATCGCGGTCGGCAGGCCGACGTAGCCGAGGCCGACGACTGCGACATCGAAGTCGAAGCCGGGGTGGCTCGCACCCCTCGGAACGGCTCGGGGCTGCGAGCGGGAGTGTCGAGGTTCGTCGCGTTGATCCTGGGCGGGGGAAATGATCGTAGTCATGCGGGCGCCTTCTTTCGGGGGAGGGGGCTGGATTTACACTGGCGCGATTCGGTGGCGCGCTGCGAGTCCCTGAGCCAGACTTTGCGGAATTGCGGCACGGGAATGCGGGGGCCCGTATGAACCGCAAATTCGTGCGGAATTCGCTATTTCGCGGGAGTTCCGGGGTCGAATACCCTGACAGGTAGCGCTCGGCAGCCGCCGCGATGCGTCCGCGTCAGCCCCCGGCCCGAAAGGACCATTTCGTGCAGTCGGTCCCTCTCGTCCTGCTTGTCACCATCGTTGGTGTCGTGGGCGTCGGCACGCTGTTTTGGGGGAGTGCGGGCATCCTGCGAGGAATTTCCGGCGCGCTGCGCCGGGTGCCGGGCTCGTACCGGCCGGTGGTCGAAAAAGGCGGCGTCGCAATCGTGATTGCCGCCCACAATGAGGAACTGGTCATCGAGAAGACTCTCGACTCTGCGATGTCGCAGGTGCCGCGCGGTCAGGTCTACGTCGCCTCGGACGGCTCGAGCGACGCGACCGCCGAGCTCGCTACACGCCGCGGCGCCAATGTACTCGAGCTCAACCCGAACCGTGGCAAGGCGGGTGCGATCGTCGCGGCGATCGAGCATTTCGACCTGGTCGAGCGCTACGACGTCGTCATGCTTCTGGACGCGGACACCGTGCTCGACGCTGACTACCTGGACTCGGGGCTGCCGCTGTTCGACGACCCGGAGATCGTCGCGGTTGCAGGCAGGGCATCCACGATCTTCCACCCACCGCCCGCGACACTGCTCGGCCGAATTCTTGTCACTTATCGCCAGCGCGTGTATATCGCAGTGCAATACCTCCTGAAGTACGGGCAGGCATCGCGCCGAATCAACGTCGTCTCGATCGTGCCCGGCTTCGCGAGCATGTACCGCACCAGGGTGATCCACGCGATCGACATCGATGCTCCGGGCTTGAGCATCGAGGACTACAACATGACGTTCGAGATCCACGCCAAGTCGCTGGGACGGATCGCGTTCAATCCCCGGGCGGCGGTCGCTCGCACCCAGGATCCGGATACCCTTCGCGACTATTCGAAACAGGTGCGCCGGTGGTCACTCGGGTTCTGGCAGACGCTGTTCCGGCATGGCTGGCACCCCCGACTCTTCTTTCTCGTGACGTGGCTCTCGGTTGTCGAGCTGCTCATTGCCTGTCTCATGCTGGTTATTGCGCCGCCTGTTGCGCTGCTGTCCGGCCTTTCCGGACTGTTCGTCGGCTGGGGTCTCGACTCCACCGGCGACCTGCGGGAGTTCGCCACCCTGCTTCCGGGCTGGATCCTGGCGCTCGGAATTCTTGTGCCCGACCTTGCGCTGTCGATTATGACCGCGATCCTCACCCGGAACGGGCGCTTCCTGCTCTATGCGCTGGCGTTCCCGTTCCTGCGTATTCTCGATGCTATCCTCTGCCTGGTTGCGCTCCGCAGGGCGCTCGCTGGATCATCCAGTGGTGTCTGGCAGAGCCCGCAGAGGCGGGCGGCTGTGCATCAGAACGATTCGATCTGATCCAGGTCGGCGGGGAGCAGTGTCAGCAGGTGCGAGCGTGAACGTGCTTCGAGCTTGCGGTAGATCTGTGTGATCCGCACCTCGACGGTTCGCAGCGACACGAAGAGCGCCGCAGCGATGTCCTTGTTGCGAACCCCTTTGCGCATGAGGCGCAGTACCGCGAGTTCGCTCTCCGTCAGGGTGGACAGCAGCGAGTTCTGCAGCGGGGGCTCGATCACCGTGCTGGTTGTGTTGTTCACGGCCCGAACCCACCCCGCCGCGGAGAGCATCTCGAACAGGTACTCGGCGGCCTGCCGCTGCTCGGTGGCGCGCTGCCCGTGCCCGAAGCGCTCGAGTGCCATGGCCAGGCTCAGTCGCTGCCGAGCGACCTCGAAGTGAGAACCGTTCCTGTTGGCAACCGTGAGAGCTCGCTGGAACTCCCCGAGAAGGTTCTCGTCGGTCGCAACGATCGCCTGGCTGCGCGCGAGTACCGTTTCCGACCAGCGAGACGGATGCCTGGACACCCGATCAGCGAACCGGGCGGTGACCCGACGCGCCGAATCCCATTCGCCTCGGCGTGCCAGAACTTCGACGAAGTCGCCCTCGATGCGCAGGAAGTCGGGCCGCAGCTCGAGAGTCGAGTCGTAGGCTCGGGAGAGCCGGAATCGTGCCTCGTCGAGGTCGCCGTGCATCAGGGCGATTGATCCCTCGAGCGCGAGCAGCTGGGCGGAGAGCACGGGCTGGTGGGACTCGGTGGCCAGAAGTCGTGCCTCGGCGAGAGGGATTTCGGCCTCCGCGCGATCGCGGATGACCGCCTCGCGCCAGGCCAGCAGGAGGAGGGTGCGGAAGTCGCGCGCGGCGCCAAGTTCCTCCAGGGCCGCGATTTCGCGGCCAGCATCGGCAAAGCGTCCCGACCGCACCTCATTCGCGGCGGAGAGGGCGAGCACGCGAGCGGCCCACGCGGGGCCGCCCCGACGCTCCGGTGTCGACAGAGCGAGGCTGCGGAAGGTGTGCCTTGCCTCGTCGTAATGCTCCTCAAGGGTCAGCGCGCGACCGCTCATGAGTTGGACGGGGATCGCGAGCTCATCGCTGTCAATCTCGGTGTCGTCCTTCGCCGTTGCCCCTTCGCCGGCTCCATCGATGCTGTCGATGTAGCGGCGAGCCCAGTTCTGCACGCTACCCGGCTCGACGTTCTCGGCAGGGTGGGTGCGGTAGGCCTGGTCGATTTGCGCGCGCGCGCCGGCGATGTCCCCGTTGCCCGCCAGCGACACCGCCGCGAACGCGAGCAGCTCGGCACTGGCTCCCGGGCTGTCCTTGCGGAATCGCCGGGCATAAACGGTGATCGCACCGATGTCGAGGCTTTCGTCGGTCAGGGAATTGACGGTGGCCTCGAGCCTGAGGGATTCGGCGACCTGTGCTGGCGCCTCTGCGGCGCGGCGGCACAGCACCAGGTAGCGACGAGCGAGCCCGAATTCTGCGATGAGCATCAGCGCATTGCACAGTGCGAGCAATTCGTCGACGAGCCCGTCGATCGCCGGACTGAGCAGGAGCGCCCGTTCAACGAGCTCGGTTGCCGCGTCGACCAGCCCGTGCCTGACCAGCTCCTCGGCTGCGACGATGAGCGCCGAATTGCTGTTCGGGGCATTCTCGCCGTGGTCGGCATGCCACAGCACGAGTGCGGTACTGTGGCCCTCTTCCTCGGCCGCCGCACGCAGGTGCAGCTCTCTGCGCTGTTTACTGGTCATCGACCAGTACAGTGCCGAGCGCAGTGCGCCATCCCGGATCGAGATGTATTGGCCGTGGATCTCCAGCACGCCCTGCGAGGTCAGCCGCTCGAAGCGATCGCGGTCCGCGTCGCGGATGCCGGGGATGGCGGAGAGGCTGCACAGGGGCGCGGCGGAGAGCCGCCGAAGAAGGAGAACTGACTCAGGTTCCCAGGCGTTGAATTCCAGCGGTGCGGGTCCAGGATAGAACGGGAGCGCGAGCGGGGCGAGTCCTTCCAGCTGGCCGAGAGTGAGAAGGCCGACGGTCGAGGCGATCATCCCGGGAAGCCCGCCGCAGCGGTCGCAGACCATGGCCAGGGTCTGGGGATCCATCCCCGGCGCGATCGACAGGGCGAACTGCATCGACTGCTCGCGGTCAAGACGAGAAATCCACACACTCCGGATACCCGCGAACGCGGCAAACGTCGACTCGGGGGTGACAGCCATCACCAGGCGGAGTCCCGTGCCGCCGAGGCGCCCGGCAAGATACGTGATGGCGAGCTGGCTGTTCTCGTCGAACTTGTCGGCGTCGTCGATGAGAACGAGCGTTTCCTGCCTCGAGTTCGACCGCAGCAGGAGCAGCAGCTCGGCTGCCGTGGCCAGGGTGCCGTCCACGGTCGGGTCTGCGGACTGGAAGCGGCCGATGAACTCGACGATTCCAGGATCGCCGATGGCGTTGAGCATCATCGACAGCCCCGCGAACTGTCGGAACCGCTCCCATGGGTGTGGAGCGACCCACACGGTATTCACGGGGCTGGAGGCGCGCACGCCCTCAAGCAGTGTGGTGCGTCCTGAGCCCGGCACTCCGACGACGACAATGGCTGAGCCGGGCGTCGAGGCGCTCTCGCGGAGCTCGGCGAGATCATCGACTCGACCGAGCAGTGGCGGTGTTGCAGTGCTCTGCTGGCGTGCCTTCTGACGTGGACGGCGCGCCTGGGTTGTTCGGGTATTGGGCATTCGGGACCCCCTGCCGCGTCAGGTTCACGCGGACAGCTATTTGCAATTCTGTCTATCGTCTTCGGGTTAAACGACCTGTTGCTTCGACTTCTTTTGTCGGGTTCTGGGTACCAGTCAAAGAATCGGGCTTTGGAAGTTTTTTGCGACACCACGGCTGCACAGGACGACTTCTGCTCGGCGGGTTCGGGTGCCGCAATCGAGAATCCTTCAGTACTGTACCGCGCCGAAACCGGTTCGTACAGGGGTTAGAGCGCAGACAGTGTGCTGCATTAAGGTCCGCTCGCGCGCTCGCGACCGGTGATCATGCTAGGCGGCTCGAGATCCGAAATGGCGGGACTTCAGACGCTGCAGGGGCGACTCCACCATGCTGCGCGCGATGAGTCGTCGATCCTCGGGCAGTGCGTCGACGGTCTGGTTCGCCGCCGCCCTCACCGGGCGAGCATGGTCGCGCGTCAGGCGCATCACCGTTTCCAGGTTCGCCGCCGGGTTGCCTGCGACTGCGCACCGCACCTCGATTGAGGGCACGAGCGACAGCGCATCCAAAACGTCGGCAGTGACGGATTCGTGTGCGGCCAGGCGCAGTCGATCCTCGTCATTGCCGTAGTTGGCGACAGCAATCTGGGCCGTCGCGCTCATGGGCGCGTCCCAGTCGAATTCTTCGGTGAGAAGAAACTCGTGATCAAGTTCGGTTGTCAAATCATGCCCCCAATACCAATCCCCCCAGGGATCGCGTCCGCCGGGCGAACGCCTCGGAAGTCGCCAGGCGACTCCATCTCGTCAACGTACGCCCCCGCGACGTGCGAGAGGAGCCCCAAAAGGCGTGACACGCCCTCGGTCAGGCGGCGGCCATCGCTCGCTCGACCGCAGCGATCGAAAAGGCGACGTCCGACTCATCCGTCGACCAGTTGCTGACCGAGATGCGCAGGATGTCGCGACCCTGCCACCGGGAGCCAGACATCCACACCGCGCCATCGGCGATGAGTGCCGACGTGACCGCTTTGGTTCGATCGTCGGAGCCGAACGACAGCGAGACCTGCGTAAAGACGACGTCGTTCAGGATCTCAACCCCCGGGAGTTCCGCCAATCCCGACGCGAGGGCGCGCGCATTCCGCACCAGCCCATCGACCAGTTCGATCACGCCCGAACGGCCCAGCTGGCGAAGGGCAGCCCAGACCGGTACTCCGCGCGCCCGGCGCGACATCTCTGGGACCACGTCGTACGGGTCGGAGGCGGTGCCGACCTTGATCAGGTAATTCGTTTGGGTGCCGAGGGCGGCGCGAGCGATTCCCGGCCGTGCGATGATCGCCACGCCACAGTCGTAGGGAACATTGAGCGTCTTGTGAGCATCCGTCGCCCACGAGTCAGCGGTCTCGACACCGTCGAGCTGCCCGCGCAGCGTGGGGCTGGCAGCAGCCCACAACCCGAACGCGCCGTCGACGTGCACCCACGCCCCGTGTTCGTGTGCGACTGCGATGGCCTCGCGCATCGGGTCAAAGGCCCCCGAGTGCAGGTTGCCGGCTTGCAGGCAGAGGATGACCGGGCCATCGACCCCATTAAGCGCTGCGCGAAGAGCATCGACGTCGATGCGCCCCTGGTCGTCAGCCGGGACGACCGTGGGGAGCCCGAATCCCACGTAGCGAAGGGCAAGGTCGATGGACGCGTGCCGCTCGGCTCCCGCGAGCACCGTGACGGCGGGTGCGCCGGCCAGACCCCTGGCGTTCACATCCCACCCGACGGCGTCCAGCACGGATGCTCGAGCCGCGGTCAGCCCGGTCCAGTTCGCCATGGTGGCCCCCGTCGTGAACCCGACGTCCGCACCGGCCGGCAATCCGAGCAGGTCGAGAAGCCACTCGCCGGCGACCTCCTCGATGGCAGCGGTCGACGGGGACGCGTACCGCATGGCCGCGTTCTGGTCCCAGGAACTGACGAGCACGTCGGCGCCGAGGGCTGCCGGAAGCGTTCCGCCGATGACCCAGCCGAAGAAGCGCCCGGATGGCATGGCCATCAGGCCGGGCTCGGCAAGGGTTGCCAGCTCCTCGACCACATCGACCGGGTCGAGGCGCTCCTCCTGCAGGGGCCGTGCAAACACGCGCTTCATCGCATCGACATCGGCGAGCGGGGCCACCTGCCGTGCGGGGATCGACTCGATCCACTCCATCGAGCGCGCGGTTGCGCGATCGAGTACCGCCTTGTACTCGTCGGGGTTCAGTTCCATGCCCGAAGCGTAGTGCCGCGAACCGTGGGGTGCTACGTCTCCGCGGGCGTTGTGTCGCGCAGCTTCACGCGTCCGGCGGGCGTGCCCTTGGCGATCTCCACCAGGGAGCCGCGCGACTTCAGGAAGTCGGAGAACGACTTGAAGCCCAGGGACTTCTCGTTGAACGAGGGGTCGATCCGCATCATCTGGTTCTTGACCGGGCCGATGCTCAGCCATTCCTCGTCGCTCTTGTCGTGGCCGAGTCGCATCGCCCGCACGAGCAATTGCGAGGCGGACAGCTTGGGGTCGACCGGCTCGGGCTCCGGTGCATCCTGGGGTTTGCTGGCGCGTCGGCTCGGAGTCGATTTTCGCGGCTCAGGCTCGGGCTCGGGTGGGAGCTCCGGTGGCTTCGCGCTCGCGGGCACAACGCCCGGCAGTTCTCCATAGAACTTGAATTCATTGCAGGCGGCCGCGAGCTGCTTGCTCGTCGCGCCCGCGACACCGATCCCCACGACGTATCGGCCAAGGCGCTTGCAGCGCTGCGCGAGCGGGATGAAGTCGGAGTCGCCCGCCACGATAACGACGTGTGTGATCTCCGGCAGGCGGAACATATCCTCAACCACGTCGACGGACAGGCGGATGTCTGCGCCATTTTTCTGGTACGCGGCGGTCGGGAAGAGCTGGGTCAGGTCTACTGCGCGGTCCACCAGCTGGCGCGCGTAACGCGAATTCGCTGGCGCGGACCAGTCCGCGAACGCCCGGCTGATCACCACACTCCCAAACGATGTCGCGTAGTCGAGGATGGCACCGACATCCACGACAGCACGCGCCGCGGGATCCGAGGGCGCGACAGTGTCGTCAGATCGCGAGGCGCCGATCGAGCGCGCCTTATCCGACATGAATTTTCCGCGCCCGTAGACCTCGTCGTAGCGTGAAATCACGATGTTGTCGAAGTCGATGTAAACGGCGACGCGACTTTCGGACGGCTCGGCCATGGTTCGCTCTTCTCGTTCGAAACGGCTGTTCGCTGTGCTTACATGCTGGCGGAAGCCGTCACGAGAAGCTAGCTGGTGGTGGTCGACCCGCCCGAATTCTGGGTGAGGCCGCCGGGAGGGCACGTGCTGTCGCTCGCGGCGCACGTCCAGGTGAATGAGTTCGTCGACGAGTCGTATATGGCGATTTCCTGGTGATTCCCGCCCGTGATGAAGACATCGAACGACTGTTTGTCACCCGAGAGCACGTACCGCAGCTCCTCGCCGGTGGGGAGTTGCCCCGGGGAGGTGCCTGGCGGGAGCAGGATGGTGCCATCGCTCGTGACGGTCAGCGCGGCGGGCCACAACGGGTTCGCGGCGTATGCCAGGCCGCCGTTCGCGTACTGGTCCACATAGAGTGCCACTTTTCCAGCCTCCTGCTCGTAGGAGGTCAGCTGCGCATCCGTGGCAAATGTGGGAGCGGCAGGCACCGTCGCGGTGGGGTCGATGGTCGCGGCCCCACCGGAGACCTGCGCCTGGGCGTTCGACGTCGTGGTCGCCGTCCCGCTGCTGTATCCGCCGGAGAGGTGGATGAGGATGCCCGTGATCATAAACACCACGGCAAGCGAGCCCAGCACGATTGCGACAACGGGAAGAACGATGCTCGTGCCATACCCCTGGCGGCGGCGCACCAGCGCGCGCACGCCTCCGACGATGGCGAAAACACCGCCGGCGGAGTAGTAGAAGACGGGCGAGCCGGGCAGGAGCCCGACGAGCGAGAGACAGAACGCGAGCCCACCGAAGATCACGGAGCCGATTGCGGCCGAGTTGTGCTGCTGGTGCACTTGCTGCAACGGAACGGGAGCGTACCCGTTGTTGTACGGGCTGTAACCATTCTGGCTGCCGTAGACCGTCCCGTTGGTGGCGGCAAGCCCGTAACCGGTCCCGTACGGGCCCTGGGTCGTGTACGGATCGGCTCGCTGCGGCTGCTGCACGACAAGTGCGGTGGCAGCAGCCGGAGCCTGCGCCTGGAGGTGCGACGTCCATTGCACGCCATCCCACCAGCGTTTTGCGCCGGAACCGGCAGGGTCTGTGTACCAACCTGCGGGAACCCCCGGCTGCGTGTTGATGGAAATTGCGCGCCCCCCGCGGAATAACAAAAATGAGGAAATCCCCAACTGCACGCTAGCGATTGACACGGGAAAAACGCAGTCCCCCGTTCATGGGTCGGGCCTTGTCCACATCGCCTGTCGCACCGTGGTTCGAGCGGGAATAGGCTGACCGCCATGAGCGATTACCCGCTATCGCCGATTTCCCGCGCCGACGTCCAGCGCGCCTGCGAAACGCTCACCTCCGCCTTCGCTTCCGATCCGGTCGAGCGCTGGCTGATCCCCGACGACCGCGACTACGAAAGAGACTTCCCGCTCTTTGTTGCAGCGCTCGGCGACACGTCGATGGATACCAGCACCGCATGGCAGCTCGACGACTTCAGTGCGATTGCCCTGTGGATTCCGCCGGGCTCGGAGCCCGACGCCGAACGGATCGGCCAGGTCCTTATCGACACCGTCGACCCCGGGAAGCACGCAGAAGTCTTTTCGGTGCTTGAACAGATGGACGCCGCGCACCCGCGCTACGCGCACTGGTACCTGCCCTGGCTCGGAGTGCGTGGAGACAAGCAGGACCAGGGGCTGGGTGGGATGTTGCTTTCGGCCTCGCTCGAGTACGTCGATCTCGGCGGACTGCCCGCCTATCTGGAGACCCCGAACCCTCGTACCGTCCCGTTCTACGAGCGACACGGGTTCGTTGTCACGGGGCACACGGAATCGCCGAATTGTCCGCCTCTTACGTTTATGCGACGCGAGGGGCGCCACGCCTGACTAGGGTGTGGGAACGCAGCTCGTGTCTGTCGGGAGGCAGCGGAAGCTGAACCTGTTGGAGGACGAGTCGTAGACGGCAACCTCGCTCGGGTTGGTTGCCGCGACCGTGATCTGGTAGCTCTTCCCGTCGGCGGCTCGCTTGTAGCGAAGAATGTGCCCGGCCGGGATGGTTCCGAGGACGGTGCCGTCGGAAGCCACGACCTGGGTCGACGTGAACTGCACGGATGCCGGCCACGACTGCCCCGCGGACAGGGTCGCGTTGCCTCCTGCGTAGGTGCGGTTCATGGCCGTTGCAATGGTCTGCACGACCTGTCCGCTGCCGGTCAGTGTCTGGTTGGTCGGAAAGACGAGTGGCTCGGTCGAGCTCGCGGGTGCGATTGCCGCAGGGCTCGCCACCGGGGCGGGAACAAGGGCTGAACTGACCAGTCCGACGATCCCGATTCCCATAACGACCATTACGGTCGCTGCACCTCCGAACAGCACCCCGAGAACGGGCGAGATGACGTTGGTCGCTGTGCCGGCGACGCGTCCGGCGATTGCGACCACGCCGGCGACAAGGGCGACTATCGCCGCTCCGGAGACCCACCAGAGAGTGGAGCCGGGCAACGAGGGAACGAGGGTGAGGCCGAACGCGATGAGGCCGAAGAGAAGCGAAACCCAGGCGGTGCGATTGTCGATGCCACCGGTGGGTGCCTGCGAAGCGGTCACGGGCTGGACATCGATGGCGATCGGTCCCGTGTGGCGTACCTGGCCGAGGCCATAAGGATCGTTGAGGGCCGGGGCGGACCGAGGCGCGATGACCTCGGGCATCTTCATGTGCTCGGTCCACTTGGCGCCATCCCACCAGCGCTTCCCCCCGGTCTTGGCGGGGTCGGTGTACCACCCGGCAGGCAGCCTGTTTGACGTTTCGCTCATGATGGTTGTAATGGTGTGCCCCCGGAGAATGACTGGAAATCGGGTAAGAATCTCCCAAAACGAAGGCTACTTGGGGCCGTTAGCTCCGCGCCCGCCCCAATTCAAGTGCCCACCGATCGGGTGACTCCCGAACGGGGGCAGCCCTGCAGCGACAGCCGACCGGGATTCAGGGGCTGCGTATTAGAGAACGTGCGAGACGAAGCCGAGCAGAACCAGGTTGGCGAGCAGCAGGCCCGCCAGCGTGAAGGCGGCGACACGGTCCTTGAACGTGATGGCGCGGCGCAGGCTGTGCGGCTGCGGGCGAGCAGGCTGAGAGTCGGGGTTTGCCGAGTAGTAGTCGGTCCATTCGACACCGTTCCACCAGCGACGGCGCGAGCGATCGTCCCGGTCGGGGTACCACCCGGCCGGGATGCGGTGCGCAATGTCTGCTGTGACTGCCACGATCATCCGATGCCCTAGGAATTCTTTCTCTACTGTAAGACAACGTACGCGCGAAACGAGGTAACATGCCTGCCCCACTTCGCGGCACTTAATGTTCGTAGCGCATCCTCCCAGCGACGGGACCAATAGGGTTTGGTCATGGGCATCCTCGATTTCTTCATGGGTATCCAGGAGCCGGTCGAGGGCGTGTACCGCATCACGTCGGCGTCGAAGCCGCCGACGAACTCGTCTGTGGCATCCTGCGACATGGTCGGAGAGGTGAGCGCGCCGGGCATCCCGCCCCGGGCGTTCGAGCACAACTCGCCCTTTACGCCGCTGGACAAGTGGCCGCGCCCGGGCGACCTCCTGCCGGTGCTGTTCGACCGGACGAACCCCGGGTTTCTCAAAATCGAGTGGAAGAAAATTGCATCGCGCTCCTGAATCGTGGCCTCCTGCGGCGTTCTCGGCGAACTCATAGGCAGATCACGTTTTGGTAACAGGGATCTCCGCCATGATGATCACGAAGCAACAACTGAACACTCCGATTCACCCGGCCGCCGCGGAATACCGAGGCGGCCGGTGTCAGTTATCGCCGGAATTTGGCGCGTGTTCCTGCCCGTGCCCAGGGTGGACTCGGTGTCAGCGGAGCGCCGGCAGGCGTAGCGCTCGCTCTCTCAGCCGCTCCCGCGTCGCCGGGTCCGTGCTCAGCGAGATCGCCTTGTCATAGGCGAACCGGGCCTCGCGGGTTCGTGACAGTTGTGCGAGCAGGTGAGCACGCGTCGCCCACAGCGGCTGGAACCGGGGGGCGTCGATTCGGTCAAGTTCGGCGAGTCCAGCTTCGGCTCCATCGACCTCCGCAATGGTCGCGGCAAGCGACACTCGCGCGCCCAGTGTGGGGGCGACCAGCAGCAGCGCTTCATAAAGCTTGCGGAGCGCTGTGTAGTCGGTGGCCCGACCGTCGCGCCGGGCGCAGTGCACGGACTGGATGGCAGCCTCAAGCTGGAAGCGCCCGATGCGATGCGCGGCGTGCGCCCGACGCAGGGCCGCCTCCCCCTGTGAGATCAGGCCGACATCCCACAGCCGGGTGTCCTGTTCGTCGAGCGGGATGCCACCCTCGCGGGCCGCCGCTCGCGACAGGGACAGGCAGATCAGTGCGACAAGCCCCAGCGGCTCGGGCTCGTCCGGCAGGAGCACAGACAGCGTTCTCGCAAGGTAGAGAGCCTCGGCTGACATCGAGTCACGCACGCTCGCCCCCGAAACTCCCTGCCAGTCGATCGCGTACGCGCCGTAGATCGCCTCGAGAACGGCGGGCAGTCGACCGGGCATATCGGCCAGCAGCGGAACACTGAACGGGATGCGCGCCACCCGGATTCGCTGCTTCGCCCGCACGAGCCGCTGTGCCATAGCGGGTGCCGGTACGGCGAACGCTGTCGCGATCTGGGCCGAGTCGAAGCCCAGCACCGTCTGAAGCATCAGGGCCGTTCTGATAGCGGGGTCGATCGCCGGGTGCGCGCACACGAACAAAAGCTCAAGCCGCTTGTCGGGGATCGCCTCAACATTGACGTCGTCGAGCACCGCATGCACGTCATTCAACTCGGCCGATGTGCGAAAACTTGCCGACTTGTACCGGTCGCGAAGCCGGTTGCGTGCGACCGCCAGCAGCCAGCCCTCCGGGTTCCCGGGGATGCCCGCGGCCGGCCAGGTCGCCAGCGCGCGCTCGAACGAATCGGAGAGGGCATCCTCGGCGGTGACGATATCACCGGTCGGCGCCGCCAGAAGGGCCAGCAGCCGGCCGTAGGATGCTCGCGCGATCTGCTCAGCGCGCGCGGCGACCTCGCTCATTTCGCCCCGGGGCCGCTACGCGGCCTGCTGCCAGCTGCCATCGCGGAACACGATCGCGGACGGACGCACCTCAACGGCGCCGTATTGGGCGCCCGGGCACTTCTCCGCCCACGCAATGGCGGCATCCAGATCGTCGACCCGGATCACGAACGTACCGTTGAGCTTCTCCTTGGTGTCGGCGAACGGGCCGTCCTGTACCTTGAGGGCGCCGTCACGCACGGAGACGGTGGTCGCCGCAGCGACGGGCTGCAGGATGTCCGCCGAAACGAGCACCCCCGCCGCATCGAGAGACTTGGCGTAGGCGTCGAACGCGGCACGCCCCCAGGCCATGGCTTCCTCGCCGATCTCTGCTTCGGTGGCTTCAACGCTCATGACGAGAAGTGAGTATTGCATAGTGATCCTTTCGGTAGGTTGATACTCGCATCTCTATGACGAGGCGGGAAGGGCGCGATCGACATCCCGCGGTCTCGCAGCCAGAATCGGTAGTCTGCTGCGGTGATGCGCAGCAGACCGGGACAGCTCGCGGGCGTTCTCGCCGCCGTCCTTGCCGTTGCTTTCGCAACGACGGGATGCTCCGCCGGCGGTCATCTCGCCGCACTGACCCAGGCCCCCAGGGTCGGTGATTGCTGGAGTGTCAGCTACGCCGACTCGCAGAAATATGAGGACTGGGAGGGTACCGCCGCCGTTCCGTGCTCGTCACCCCACGAGTCATACACCTTCGCGGTGCCGCAGATCGGGAAGAACTTCACCGGAAGCTGGCTCACCTCGAATAACACTGTGCGCACCGACGTCGACGATGCGGCGTACGCTGCCTGCGTTCACCAGGCAGCGATCGACCTGCCGGGCCTTCAGACTCTCGGGTTGCTGCGACTCAACTATTACGTGCCCTCCGTCGCGCTCTGGAACGGCGGTGCGCGCTGGGTGCGGTGCGACATCAGCCGCATCAAGGTGGGCAGCCTGGTCTCGTCGCCGTCGCTCCAGGCTCTCCCGACGAGGTTTTCCACCCTGACCGAGGAGCTCAACACCGATCCGAAGAAGTTCGATCGCTGCGAGGACGACGTACTGAACAACGGTCCCGACGGTGCCGAAACGACCTACGCCGACTGCACCGGCCCCTCCGACTGGAGCTTCGCGCTCGCCCTGACGCTGGCCGGCGGGCCCAACGCCCCGTATCCGGGAGCCGCCGCCCTCAAGGCCATCGGCACTAAAGACTGCGCGAGCGAGGTCCCCTCCAGCGGGCACGACCTGTACCCCGAGATCCCGACCGCGACCTCCTGGACCAAGTTCGGCGATCGCGAACTCGATTGCTGGGTCAACAATAACTAGCAACCACCAGAGTTCGTTTCGATCGGCTGTCCGGCCCTGGATTGGGTCGAACAGCCGATCGAAAGAGCCCCGGCCGGTCAGTTTCCCTTGACGTTCAGGAGCTGGTGCAGCGTGTGCCGCACTTCGACCAGGTCGGCGGCATCCGCCATAACCTCGTCGATGTTCTTGTACGCCTGCGGAATCTCGTCGAGGAACGCATCGGTGTCCCTGAACTCGATACCGACCATCGCCTCGCGCAGCTGTTCGTGCGTGAACGCCTTCCGAGCCGCGGTCCGCGAGAAACGCCGACCTGCGCCGTGCGGGGAGGACTCGAGGGCGACCGCGTTTCCCTTCCCCGTGACGACGTAGGACGCGGTGCCCATCGAGCCCGGGATCAACCCTGGCTCGCCAAGCTTCGCCGAGATTGCCCCCTTTCGCGACAACCAGACATCCCGCCCGAAGTGCTTCTCGTGCTCGGTGAAGTTGTGGTGAGTGTTGATCCGCTCAGCCTCGATCACCGGTTCGCCGAAGAACTCCGACACCTGCCACGCGACCCGGTCCATCATCTCTTCCCGGTTGAGCAGGGCGAAGTGCTGTGCCCACCGCAGGTCCGCGATGTACCGGTCGAATTCCGCGGTGCCCTCGACAAGGTAGGCCAGGTCCACATCGGGCAGGGTGATCCAGTACTTCGTCATCTGCTCCTGCGCCACCTTGATGTGGTGGCCCGCGATCCGGTTTCCCACACCCCTGCTTCCGGAGTGCAGGAACAACCAGACGGCATCCGTCTCATCCAGGCTCACCTCGATGAAGTGGTTGCCGCTGCCGAGCGAACCCAATTGGAGCGCCCACCGGGCAGCGTAATCGCCAGGCTCGAGACCGATCTCTTCGGCACGAGAGGTCAACTCTGCGACCCGTGGCTCTGCGGTGCTGACGATCGTGTTGTTCTGTCCGCCCGCCGACAGCGGGATGGCCCGCTCAATCTGCTCCCGCAGCTGCCTGAGCGAGCCGCGCTGCGCGACATCGGCTTTGGTCCACTGCGTCTTCACCGCGATCATCCCGCAACCGATGTCGACACCGACCGCGGCCGGCATGATCGCGCCAAGAGTTGGGATGACCGAACCCACGGTCGCACCCCGCCCAAGGTGAGCGTCAGGCATCAATGCCAGGTGTGGGTAAATGAACGGCATCGTCGATGCCGTGCGTGCCTGCTCGAGCGTGTCCGGCTCGAGGTCGGATGCCCAGCTCAAGAGCCGGGCCGTGATCTTTTCCATTTCCTTTTCTTCTCTGTTTGTCGTGCACGGGCGGGTTGTATCGCCAGCTCCCCGCCGTCGCTGATCAGACGCGGCGGGGAGCATGCTGTCGGGGCGCAGGTCCCGCGCTGTGGGCGCGGGCACGAAAAAAGCCCCGAACCGGAGGGTGCGGGGCTGGGGGCGTCGCTAAGACGTCAGAGCACTCGCACAGTACTGGGGAAACCCTTTTTGGGTCGCTGGAGGATGCGCAGGTCGCGCATATCGAGACGGTGACGATAGTTCACGGCTCTCTCCTCCTGACGTTTGTGGGGTCGTGCCAACTGGCACGGAGGACGACGCTATCCCATTCGGCCCTGCTCGACCAGCCGTTCGGAAGGATTTCTCATCACGTCTTGGTATCGCCTGTGGATAACGTGCGGCACACAGTGATCTCGCTCGTGCAATACGGACGCCGATTCCTTCGTCGTCGGGACCCACCAGCCGGGACCCACCGACCGGGAGCCATCAGGAAATAGTCTTGCTGCATGCTGATCCGCCCGGCCGTTGACGCCGACCTCGATGCGATCCTGGCCATCCACAACGAGGCAATCGCGAACTCGACGGCGATCTGGACGGATGAGAGCGAAACTCGTCGCGATCGTGAGAAGTGGCTGGCGGCTCGAGCTGCTGCCGGTGATTCGGTACTCGTGGCTGTACAAAACGACGAAGTCGCCGGCTATGCGGCGTTCGCGCAGTGGAGAGAGAAGTTCGGCTACCGGCACACGGTCGAGGATTCGGTGTACGTTGCGCGGCCATACCAGGGGCGCGGCATCGGCCGGGCCCTTCTGCTCGAACTCATCGAGCAAGCGCGCGCAGCTGGCCGCCACGTCATGCTCGCCGACATCGAGAGCGGTAATGCCGCCTCCATCCGGCTTCATGAGAGCCTCGGGTTTGTCGAGGCCGGCCGCCTGCGGGAGATCGGCACCAAATTCGATCGCTGGCTCGACCTCACCATCCTGCAGCTGGACCTGTAGCCCGATACCTTCAGCCGCGCCGCGGTTTGTTACCCCTGCGCCCTCGATGAAGTCCACGCGAGTAACAAACTCCAGCGCCAGGAACGAGCGAAAGCCGATACGGTTCCGAATAGGTACCGATGAGGTTCCGAATTGGTACCGATG
>Ga0302157_10000753_pt1 | contig 41323 bp, 37 predicted proteins | sample I_Bog_N3_3_FD_193502 | JGI IMG/M metagenome (GOLD analysis project Ga0302157, IMG submission 193502) | Peat permafrost microbial communities from Stordalen Mire near Abisko, Sweden - I_Bog_N3_3 | ecosystem: Environmental > Terrestrial > Soil > Wetlands > Peat | place: Sweden: Abisko, Stordalen...
TTCCTCCTGACCTAGTTCGCCGCCGCGAAGGGCAGCAGGGCTATGTTGCGCGCCTTTTTGATGGCGTCGGTAAGCCGCCGCTGGTGCGGCGCGCACACGCCCGAGATGCGGCGCGGGACGATCTTGCCGCGCTCCGCCACAAAAGCATGCAGCGTCTTGACGTCCTTGTAATTGATGTCGTCCATCTTCTCGACGCAGAAGCGGCAGATCTTTTTGCGCCGAAAGTACTGTTTCTTCCCCGAAACGACGGCCTTGTCGCCGCCCGTGGGCCGCTGTCCGGCGCTGCCGGGTCTTCCTTTGAATTCCGCCATGGCTAATTCTCCTTGGGCTGGCCGGGCATGGCCGGCGCCTCTCCGGCGTGAGCCGCGCTCTGGGGTGCACCGGGAACGGTGGCGGGCTGCGGAGGCGCATTGGCCGCGCGCTTGGCGGCCCGCTTGTCGCGCTGTTTTTTCCGCTTATCCAGCCGCTTCCGCGTCTTGTCGATGCGCACTGTCAGAAACTTGATCACCATGTCCGAGACGCGCAGCCGGCGCTCGAGTTCCTTCACGGTATCCGCCTCGGCGGTGAATTCGAGCAGCACGTACGTGCCCTCGCGGTACTTATCCACCCTGTATGCCAGGCGGCGCTTGCCCCATTTTTCGACTTTGTCCACCGTGGCGCCCGCGGCCGTCAACTGCGTTCGCAACTGTTCGACGAACTGGTCGACTTCCTCTTCCGGCACATCCGGCTTAATAATAAACAGCTCTTCGTAAATCCTCATGCTTCCTCTATGTTTGAGCCTGGGGCGCGACGATTGAATTTCGTCATGGCCTTAGCGACGCCTTCGGCGATTATCGAATCGACCGCATCGGCCGCGTAGCCGACGAAGTCGTCCAATTCCTTGTCCTGCGAGCGCCGTACCGGCGCCAGCACATATTCCGCACCGCTCCGCAGCGGGCGGCCCGGATGAATTCCCAATCGCACCCGCGCCAAGTCGCTGGTTCCCAGGCTCCCGATCACCGATATCATGCCTTTGTGGCCGGCCGGCGTGCCTTTCGGCTTGATGCGCAGCGACAACCACGGCAGATCCAGTTCGTCGTAAACCACCACCAGGCGATCCGGAGGAACTGAGTGCTTTTCCATCAGCGGCGCGAGCGAAGTGCCGCTGAGATTCATAAACGTCTGCGGTTTGGCCAGCATCACCTCTTGCCCGTCGATTTCGCCCAACCCGACGAGCGCTCTGGAATCTTTGCGGGTGACGCGGATGCCGTGCCGTTCGGCCAGCCGGTCGATGGTGAGAAACCCGAGATTATGCGGCGTCCGCACATACTCCTCGCCCGGATTCCCCAGACCGGCCACCAGAAACATGGAAGCCTACTTCTTCTTGCCCTTTTCCTTTTCCTTCTCCTCGGGCGCGGCTTCGTCTTCTTTCTTGCCCTTCTTGATCACTTCGGGCTCGGCTGCCTCTGCGCCGGCTTCCGCTACAGGCGCGGCTTCCGCCGCCGGTGCGACTTCTTCGGCGCGCAGCGCCACCGCGTGCGCAATCACAGTCTCCGCCGCGCTCACCAGCTTCATCGAGGCCGACAGCGCCACATCGCTTGCCCGCTTGCTTTGCCCGATCATCAACTCGCTCACGTCCACCGAGAAGCTCTCGGGGATCTCGTCCGGCAGACACTCGATTTCAATCGCGCGGGTGATGACTTCGAGCAGCCCGCCCTGTAGCTTCACGCCCGCCGGCTCGCCCACCGTATACACCGGAACCGTGATGCGTATCCGCTTGGTGAGATCGATGCGCTTCAGGTCGGCGTGCAGAAGGGTGCCCTTCACCGGTTCCACCTGCTGATCCACCAACATTACTGGCGTCGTTTCGCCGCCTTCAATCGCCAGGTTGAAAATCGTGTTGTAACCGGTCGAACTGCGGACGATCTTGAGGATCTCGCGCGGGTTGACCGATACGCTGACCGCGTCCTTATATGCTCCGTAGAGTACGGCTGGAATCTGCCCGGCGCGGCGTGTGCGGCGCGCTTCGTTCTTGCCGCGCGACGCGCGCACCTCGGCTGTTACGGTAATGTCTCTTTTCACGCAAACTCTCCTTGATTCTCCGCAAGTCCGGTTCACCCCTTACGGGGTTGACGTGGGTTGCGGCCGGTAGGACGGACCATCGCTTTTCGTGGTCTGTCGCCCCAACTTCAAATAAACAGCACGCTCACCGAAGTCTCTTCGTGAATCGATCGGATGGCTTCCGCCAGCAAATGCCCGACCGACAACGATTTGATCCGGCTCGACCGCTTGGCCTCATCGGCCAGCGGAATCGAATTCGTAAAAACTACTTCCTTCAGCCCGGATGCCTCGATCCGTTCCACCGCCGGACCGGACAGCACCGCGTGCGTCGCGCAGGCCGAAACGCTAGCCGCGCCTTTCTCAATCAACGCTTCGGCGCCCTTCACCAGCGTGCCGGCGGTATCGATCAGATCGTCCACCAGCAGGCAATGGCGCCCTTCCACGTCGCCCACTACGTTCATCACTTCGGCGACGTTGGCCTCTTCGCGCCGCTTATCGATAATTGCCAGGGGCGACGAATTCAGCCGCTTGGCGAACGCCCGCGCCCGCTCCACACCGCCGGCGTCCGGCGAAACCACCGTCACATCCGGCAGGTTCTGCGCCCGGAAATACTCGATCAACACCGGCGAGGCGTACAAGTGATCCACCGGGATATCGAAAAAGCCTTGAATCTGCGCGGCGTGCAAATCGAGCGTCAGCACGCGGTCCGCGCCGGCCGATTCGAGCAGCCCCGCCACCAGCTTGGCCGAAATCGGCACCCGCGGTTTGTCCTTCCGATCCTGCCGCGCGTACCCATAATAGGGTAACACTGCCGTGATGCGCTCCGCCGAAGCCAGTTTCAGCGCCTGCATCATCAGCAACAGTTCCATCAGGTTGCGCTCCACCGGCTTGCACGTCGGCTGGATGACGAAGACGTCGGCGCCGCGCACATTTTCCTGGATCTGCAGGTGGATCTCGCCGTCGGCGAACTGCCGCACCGTACAAGCACCCAGGGTCGTGTTCAGGCCCTGGGCGATCTCTTGCGACAGCGCTGGATTGGCGTTGCCCGTGAATAGTTGTAGCCGGTCGTGACTCATTGCTCTTTTCGGTTTCGGGGAGGCCATACTTTCGCAGTAATGTGCTCTTCGAGTGTCCGCCACCACATCGCGCGGTATCGCGCACGGCTCACCAGCGAAAAGCGCAACGCCTTTTCTTTTCGGAAGACCCTAAAAACTTCAGATGCCTGGGCGGAACCAGGGAAAATCCCATACACGGCCGATCCGCTGCCGGTCATCAGCGCCATCGAAGCTCCGGCGCGCAACATCCGTTTCTTGATCGCGCCGATGATGCCATGCTGCTCCGCGGCCACCGTTTCAAAATCGTTGCAGGCGGCCCTGGAGACACCCCCGTCCCACACTCGAGACTGGAAAGTAACCATTTTATTTTGTTGAGATTCGCTTGTCAAACGCGAATTAAGCCGGGCGTATGCGCCGGCCGTCGAAATATGAATACCGGGTGACACCAGAACGCCGCTCAACGGCCTGCCATCGGGCAGCGGAAACAGTTCCGTGCCGCGGCCTATGCCCACTGCGGCCCCGCCCAGCAGGAAGAACGGCACGTCGCTGCCCAACTGTTCCCCCAGTTGGCGCAAGCGATCCATCGCCAGGCCGCGCCCCGCAAGCACCGGCAGCGCCAGCAGCACCGCGGCCGCATCCGATGAGCCTCCGCCCAGTCCCGCGCCCATCGGAATCCGCTTCTTGAGCCGCATCTCCACGTGCCCGGTAAGTCGCATGGCATCCATTGCGACGCGGGCCGCGCGCGCTGCGAGGTTGTCGTCGAGGTGGAGATCGTCCACCAGCTCGATGATGGTCCGCCGCGCGGGGGTAAAAGCAATGTCGATTGAGTCAGCGAGAGAAATCGTGTGAAAGATGGTGCGCAGCTCGTGGTAGCCGTCGGGCCGCTCGGCCAGCACGCGCAACTCCAGGTTGATCTTGGCGAGTGCGCGCACACGCGCCCGGCGGGTCAGACTCATTTGTCGTACTGGAGCAGCGAGAAGACCTCGCGGCCGGCCAGCCTGGCGCGCCCGTGGAGGAAGGTAAGCTCGACCACGAATCCCAAACCGGCCACCTGGCCGCCGGCCGATTCCACCATGCGCGCCGCTGCGGCCGCGGTGCCTCCGGTTGCCAGCAGGTCGTCCACGATCAGCACGCGCGCGCCGTTCGAGACCGCGTCCTTGTGCATCTCCAACGTGTCCGTGCCGTACTCCAGGTCGTAGGTCACGCTCACCGTCTCGGCCGGCAGCTTCTTGGGCTTGCGCACCGGCACGAAACCCGCGCCCAGTGCATAGGCCAGCGCAGGAGCGAAAATGAAGCCGCGCGCTTCAATGCCCAATACCACGTCCACTTGGGCATCGCGGTAATGGTCTTTCAACCCGTCGATCACCGCGCGCAAACCCGCCGGATCTTTCAAAAGGGTTGTGATGTCATAAAACAGGATGCCGGGTTTGGGAAAATCCGGCACCTCGCGGATCAGCTTCTTCAGATCTGCCATCAAGCCTCAATGCGGAACGAACCCAATTCTTGCACGGCGCATTCCTGTTCTTCAACCCCGCGCACGTCGGCCCAGCGAGGCCCGCGGTACAACATGCCGGCCAGCTCGGCGAGCTTCGCCTCCGCGCCGGCTGCGTACACCTCCACCCGCCCGTCGTCCAGGTTGCGCGCATAACCGCTGAGACCCAGCCCGGCGGCGGCCTTCTGCGCGAACCAGCGGTAACCCACTCCCTGCACTCGGCCGCGCACCAGCCAACGGCGGGCGGTTATTCGCGCAGCCATCTCATTCCCAGCTCAGAATCACTTTGCCCGAGTTGCCGGATACCATCGCTTCGAAGCCGCGCTCAAACTCGGTGTAGTGGTAACGATGCGTGATCACGGGCGTGATGTCCAACCCCGATTCGAGCATCACCGTCATCTTGTACCATGTCTCGTACATTTCGCGGCCATAGATGCCCTTGACGGTGAGCATGCGGAAGATCACGGTGCGCCAGTCGATGGCCACTTCGGCGATCGGGATGCCCAGCATGGCGATCTTGGCGCCATGGCTCATGTTCTCGAGCATGTCGCGGAACGCCGCCGCGGTGCCCGACATCTCCAGCCCCACGTCGAAACCCTCGCTCATCCCGAGCTGTTTCTGCACCTCGCTCAGCTTGGTCCGGTTCGCATCCACCGCCAGCGTCACGCCCAGCTTGCGCGCCAGTTCCAGCCGATATGGATTGATATCGGTGATGACCGTGTAACGCGCCCCGGCATGCCGCGCCACGGCGGCGGCCATAATGCCTATGGGACCGGCGCCGGTGATGAGCACGTCCTCACCCAGCACCGGAAACGAGAGCGCGGTGTGGACGGCGTTGCCGAAGGGATCGAAAATGGCCGCCACATCCAGCGGAACGCTCTCATGATGGCGCCAGATGTTGGCCATCGGCAACGCGATGTATTCGGCGAACGCGCCCGCCCGATTCACTCCTACGCCGCGCGCTTTGGCGCACAGGTGCCGCCGTCCGGCCAGGCAGTTGCGGCAGCGTCCGCAGACCACGTGCCCTTCGCCGCTGACGGTGTCGCCGGGAAAGAAATCGGCGACGTTCGATCCCACCTCCACGATCCGTCCCACGAATTCGTGGCCGATCGCCATCGGCACCTGAATCGTGGCTTGCGCCCACTCGTCCCACTTGTAGATGTGGACGTCGGTGCCGCAGATGCCGGTCCGCAGCACCCGGATCAACACATCGTTGATGCCGATTGTCGGCGTCTCGATCTCATCCAGCCACAGCCCCGGCTCGGGACGGCTTTTCACCAGTGCTTTCACAATCACTACGATAGCCCAGAAAGCCGCTCGCCGCCCCGGTGGCGCCGGTAATCTCGTCACCGGCTCAGCCCCTTAGAGAATCAGGGCGCCCAGGTTCTGAGAAACCGGCTCGGCTCGCTCGCCTTCACGTCCGGCTGCCCGCCCGTTTCGGGCAGCAGCCAGACGTCACCGCGGCGATAGGCCTCGCTGCCGATGGTTCCACTTCCCTCTATGGCAATCCACAGTTGACAGCCACGAGCCTCCGGCATCTCCGCCTCGCCGGCTCCCAGCCGCACCAGTTCGGTGACGAATTGGCGCGCGTGCACCAGCTTCTCGCGGTGCTCACCAGCCCGCACCGGACGCGCGGCTCCCGGATGCAGGCCCAGATCGGCGATCGGCACCGCCTTATCCACGTGGATAGGCCGCGGCCGGCCGTAGTCCCACAGGCGATACGTCACGTCGGAATTCTGTTGGATCTCGCAGAGCACGATACCCGCGCCGATGGCGTGCACCGTGTGCGCCGGCGTGAAGTAAGTCTCGCCCGGCTTCACCTCGATCCAGTTCAACAGGTGCTCCACTTCCCCGCTACGCGTGGCTTCGAGCAGCCGCGTGCGCGTGATCGGTTCGCGAAAACCAACGGCTATCGTCGCGCCCGGCTCCGCTTCCAGGATGTGCCACATCTCCGTCTTGCCGCGCGGCCCATCTTCGCCGTCATCGGGATGCACCTGCACCGACAACCGGTCGGAGGTGAAGATCAGCTTCACCAGCAGCGGCAGTTCGCGCTCAGCCAAAAACCAGGCCTCGCCGATAGGACTGGCCGAATCACGAAACCACGGTTCCAGCCGCGTCTTGCCCCAAATCTTCTCGCGCAGCGACGGCGTGAGTCGAATGGCTTGTGTCATTGTGTGTGGTCTCCCGTGAGGCCGCTTCCTGAAAATCCAGAAAGAGAATAATAGCCACGGATGAACACAGATGGACACAGATAGGTTTTCTTATTCTTATCCGTGTTCATCTGTGTTCATCCGTGGCCCAAATTGGTTTTTCCCTCGCTGTAGTACCCCGCTCTACGCTTTGAGAAATTGTCCGATGGCCCTCGTGGCCTGCCGGATGCGCTGCTCGTTTTCGACCAGCGCGAACCGCACGTGGCCTTCGCCCAGCGGCCCGAATCCGATGCCCGGCGAAACCGCCACAAGCGCCTTTTCCATCAGCAGCTTGGAGAACTCGAACGACCCCAGCTCGCGGTAGCGCTCCGGCAGCGGCGCCCACAGGAACATCGAGCCGCGTGGCTTCTCCACCGGCCATCCAGCGCGTTTGAGCCCCGCCACCAGCACGTCGCGCCGCTTCTGATACACGGCGCAAATCTTGCGCGTATCCGCCTCGCACTCGCGCAGCGCGACAATCGACGCGATCTGAATCGGCTGAAACACGCCGTAATCCAGGTAGCTCTTAATCCGCGCCAGCGCCGCGATCATCTTCGGGTTGCCCAGGCAGTAACCCACCCGCCAGCCCGCCATGTTGTAGCTCTTCGACATGGAAAAGATCTCGACCGCGATCTCCTTGGCGCCATCCACCTGCAAAATGCTGGGCGGACGGTAACCGTCGAAACCAAGGTCGGCATACGCGAAATCGTGGATGATCATGGTGCCGTGCGCAGCCGCCAGCCGCACCACTTCGCGCATGAAATCCAGGCCCACGCACACCGTGGTCGGATTGTGCGGGAAGCTAATCAGCAGCATCTTGGGCTTCCGCGCCGCCGTGCGATAGAAGCCTTCGAGCGCGTTCAGGAACGTCGGCGCGTCCGGCATCGGCAGCTTCTCCGCGCACCCTTCCGCCATAATCACGCCGTATTGATGGATCGGGTACGCAGGGTTCGGCGAAACCACCACATCGCCCGGACCCACGGTGGCGAACAGCAGGTGGGCCAGCGCATCCTTGGCGCCGATGGTGACGATGGCGTCGCGCTCCGGGTCCAGCTCCACGCCGTAATTAGTGAGATAGCGCTTGGTGATTTCCTCGCGCAGCTTGGGGATGCCGCGCGATTGCGAGTAGCGATGGTTGCGCGCGTTGCGTGCGGCCTCCACCAGCTTGCTCACCACCACGCGCGGCGTAGCCCCGTCCGGGTTGCCCATGCCCAGGTCGATGACGTCGATCTGGGCCGCGCGCGCCTTGGCGCGCATCTCGTTAATCACCGCGAATAAGTACGGCGGCAGCTTCTGAATTCGATAGAAGTCTTGTGAAGTTTCCGGCACTGTGATTGTATCTGGCACTGCAATTATTTTACGACGGCGGGAGCAGGAGGCTGCGCGCCGGCGCTGACTTTCTGGTAACTGACGAACGCGAGGCGTCGGCTGTCGGGAGACCACGAGGGAAGTGGCATTGTTCCCCACCCGCCGACCAGCTTGGCCAGCACGCGGATCTTTCCATCGGTAAGCGACATGACGCGCAGCGTAACGAGCGTCAAATTGATAGGGAAGTCCGAATGTGGCGGAGAGGTTAGAAATGCCATCAGTCGCCCATCCGGGGACACGTGCGGAAACCAGTCGCCGACGCCGCCCTTGGCCACCCGTTCCCGCTGCGATCCGTCGGCCCGCATGCGCCAGACTTCCCGCGCGTCCGAGCGATCAGAACGGCAGCCGTAGTAAATGTATTCTCCGTCTGACGAGTACTCCGCGTCCCCGCACCGAGGGGGTAATTCCGCCACGCGCGTTTCCTCACCTCCGGCGACGGGAATCGTGTAAATTCCGGGCTTGCCACGGCGCTCGCCGGTGAACAGGATGGATTTTCCGTCCGGCGCCCAGCCCTGCCAAGTAGTCGGCGACGGTGCCGCGACAGGCCGGGGTGTGCCGCCGCCGATGGGCACAACGTAAAGAACCTTCCGGCGGTCCAGGGATGCCCCACTCACAGCCAACATCGTGCCGTCAGGTGAGATGCCGTGAAAAAGATACGAAAGCATGGCGTCAAGCCCCGTGTCGATGACCTTCGGCTCGCCTCCAGCCGCCAGCACCCTTTTCAACTGGCCTTCGTCGTCGAATACCAGCGATGCGCCATCCGGGGTCCAGATCGGAGCCGTAAGCTCGAACTTGGCGTAGCCTATAGGCGCAGCGTACGCTACGCGCCGGTCAGTGGACGCAACGGTGACGGTTTCGAGAGTGCTATATAACTGCGCGGAAGATTCAGCCGTAATGGGTTCCAGTGCCACGTTCCTGAACTCCGCCGTCTCCACCGCGTCCTTGTTATGAGCGCAGACGCCGAGGCCGACATAGAACGGCCCCGTCAGCGGCACCAGCATCGAACCGCCCGCCATACGGAACTGGTCATCCTCGCCTGCCAGCCACATCGTGAACTCACCGTGGTGTTTTTGTAACCGCAGCCGCTTGGGCGCGGAAATGTTCGATTGGATTTCGTGCGTATCGGTGCCCTTGGCATCGCGCGATTGCAGCGACGTCAACCCGACGCCGTGCAGTGCCACATCGGCGTATGCCGAATCCGCGTCCAGGCTCTGCCGCGCCATCAGCATCGCCTTCTTGTGCGGATCTCCGCCTTGCCCGAGCACCGAAATGTCGGCCGTGAGCGTGAAATCTCCCTCCATCTTTTTCCAGACAAATTGGAACGCGTCCGCCGTAGCCCACACGTTTTCGCCGCTGCCGCTGACCGTGTAGCTGCGCCGCGCCGCATCGTACACCACAGACCCCGGATGCAAAACCGCGCCAACGTCCGTGTGCTCTGCAAATAGTCCGATGGGCTCAGCCGCCTGTGCTCGCGCCGCCGCCAGCAGGCAACCGCAGATCAGCCATCGCACGCTTCGCCACTTCATTGGAAAACACCTCATACTTGAGATTCGCACGCCCACGATCGCGTGGAGCATCTACTTTCCCGGCAGCGCCGGCGGTCTCTTGCCGCCGGTTCTTTGCCAGTATTCGAACACGCCGCCAGTGGGGCAGGTCCCCGACCTGCCAGCGCCCGCCTGCGCGCGCGTTTTCCCCCGGCCCGCGACGAAAAGCACCAGCGGCAAAGACCGCCGGCGCTACCAGCCGTTACCAACCTGCCTCACGAGTATTTTCGGTCAGGATCTGACCGAATTTCTTCGAAAACAAAGGGATTAGCCGCGGCTTTTGGTTGGATTCTTTCCAAAGCCGGCGCTGGCAGGTCGGGGACCTGCCCCACTTCTACTTCCCCGCCACGCAAGCTTCCGGCTTTGGGATCTTCTGGTCGGCGTTCTTCTCATAGCACCAGCCGACCAGCGCGTCCGGGTAGCGGCCGGCGTTGGCGCGGCGAAGGTCTTCCAGGCCGATCTGCCGGAATTCAAATCGAATCGAACCGTCCGACATCACCGTGCCCAGCAGGTAGCCATACACATCGGTGCGAGCGATCGTCCCGCTCGCAACGCCCTCCGGCAGCCGGTAACGCACCGCGCCGGCCGTCCCCACAATCCATCCCGGCAGCACGCGCTCGCCCCAGTAGGACGTGCGGAAGACGTCGTCCATGATGAAGTGCGAATGGCTGGCCAGCACATACACCCGCTTGCCGCTTTGCTGCAAATCCCAGAGCAGGTTGTAGACCTCGCGGCCGGTTTCAATCCCCGCGCCGGAATCGCACATGCTGTGGCTCAAGCCCTTGCTGCCCGGCAACGCTTCATGCATCCCGGCGACCACGGTCGTAACGTCGCTGGATTTCCGGTCGGCTGCCAGGCGCGCGCGGATCCATTTCATCTGCTCCGCGTCGAAGCTGTTGCTGGCGTTGTCGAGCGACAGGAAATCGGTGTGGTTCATGACCCAGTGATAGTACGTGCGAGGGCCCGCCGCGTCGCCATCGGCCCGGCGCTGCGCCGCCAGGCGCTGGCTGTTCAAATAGCTTTCGAACTGAGCCACGTATCTGTCGCGCGTCTGCGGAAAAATCAACTCGTGATTGCCGATGCCCAGAAAAACCTCCAGCTTGCCGAAAGGATGAAGCTGATGCTCGATGAAATCCGGCCACGCTTTCTGCAAGTAGTTGATGATGCTGAGGTGCGGCGCGTCCAGGTGCAGCTCGTGCGGCGGCGCCATGTCCTCATCGAAATCGTATATGGCGCGGAAGTCGCCCAGGTGCCAATAGAAACTGGCTCCGCTCGCCACCACCTGCCCAGCGATGGCCGGCATCACCACATCGCCGCAGTTGCGCGAATCGCCCGAGACGGCAAACTTCAAAACCGGGGCTGTAGGATTCTGCGCCGGAAGGCAAAGAGGAAGCGCGAGCAGCAGAAGTAGCTTCGCCGCAAGGTGGTGGTTCGTCATCACGAAAACCTCCGAGGAGGCGGCGGCAACCCGATCAGCTCGCGCGTCCACCCCACCTTAGCTTTGTAGCACAACGGCGTTGCATCGCAATGGGACGCCGAGGCCAGTTTGCTATGCTGAGACTTGACCCCCTCGATCCTGCTTCGCCTGGCGCTGCCGCTCGCGCTCGCAGCCGCTGCCACGGCTCAATCAACGCTGGTGGATGCCATGAGCCAGGAACTGGCGCGCAACTTTCAGGCGCTCAAGGACAAGGCCGACCCTCCACCTTACTTTCTGAGCTACGAAATCACCCAGGAAGACGTCTACAACGTGTCCGGGACGCTGGGCGCGATCGACTCGACGGGCGGTGGGAAATCGCGAACGCTGGATGTTTCCGTGCGCGTAGGCTCTCCGAAACTGGACAACTACCATCGCGTGCGTGGAGCCGGCGGCGGCGCGGCCCAGTTCACTTCCGGCGCGCAGATCACTTACGAAGACAACGCCAATTCCATCAAGCACCGCCTGTGGGAGGAGACCGATCGCGCGTATCGCGCGGCGGCGGAGCGGCTGATCCGGATTCAGACCAACACGCAGGTGAGGGTGGCGGAACAGGACGCCTCGGCCGATTTTTCGAGCACAGAACCCGCGGTTTCGCTCGCCGCGCCGGTGAAGCTCAAGTTCGACGTCGAGGAATGGACCGGCCGCATCCGCAAGCTCTCCGAGCGGTTCCGAAATTATCCCAGCGTGCTCACCAGCCGGGTGACGGTTTCCGGCCAGGCCGAAACGCGGTACTTCGTGAACACCGAAGGAACGCGCCTGGAATTCGGCCGCGGCTACGCACGCGTTTTCATTTCCGCCTCCGCCAAAGCCGCCGATGGCGCCGACGTCGCCAACTTCGAGAGCTTTGAAGCGGAAGACTCGGGCGGCCTGCCGGACGACAAGACCGTGCTGGCGGCGATCGACCGCGTCGCCAAGGACGTGACAGCGCTGCTGCGCGCACCCGAAGCCGAGCCTTTCGTGGGACCCGCTATTCTCTCCGGCCGCGCGGCGGGCGTGTTCTTTCACGAAATCTTCGGCCATCGCGTCGAAGGCTTCCGCCAAAAGGATGAAGACGAGGGCCAGACCTTTACCAAGAGCGTCGGTACTCAGGTGCTGCCCAATTTCCTGTCGGTGATTTTCGATCCCACGCGGCACTCCGCGGCGGGCGAAGACCTCTACGGCTGGTACGATTACGACGATGAAGGAGTGAAGGCGCGGCCAACCATCGCGGTCGAAAACGGCGTGCTGAAAACGTTCCTCATGTCGCGGTCGGCCGTTGCGGGCTTCGGCGAGTCGAACGGCCACGGCCGGCGCCAGCCTGGGTATGAAGTAGTTTCGCGGCAGTCCAACCTGATCGTGGAATCGACCAAAGCGGTGTCCGACGCCAGGCTGCGCGAGATGCTGATCGAAGAGATCAAGCGGCAAAACAAGCCTTACGGCCTCTACTTCCGCGACATCACCAACGGCTTCACCACCACCAGCCGCGCCGGATTGCAGGCCTTCAGCGTGGTTCCGGTGATCGTGTACCGGGTGTATGCCGACGGCCGGCCGGACGAACTGGTGCGCGGCGCGGATATAGTGGGCACGCCGCTGGCGAGCTTCGCCAAGATCCTGGCCACCGGAGACAAGCCGGAAGTGTTCAACGGCTACTGCGGCGCGGAAAGCGGCAGCGTGCCGGTGTCGGCGGTGTCGCCGGCGATCCTGGTATCGGAAATCGAAATCGAAAAGAAAGCCAAGGCGAACGACCGGCCGCCGCTGCTTCCGGAGCCGGCCAGCGCCGAAAAAGGGGGCGGACAGTGAGGCGCCTGATGCTGGCCGCGGTCGCCGCGGCACTGGCGGCACTGGCGGCGGATGCTCCCGCGCCGGACCCCGTGCTGGCGGCCATGCGCGACGAAATCGCGCGCTCGAGCAAACTGACGGTCTCCAATCTGGATGCCCCGTACTTCATTCAGTACGTGATCGACCAGGGGGACGCCTTCAGCGTCTCGGCTTCGCTCGGCGGCCTGCTGGCGCGGCGCCGCAGCCATATCCGGGAGCCGGAGATCTCCGTGCGCGTGGGCGATTACAAGTTCGACAATACGAACTTCGCCGGCCGCGTGGGTGGCACACGCTATGACTTGGGCCGTTGGCCACTCGACGACTCCTATCCGGTGCTGCGCCGCTATTTGTGGCTGGCCACCGATTCGGCTTACAAAAGCGCCGTGGAGACCATTTCGCGCAAGCGCGCGGCGCGGCGCAATCTCACCGAGAGCAGTCCCACCGACGACTTTTCGCACGCCCAGCGGGTGGAGTATGTTCACGAGCTGGGGCGCCTGGCGATCGACGAAAACGAGTGGGCGGCGCGGGTGCGCACGCTGTCCGCGGTCTTCGCCGATTATCCAGGGGTACTGGATTCGCGCGTGGAACTGGACGCCGAGGCCGGTGGCTACTACGTGGTGAATTCGGAAGGCACGGTGGTGCGGGCGGCCGAAAATGCCAGCAGTCTGCGGGCGCGCGCGGTGGCGCAAGCGGCGGATGGCATGGTGCTGCATGACGCCGTCACCTTCCTCGCGCTCGACCCTGCGCACCTGCCGGGCGATGCCGCTTTGAACGCCGTCCTCCGCGAGATGGCACAGAACCTGGAAGCGCTGGCCAAGGCCCCCAAGGGCGAAGATTATAGCGGCCCGGTGCTGTTTGAAGGCGCGGCTGGCCCGCAGATCTTCGCCGAGTTGCTGGGCCGCAGCCTGGCGCTCGCGCGCAAACCGGAAGGCGGGCGCGCCGGGTTCGACGCGAGCCAGCTCGAAGGGCGGCTGGGCGGGCGCGTCTTGCCCGAGTCGTTCGACGCAGTGGACGATCCGACGCAGCGGGAATGGCGCGGCCGGCTGCTGTTCGGCTCCTATGACGTGGATCGCGAAGGCGTCCGCCCGCAGCCGCTCACGCTGGTGGAAAAAGGCGTTCTCAAGGGCTTCCTGCTGACGCGGCAGCCGGTGCACGGATTCTCCGCTTCCAACGGCCACGCGCGGCTGCCAGGGCCGTATGGCGCCGCTACCGCCGGCATCGGCAACCTGTTCATCAGCTCCTCGGAAACCATTCCGGCCGGCGATCTCAAGAAAAAACTGATCGAGCTGGTTGTTGCGCGCGGCCTCGCCTACGGCATCGTGGTGCGCAAGATGGATTACCCGTCCACGGCGTCGCTCGACGAATTGCGGCGCATGTTCACCACGGCCGAGGGCGCGGCGCATCCCGTTAGCTCGCCGGTGCTGATCTATAAGGTCTATCCGGACGGGCGCGAGGAGCTGGTGCGCGGGCTCCGCTTCCGCGGGCTGAACGTGCGGTCGCTCAAGGACATCCTGGTGGCGGGCGACGACAACACGGTTTTCGACTATCTGGATAATGGCGCCCCGCTGGCGCTGGTGGGCGCGGGAAACTACACCACGGAAAGCTGCGTGGTGGCGCCCTCCATCATCATCGATGACGTTGAGTTGCACCCGGTGGAAGAGGAACTGCCCAAGCTGCCCGTGGCGCCGCCACCGGAGATGGCGCATTAGGAGCCGCCTATGCGCCTTTTGGGCCGCTACGTATTCCGCGAGATCCTGACCAGCGCGGTGCTGGGCACGCTGTTGGCTACCTTCATCATCTTCCTGCGCGAGGCGGACAAGCTGTTCGCGATTCTTGTGGGCGCCAATAATCCGCCCGTCGTCACGGTGGTGTCGCTGCTACTCTGGGCGATGCCGCCGGTACTGCCGCTCACCATTCCGTTCGGCGTGCTGGTGGGCATTTTGATCGGGCTCGGCCGCATGGCGTCGGATGGCGAAATCATCGCCATGCGCGCGGCGGGCGTCTCCAGCCGGCAGGTGATTGCGCCGGTGGTGCTGTTCGCCGCGCTGGGAATGAGTCTGGCGGGCCTGGCGTCGCTGCGGCTGACGCCGCTCGCCATCCGCAGGACCACCGACATCGTCAACGAGCTGCTGCAAGGGCAGGTCTCGGCGGAAATCGAGCCGCGGGTCTTCAACGAAAGTTTCCCCAACAGGATCCTCTACGTGGGCGACGTGGGGACGGGGCCGGTGGTGAAGTGGCGGCCGGTATTCATCGCCGATATCACGCCGCCCGAGCAGCGCGTGTCGGGGATGCGCGAAAAGGCGGAAGGACCGATGATCACCGTGGCGCGCGGAGCCATCGCCATCTCGGATCCCAAGAACAACCGCATTCAGCTTACGCTGTACGACTATTGTTCGCACGAGATGGGCAAGGACCGCGTCGCCAACGACTCATGCGCGCCCATCAGCACGCAGGTGCTCGATGCCTCGCCGCCGACGCACAAGACGCCGCCCACGGCCGCCATGAACACGCGGCAGTTGCTGCGCTATCCGCGCTCCGGCGATGACTGGACGGAGGTGCGCATCGAGCTGTTCCGGCGGTTTGCGCTGCCGGTGGCGTGTATCGCGCTGGCGCTGGTCGGCATCCCGCTCGGCATCGCCACGCGCAAAGGCGGCAAGAGCGCCGGCTACGTCATCGCACTATTTCTCAGCTTCTTCTGCTACCACCTTTCCTCGCTCACGCTGATCGGGTTTGCCAAGCAGAGAACCATGTCGGTGCCGCTGGCGGTGTGGCTGCCCGACGCGGCGTTTCTCGTGGCTGGGGTGATCTTTCTGTACCGCATGGAGCGCCCAGGAGATCGCGACCTGCTGGGCGGCGTCACAGGTTTGCTGAGCCGGATGGGCTCCTGGTTGCGGCGCAATAAGCCGCAACCGGCCGCGCCTGTGGCCCGCCTGCCGCACTGGAGGCTTCCCGTCCTGCCGCAGATCGTCGACACCTATATCCTGACCAGCTTCATGTTCTATCTCGGCGTGGTACTGGCCAGCCTGTTATCGATGATTTTGGCTTATAACTTCTTCGAGTTGATGGGCGACTGGATCCGCAACAAGATCCCGCTCATGGAGATGTTCGAATATCTGTTCTTCCTCACGCCGGAGTTGATCTACGAAACCCTGCCGTTCGCCATCCTGGTGGCGGTGCTGGTCCACCTGGGCGTGCTGAGCAAGCAGAACGAAATCACCGCGTTCCGGGCCTGCGGCGTGAGCCTGTACCGGCTGGCGATGCCGCTGCTGCTGGCGGGCACGGTATTTGCCGGCGGGCTGTTTCTGTTCGACTATTACTACGTGCCCGGCGCCAACCTCAAGCAGGACGCCATGCGCGATGAGATCAAGGGCCGGCCCAAACAGACTTACCAACGCGCGGACCACAAGTGGATCATGGGCCACTCGCGCATCTATTACTACGAATTCTTCGACCACGCGGCCGGCGTTATGCACGGAGTGGATGTGTTCGACATGGACCCCAATACGTTTCGCCTGAAGCGCGAAATTGTGGCGGAGCGCGGGCAGTGGAGCCCGGCGCTGAAGACGTGGGCTTTCGAGAACGGCTGGAGTTGCCGCTTTGCCGGCGACTCGTGCAGCGCATACCAGTCCTTCTCGAGCGAGCCGGGCGGCCTGGAGACCCGCTGGCACTCCGACCTGACCGAGCCGCCCGATTACTTCGTAACCGCGGCGGTGCAGGAAAAGCAGATGAACTTTCTCCGCCTCGACCGCTACATTCGCGATTTACAAGAGCGCGGCTTCCCCACCGGCAAGCTGCAAGTGCAGTTCTACCTGAAATTCGCGCTACCGCTGTTTGCGCTAATCATGGCCATGATCGCGGTGCCTTACGGATTCCTGGTTGGCAACCGGGGCGCCATGGCCGGCATCGGCGTCAGCCTTGGCATCGGCGTGGGTTACAAGGGTCTGGGCATCCTGTTCGAAAAGCTCGGCGACGTGAATCTTCTGCCGCCCGCCATGGCGGGCTGGTCCCCGGACGTCATATTCGGCCTCGCCGGGTTGTACCTGCTGTTGCGGATGCGGAGTTAGCGCATGTTCCGTAATAAGCGCAACGACCTCTCCTTTGAAAATCACGCCCGCGCGGCGGGAAGAAAAGCCGAGATGACTCTCGGCTCTCGAGGCCTGACGGCCCACGCCACGAAGAGTCTGGACATAGTCTGTATTGCGGTTCTATGTATCATCCTGACACTCGGTCTCTGGCCCTTTCATGCGCCCAATAACGACGTCACGTGGCTCAGAGAGCGCACCGGCCTGCGTTTCGGCGGGCACGGCACGGCGATCGGCTCCCGCGCGTCGGGTACGGCGACGCCGCAAGGGAACCAGCTATCCGGCAGCCTGGAGATCTGGTTAGTGCCGGGACGCGTCCCGGACAGCAGCACTCTCCTGGCATTTAGCACGCCTGAAGATCCCTTCGGCTTCTCGCTGCATGAATCGCAAACGGACCTTCGACTGCAAGCTGCGATTCGGGATGGTTCTAATCGGGCGAGAACGGTGAAGCTGTACGTTAACGGTGTGTTTCGCAAAAAGCGGCCGGCATTCATTACGATCACTTCGGGCGCGAGCGGGTTGACGATTTACATTGACGGCGTTTTGGCCACGCAGGCGCCATGGTTTCGCCTCCCCGCGAATCGGTTCTCTGGCCGGATCGTGCTTGGTGATTCACCCGGGCAAACCGATAGTTGGACCGGCCAGTTCCTGGGTTTCGCGGTTTACAACCGGGAACTCACGCCGCAGCAGCTCTTGAAACACTACCAAAGCTGGACCCAAGCCGGACGCCCCGAGATCCGAAACGCTGAAGGCAATGTTGCGCTTTACCTTTTTGACGAGCGCGCTGGAAACATCGTCCACAATCGCGTCAATTCGGGAGTCGATCTGTCGATTCCGGAAAAGTATGTGGTTTTGGATCAAATCTCTTTGGAGCCCTTTTGGAAAGAGTTCACCATATCCTGGAGTTATTGGGGCTCCGCTCTCAAGAACATCGTCGGATTTATTCCTTTGGGTTTCTGCTTTTGCGCTCGGTTGTCCGTGGCACGCCGGGTCAAGCGGGTGGCACTAATGGCCGTTTTCCTAGGCGCGCTGGTCAGTCTCACTATTGAGATTCTCCAGTCGTATCTTCCGACGCGCGACTCCGGTATGACCGACATCATAACTAATACACTCGGAACCTGGGTTGGAGTCGCGGCCTTCCGCAGCGAGGCTGCGCAGACTTTATTCGCGGCATTGCGTCACTGGAGTGAGGCGCGAATCGGGGGCCCCCGCGGCGAGTGACACGCGTATCGAAAATCTCACAGAGTGTTGCAAAGATTGCACGGTGTAACCGGCGTAACCTGGGCCGCGCAGTTCACGTCTAAGATGGTGATGAGAATGATGGTTACGAAATTCCCCTTGGCTCTGGGATGCTTCCTGGCGATGGTTTTGCCCGCCGCCGGTTTGGCTCGCGAGTCGAAGAACGTCGCGGCTGCAAATTATCCGGCCAACTATGAGGGTGGCACGCTGCCGTTCGATCGCAGCAAAGTAACCGCAACGCTCGGTACGGATGAAGTGGTCCTCGTCCAGCATGGCCGTCGGATCGCCGTGCCCGCCAGCAGCATCACGGAGATCGCTTTCGCAACCGGTGTTCGCCGCCGCCTTGGCGCCTCCGTGCTCGACGTGGTTCCTTACATGCACCTGGGAGAGAGCGAGAACCACTACGTTGGCGTCACGTGGATGAACAGCGGCTTAACAGGCGCAAAAACGCCGAAGGTGGAAGTCCTCTTCAAATTGAACAAGAGTGAGTACAGCGCTTTCCTTTCCGGGCTGGAACGCTTGACGGGAAAGAAAGCCGTCGACACCAATCAGACGCTCACCGCCGTTCACTACAACTGATCGGCGGTTGTCCGGGCTCACCTGCAGCGTTGCGGTGACCGGCATCGTTCGTGCTACTTCGCCGGCGTGGACTTTGGTCGGTCGCTCTTGACCAAACCGGCCATACCCCAGTCCGTTAGCTTCGTTGTCCGGCCCTCGCCGTGCGGCGAACCCAGTTCCTGGATTCGAAAGTCGACGCTGTTGCCGTGTACCACGACCATCGCGTATCCGAAGAACCAACCGTCTTCGTAGGCTCCGGACAAGCGCAGGTGCCCGCCTGAACTCGGCATTGAGACATACGTCACGCCATCGAGCGCGAGATGCAGCATCTGGTGAAGATGTCCGGCGATCACATACTGCACGCCATACCGCCGCGCAAGTTGGTGCAGCGCGAACTTTGGATTCCGCAGCGCCACGTTGACCAACCAGGACGGCCGGTGCGAAACGATGATCTTCAACGGCTGGCCGGCATGGGCTTTCAGGTCCGTCTCCAGAAAGGCCGGTTCCGCCGCGGCCAGTTCGTCGGACCGGCTATTGTCCAGCACCGTGAAATGCGCCTGTCCATAATCGAAACTGTAGTGTGCAGGGTGCGTCGCATACTTCTCGAACAGCCGCTCCGATTCGGCGGACCAGATGTCGTGGTTGCCAGGGACTAGATACAGCGGATAGCGCCGGAAGGGCTTGAGCATCTGCTCGGCTTCGCGCCACTCTGCTTCCGCGCTTCGGTCGTTCATCCCCTGAATGGTGTCGCCCACGCTAAGGACGAAGGCGGGATTCTCGGCTGCCACTTCCTTCCATACCTGCTCGTAGACGCCCGGTTGGGCCTCACCGGTCCGATCGCCTAGAATCGCGAAGCGGAAGGAGTCTGATGGCGGCGCGCCCCGAAGACACAGCAGAAGCGCAAAGAGCAGCCCACCGAAGATGACGGCACGGCGACACTGAGCTCGGATTCGCACGCGATGCAACATCTCCTCTAAAGCGGTAGCGCCGGCGGTCTTTGCCGCCGGTGCTCTCGTCGCAAGACACCGGCGGCAAGACCGCCGGCGCTGCCGTTCAGCCTTTCAGCGCCCAACGCACCGCCTCCGCCAACTTCGGCGGTTTGCCTTGCATCAGGATAGCTACGCGGAAGATGCGGGAAGCGGCCCACACAGTTACGGCCGCGAAGGCCAGTGCGCCCGCCAGTCCCACCCACGGTTGCCACGCGGGAACGCCGCTGGGCAGGGCCTGGCGCAACAGCATCAGGATCGGGGTAAACGGCGGAACGAGCGACATCGCCGTAGCCAGCGCACCGTTGGGCTGCCGCAGCACGGTCACCAGCATGAACGCCGGGAGCAGCACTGGCATCAGCAGCACGATGGCAAAGTTCTGCGCGTCTTGCGGGGTGCCGCAACACGCTCCCAGCGCCGCGGCGAAGGCGCACAGCATCACGACGTCGGTCAACAGGTACGCATAGAACCAAGGGATGATGGTGAGCGGCAACAGGCCGGCGACGCCCAGCGCGTTTACCGCGGCCACGCCGGCAATCACATAAAAAAGGGAACTGGTCACCGAGACTCCAACCGAACCCAGCACCTTGCCGGTCATCAATTCGAACGGGCTGGCCGCGCCCAGCAGCGTCTCCACAATGCGCTGGCTCTTGTCCTGGGTGACGCTTTGCAGCATGGGCGCCGAGCCCACCATCACGATCATGACGAGAACGACGGCCGTGAAGGCGGGCACTAAGACTTCCAGTTCACTGCGTTTGCGCGCTTCCCGCACCGCGCCGGTTTTTTCGTCGCGCTCCAACAGGCTCAACCCATCGATGCGAACCGAAGCCGCCAGGTCCCGGTTGCGCTCGATGTCGATGCCGAATTGCGTGAGGCGCGCCAGGCGAACGCCGTCGCTAATGGGGCCGCTGAGCCACCGGCGCATCTCGTCGATGCCGCCCGCATTGGTGTAATAAGCCACGCCCGTGTCGGGGTTGGTCCTCTTGCTTGTCCCCAAGTCGAAATCGTCGGCGTCGTCGCCGGGCTTGGGCGGCCGCAGCGCGTCCTTCCCTATTTCGAGAAATGCTACCAGGCGCTTGCTGCGAACGCGGCCGGAGAGTGCCAGCAACTGGTCCTTGCTGGAAGCGGGATCGGCGGCCGGCGCGATCACCTCGAAAACGTAGCGGGCCTCGATCTGCCGGTGCGTCTTCTTGTCGAAGAGCTCCCGTTCGTTCTTCTCGCGCACGGCGCTCACCAGCGCGCCGGCCACCACGCCCGTGTGGTCGATGATGGCAATGTGGCGGTCCGCTAAATCCGGTTTGCCATTGAGAAACGACATGCCAATGGATCCGCCGCCAAACAGGATCGGAGCAACCACCAGGCCGAAAAGAAACGCCTTGGTGCGGACCGTCGCGATATAGTCTCGCTTGGCAATGGTGAGGACCTTATGCACTCGCATGGTTCGCCTCCTCGGCCGCCGGGCCGGCAATGCGCATGAAGATGTCGTAGAGAGACGGTTTCGTCAGGGAGAAGCTGGTCACGCGAGCCTTCGCTACAAGAGCGCGCAGCGCCTCCTGCGGGTCCGCGCCGCGCGTCAGCCGCAGCTCCTGCACCTGGCCCAGATCGCGGATCTGCTCCACTCCGGGAAGAGACTCGACCGCCGCAACACCGCCGTCGGCTGTCACCCGTATGGTGTCTTCGCCGTACTGATCCTGAATGGAGGTGAGAGTGCCATCCAGCACCTTCCTGCCGCGGAAGATCATCAGGATGTAGTCACACAGGGATTCCGCCAGGTGCATGTCGTGGGTGCTGAGAATAATCGTGACGCCGCGTCGGCGGAGATCCAGAATGGCGGAGCGGATGGCCTCCGCGCTCACTGGGTCAAGACCGCTGAAGGGTTCATCCAGGATGAGCAGTTTCGGTTCGGGGATCACGGTGGCGATGAACTGGACCTTCTGCGTCATGCCCTTGCTGAGGGTCTCGACCTTATCGGAGGCGCGGCTGGCCAGACCCAGTCTCTCCAGCCAGTTCGCGACTTCGGCTTTGACGCCGTGCCCGGAACGCAGCTCGCCGTAGAATTCCAGCAGCGCCTGGACGGTCATTCTCTGGTATAGGCCGCGCTCCTCGGGAAGGTATCCGATGAAGTCCGTGCTGGTCTCCGGCCGGCCGTCTCCGAAAAGACGGATCTCCCCGCGATCGGGATAGAAGATATTCACGATCATGCGCATCGTGGTGGTTTTGCCCGACCCGTTGGGCCCGATGAATCCGTAAATCGAACCCTGGGGCACCGTGAGCGAAAGGCCGTCTACCGCCGTCACACTGCCGAAGGTCTTGGTTACGTGCGAGATCTGCACGGCGTCCATTGGCTGGAATGGTAACAGATCGAAGGTGTATTCTGTTCCAAGGGGCGCCGAATGTTCCGTTTGCTGTGCTGTCTCGCTATCGCGCTCGCGGCTCACGCCGCAACGCGGTTATTCCAAAGCTCGTTCGATAAACCCAGCCACGGCTGGACCGCCCTGAGCGGAACCGCAACGGCCGACGCGAAGATGCTGCACGGCAAGAGCAAGTCGTTGCGCCTGGAGCCGGCGGATTCGGGCAGCGGACCCGTGGTTCGTTCGGCGCCCATCGCGTTGACCATCGGCAAACGATATGAGCTCAGCGGCTGGGTACTCACCGAAGGCCTTGCGGTGAAGGATCTCGACCGTTCCCCGATCGCCGTGGGCGCCGCGATCGCCATGGCTTCTACGCCATGGGACGTCCACTCGGCCTCGGTGGGCGGTACGCAACCGTGGACCCGGCTGTCGTTGAAATTCGTCGCCAGCCGCGCGCAGGACGCGATCCTGCTGACCGCCGGCGCCGGCGGGTCCGTGCGCGGCAAAGCGTGGTTTGAGGGCGTGAGTCTCGACGAAGCATCCTCCGCCGGCGAGTGGCCGGCGCGCGAGGCCGTCGAGACCTTTGGCCCCGCCTATCGCTATCCGTCCGCGGGTTGGATCTACCTTCATATCGAAGGCGCTCCGTACGAACGCGGTTACCAGCACGGCCACCTGATGGCGCGTGAGATTCCCGAATACCTGGATCGCTGCGCCGCCGAACTCGGTTCCAGTCAACAGTGGGAGCAGTATCGTACCACCGCTAATGCGCTTTTTCTGCGCGGCTTCGACCGCGAAATCCTGGAGGAGATGCGCGGCATCGCCGAGGGAGCATCCGACGCCGGCGCTAAGTGGCTCAACCGCCGCATCGACCTCATGGACATCGTAGTGGCCAACGTCACGGTGGAATTGGGCACGCTCGCCTCCGCCGTAGCCACCACCGCTACCGGCCTGGAAGGGCTTAGCTTCGACAAGCCCGCGTACGCCGGCGGCAAACCCGATCGGGTGGTGGAACATTGCAGCGCCTTCGCCGCCACCGGCCCCGCCACGCGCGATGGAAAGATGGTGATCGGCCACATTACGTGGTGGCCCCTGACGCTCGCCGAGCAGACTAACGTGATGCTCGATATCAAGCCCGCCGCCGGCCATCGCATGCTCATCCAGAGCTATCCCGGCGGCATCGAGAGCGGAACCGACTGGTATCAGAACGACGCAGGCGTGGTCCTCACCGAAACCACCATCAACCAGACGCCGTTCAGCGCGCAGGGGACCCCGATTGCCTTCCGCGCCCGCATGGCCATCCAGTACGGCGGCAATATCGACGAAGTCGTGAAGTACTTGGGCGCCCACAACAACGGCCTATACACCAACGAATGGCTGATCGGCGACGCCAAGAACAATGAGATCGCCATGTACGAGCTGGGCACCAATCGAGCCAGGCTGTGGCGCAGTTCGAAGGACGAATGGTTCGGCGGAACACCTGGTTTCTACTGGGGCGACAACAACCCTAAGGACCTCGACATTCGCCTTGAGAACTACCCCGATCCGAAAGGCGGATCGGACTACATCCCTTATGTCCCTTACGTTCGCGATCTCGCCTGGCTGAATCTCTACCAGACGCATCAGGGTCAGATCGACGAGCAGTTCGCATTTCTGGCGTTTCGCACCGCGCCTCTGGTCGCCTCGAGCACCATGGACGCCAAGGTTGCCACCTCGGACATGGCGAACCGCATGATGGTGTGGGCGGAAATCGGAAGGCCCAACCAGCGCGAGTGGACGCCTCCGGGATCGGGTTATGCCAAGAACGATGGCCTGTACCCTTCGGGCTACGCGCTGTTCCGTGCCGCAGAGTCGGAAAGCTTGCGCACCGCCATTCAGGAGAACGAAAAGACCCGTCTCGCCGGCAAGACGGAACCAGATGCAAAACCGCCCGCCAAGGCGGCGTCCCTGAATGACCGGCTATGGAAGGGCTGGGTGCTGCCGGCTTCCGACGCCGACACCTGGTTTGTCGGAGGCGCGGCCGGTTATTACCCGATACTGGAATCGGACGACGTGGAGAAGCGGTTGAGCGCGCAACGCGCCACCTACCGCAGGCTGAAACTCGGTCCCGAGAATGCCATGACCCGGTTCCAACTCGAGCAGGCCAAGGGCGTTTTGTTCCTCGATTCCCTACGGCGCAAGATGGGCGACGACGCCTTCCTGAAGCTGATGACCGAGTACTTCGCGGCCAACACCACGAAGACCGTGACCGCGCAGTCGTTCCTCGACAAAGCGGGCGTGCAATTCGAGTTTGCCGAGCCCCCTGACGGCCCGGCATATCTCACGAGCGACATCTTGAGCCGTCTTGCTTCCGCCGTCATCGTATACGGCACCGTGCGCGAAGCCGGCGCGAACCGCTACGCCGCCGAGCGGATGCAGGCCCGCTTCCTCGACCAGTATGAAAGCCAGGTGCCGATTTACAAGGACCTTGAAGTGTCGGACGATCTGTTGCGCCATCGCGATGTGGTTTTCGTCGGCCGCCCGGAGGCGAACTCAGCGCTCGCCTGCTGGGCCGAAAAAATCGGCCTCCTCTACGACGGCGCGGGCTTCAAGATCAATGGTGACGTCCACGCGTCGGAACGGGAGGCGCTGGTGTATGCCGCGAGTAACCCCCTCGATGCCTTGCACATGGTGCTCACGGTCGCAGGTAACGACGCGCTCCGCACCGTGAAGGCATCGCGTCTCGAAGCGCCGGCCGAGTACGTACTGCTCGACGATGGCAACCCGCCGCGCAACGGCTTCATCGAACCAGGCGCCGCCTCGGCCGAGACTCCAGGCCAGCACCGGTAACGCCGGCGACTGAGCGCCGGTCTGGGACCTGCCCTCGTCGGATTCGTCCTCGAAAGCACCTCTCTTGCACGAGTCATCGGCTGATCGACTCGAATTGCGGAATTCGCTGCAAGTTGTTAGGATCAAAAGCGCGGGCCACCCTAGCTCAGTTGGTAGAGCGGCTGATTCGTAATCAGCAGGTCGCCGGTTCAACCCCGGCGGGTGGCTCCATATTTTCAAATACTTAAACTCACCCTCGATCACGCGCGCGGCAATCGCAAACTCGCCGCCGGGATGTTGGGGATCAGCCTGCGGACGTTGCAGAACCGGGTCGCCACACTGCGCGAAGAGGCGAAGATGACAACTCCCGGCTCGTCATGGTGAGCTCTGCTCAAGCGACGAGCCCGAGCCTTTTGCACCCAGGCACAGTCGCTTGGCACGTCCAGCGCGTTGTCCCAACACACGCGCCTCCGCCACCCGGCATTCGTCGCAGCCGTGCACAGGCCACACCGGGTCACCGTGCTTCAACCTGCACCAAAACTCCGCGTCTCCCCTCGTGCCTTGCAGCCGCTCACTCCCTCATAGACAGGATTACTTAGCTTGGGCACAATTGCCAGCAACCTGTTTGATGCTCGTCACTTTGAACGTGGCGGTCTGCTCAAAAGACTTGGTTCCACTAACTTGCACCATGCTTCCCAGGTACTTGGCGAAAACGTCCTTATCCGAGCCGGCGGATTGCAGGCTGGTGATCTTGCGCATTTGATCGTCAAGCAATACATATTGCCCATCCTGTTCGTCGATGCACCCGGTCAAAGATTGTTGCACCTTGGAAGCGGATTGCTCCATCGTTGGGACGCCATGGCTTGGCTTGCCGGCGGCTTGCGCCACCAGGCAGATGAGAGCCCCCAGCAGTACGACGCGGAACTTCATCTGTGCTCCTTCTTGGCGGGATGCCCCCACCCGCAAGATTACACCTATGTGCCTTCACGTGCTCGTCCGCGATATAGGGCACGTTGGGTTCCGCTACGATCGAGAGGCGGGCAAGCAAAGTCGCCGGGTAACGGCGTGCTGCAGCAGCGAAAACTGCACGTTCGGGGGCAGCATTTGCACTTGGGCGTAATGCGTCTGCTGCCGCCGCGGCTCTGCCGGGCCGAACCATCATGTGGCCAAGCGCGTGCTCAGTGGGTACCTATCGAGCGGCGCCCACAGAAACGCGTTGCGCCTGTGCTCTGAAGCCGCCCGAAGAAAACCATGACGCCCATCGCGCTCCATGAATCAGGGTCAGACCATCGGCCCCGGGCTGCTGTTGTCGTCGCCCATCCGGACGATGAGACGCTCTGGTGCGGCGGCTACATACTGACCCATCCGGAGTTCCTTTGGCGGATCGTAACCTTATGCAGAGCGGCAGATCCGGATCGCGCGCCGAGGTTTGGCCGGGTTTTACGGCGATTGGGGGCGGAGGGTGAGATGGCGGATCTCGACGATGGTCCGGACCAGACGCCGCTGCCCGTCGAGCAAGTTCAGGAGACCACTGCCCGACTGCTGGCGGGAACTCGCTACAACCTGATTTTGACCCACGGCCCGAATGGTGAGTACACACGGCATCGCCGACATGCGGAGTGCTGCCAAACTGTCGTTGAGCTTTGGCGATTGGGCGTTATCGACACAAGACGATTGTGGCTGTTTGCCTATGACGATGGGAACCTTGCGTACTTGCCTCGTGTTCGTGACGATGCCGACCGGCGGGACGTGTTGACAGAGGACGTCTGGCGCGAGAAGCATCGGCTGATTACGGATCTTTACGGGTTTCGGCCCGATAGTTGGGAAGCGCGTACCACTCCGCGAGAAGAAGGGTTCTGGTGCTTCGATTCCGCGTCAGCAGTGGTGAAGCGCGTGGCACCCCAGGAGCAACATCCATGAAAGTACTTGTTCTGACCGAATACCCGCCGTCGGCCGCGGGCCTGGCGACGCAGGGTCAGTTGCTGTGCAGGGGACTGTGCGAAATCGGCGTGGATGTCCACCCAGTGCATTTTGAGTCGCCCCAGGAAAAGGAATGGTACTACCGCTGGTTCCAGCCGGACGTGGTGGTCGGCATAGGGTTCTGGGGCCACATTCCGCACCTGGTCCTCCACCCGCAGCAGTTTGGGATGACGGCAGTCCCATGGCTCGTGGCTGATGGTTATATCGCGGCACACCAAGAGGTGTTGAACGCCCTGCCGCTGATGCTGGTTACCTCCAATTGGGTAAAAGAGACCTACATTCGAGATGGCATCAGGGGCGACAACATCGATGTGCTGCCGGTGGGCTGCGACACGGACCGTTTCGCGCCGCACAGCCGCGATGACCTCAAGGTCCGGGCGATCCGCGAGGCTTTGGGAGTGGCCGACAACCAGATCATGATCCTGACCGTCGGCGGCGACGCGGCGTCCAAGGGCGCTCAGGAGGTCATGCAGGCGCTGGCGCTAATCGATGCCGAGGCGCCCGGCTGGAGATATGTCTGCAAAGTCTGGCCCCAGCCCCGCACGGTGAAGCAGAACGTGATCGACCTCGAACTGGCGGCTCAGTTGGGTATCGACAAGAAGGTCACTTACTCCACCAACGTGGTCTCGCACAACTTCATGCCCTACTTGCTGGCCGCCTGCGATATCTACGCTGCCCCGTCGCGGCTGGAGGGCTTCGGAATGATTCACGTAGAGGCCAGCGCCTGCGCAAAGCCGGTGATCGCGATCCGCGCGATGGCATTTCTCGACACGATGGTCCACGGTGAAACGGCATTCCTGGCGAAAGTGGCTGAGGAAAGGAAGATCGGTGAGGCGGTTTTCGGGGAAGGCCACGGGATCGACGATAGCCACCGTATCGTGTTTCCAAACCCACGAACAGCGGAGTACCGCGCCAGCGTGCCTGACATCGCTAAGTACCTGCTGACACTCATCGAGGACGGTGGTCTGCGGCAGAGGATGGGGGAAGCGGGCCGAAAACACGTGACCGAGTTGTTCGACTATCGCCAGGTAGCTAGGCGTTTCCTGAAGATCATGTCCGACCGATTGGGAATTCAGTAAGGGTGGCCATACTTATGGAAGAGAATTCGCCTGCCTCCATTGAGCGGGCCAAAGAGGCGGCCCTCCGCGTCCTGCTCCACAACGCGCGGGGGCCGTTTCAAGGACTGCCCCGGGCCGCCGGGTGGGGATACCCGGAACCTTACACGCGGGACCTCATGATTTCAGCCCTTGGCTTTCTAGCCACCGGCAACGAGGAACTTGCGGACGCGCTACGACGCACACTGGTGGCGCTGGCAACCAATCAGACGCCGCGCGGCCTGGTCCCATCACTCGCGCACGATCCGGCTGACCGTGGCTCCAGCGATACGACGCCGTTGTTCCTCTTTGGCCTGGCTTTGTACAGGAAGTCGGCTAACGAGCCGGAGTTCCTCGATGGGGCAGCTCAGAACGCCCTGAAGTGGATGCAATACCAGAGTCCCGACGACATGGTGATGGTCTCGCAACTACCGACCAGCGACTGGCGTGACGAGCAGTGGGTGATGGGTTTTGGGCTGTACGTGAACACGCTAGTTTACGCATATCTGCTTCTTTATGGCGAGCACGAGTCCGCCGGTCGGCTGCGCGGGTTGATGAATCGTCTGGAGGTCCTTGGCGAGGCGAAGAACCCCCATGAGCATGAGGGTCTGGTAGTGCCATCCAAGCCTTATTACGCCCTCTACTCCTACAAACTCTTTAACAGCGACCGTTTCGACCTGCTGGGCAACAGCCTGGCGATCCTGACTGGCATTGCTTCACCCGATCGGGCACGAAAACTGGTGGATTGGATTGAAGCGGAGTGCGACTCCATGAGAGACCGTGGAGAGTTGGCTGTGGATCTGCCGCCTTGTTTGTTCCCGTATATACTGCGCCGCGACCCCGACTGGCGGCCACGATACGAGCAGTACAACCGGCCCGGCGACTATCACAACGGGGGTGTCTGGCCGTTTGTCTGCGGCTTCTATGTCGCGGCATGCGTAGCGGCGGGGCGGATGGAACTGGCGAGACGGAATCTGTTGGCGCTCACCGAGCTGGTCAAGCCGTGGCACGAAAACGAAGCGGAGTGGGGTTTCAACGAGTGGATTAAGGCGCAGACCGGTCAACCCAGCGGGCGGGATTGGCAAACCTGGTCGGCCGCGATGTACCTCTATGCCGCCGAGTGTGTGCAGCAGCAGGCCACCCCGTTTTTTGACGAGATGCGCGCAGGCGATCGCTGGGCGACGGCGTAGCCGGTCCCCTGGGGACGCTGGCCGGTCCGCGCCGGCGCGCCCGCAATCTGTGGATCCTACGAGGCCGGCTTAAGCGTGAGCTGTGACTACCGAGTGAGCAGCCTCTTCATCTTTGGCGGCAATACCTGCACCCACAATGTGTTCGGATACAAACCAGACCTGTAGCTCGTTCCTACGAAGAACGTCGCTCACCAGTAAGTCATTGGTTCCATCGTCGGCCGTTCGCCGCTGGGGTCCGCGCCGCTTCGTGGGTTTCCTCGGTGATGAGTTCGTGCGCCTGCAACAAACGGAACACCTGCATGGTTACGTCTTCACCGCTCCACGGCAGGCGTTCAATCCGCGTTGTTTCGGCAACATCGGGCCATGGCGATCGCAACTCCGCCGAGCTTCTGAACGCGTTCGGCCAATGCGTCAACAAGCTCAGCCTGTTCGTCACAGTGCTTGTCGAAGAGAAGACGGAGTTGGTAGAACGTGGTACCGGAGACTTGCCAATGGTGCTTACCCGGGCCGGCCGGCGCGCATCCGCGTGAGCGGAGCCATCACCAGGCGGTTTGGCGCCTCTTGGATTCGACGAACTGCAATATGTCGTAGCGCTTTAGTTTCCGGTCGGGGAAAAAGCTGTCAATCGCGTCCTGCTCGTCGTGAAATATCTCGAGTACGGTCTCCAGTTTTGCTTCGGTCAGCAATTCGATATGCGACGGTCTCAGGTTGAAGAGTGCCAGGTTTCCACCCGTTTTTCGCAGTTTCGCTAGAGCAAAGAGCAGAGTCCCAAGGCCGGTAGTGTCAAGTTTGTGCAGATGGCCGAGGTTCAATACCAGGCGAGTCTTTCCAGCCTGGACCAGCCGGTCCAACTCACTTCGAAACTCCAGGTCCTCCTTACCGAACGTGAGATGTCCATTCAACCCCAGAATGCCGATTCCTTCGCGTTCTCCGATTGTGATTTCCAGCGACATGTGTGTATGGCTTGCGGATGGCGAAACCGTCCGGCTTACCGGGGGGTGTTTCTGTCGCCGCTCGATCGCGAGCGGTGCTACTCCAGGACCACTTGATGCCAGGATTTGTCGGGATTGAAACGCGTCGTCTGTCGGGCTTGCACGGCCGTTCCGGCCCCCAGATCTTTTTCGTAAACCACTCCATCGTGATTGATGATAAAAGTCCCGACTCCGGACACGCCATATTCTGCGGGCCAAGCGATTAGAGCGAAGCCGCCAATCATCTTACCGTTCACTACATAGTCGAAAGCGCCTCCGGCAGCGTCCGGCCCCTGAGATTTCAGCGCCAGGTAGTAGTATCCGTGATATGGTTCTGCCTTCTTACCTGTTGTGGACGGACTCGCGATTGCGGCCTCGGCGAAGGGTTGCGAAACGAGACTATCGGAAGCACCGCCCAGATACAGCCCATCCTGCTTGCCCGATGTAGCTGTGATTTTCTGCGCATACTTCAGGACGTGGTCGCCGTCGTGCTCCGCCGCGGCGTATTCCATCTGCGCTTCTGCGTAGCCGCGGCAAACCTCCATGGCATTCAATTCGTTTCTGCCAATTCTGCGTGCGAGAATCTCCAGACGCCCGCTGGCCGAATCGAGTTGCCATCTGCCGTTGCTGAGAACGACTGGAACCGGAAACGGCCACTGCCGAGCCCCCACCGTAAATTCCACCCTGCCGGGCGTCAAGGGGTCGGCATCAATCTGAAGCTTCTCATGAGCGGACCGCGCAAACTCGGCGCGAAGATCCTTGTCTTCCGCCGGATCGCCGGATTCGACAATGTCCTTGCCATCGGGTCCGAAAAGCTGGAGGAGGGCCGCCGCGTCATTGTGCTCTGCTGCATCGATGGTCGCTTGAATGGCTTCCTGCGGCGTCGCAAATGTCCGCTGGGCGTCTTTTGGTGCGGCCTGTAGTAGAGCTGTCCCAACCACCAGGCCAACGGCCACGAGTTGCGTGAGCCGCCGTGGGCTATCTTTCGAGTCAATCAAATTGGTTTTCCGCATGATTCGCTCCTATCGATGTCCACCACCGCCGCCGCCACCACGCATGCCGCCGCCACCACCACCACGCATACCGCCGCCACCACCTCCCCCGCGTGAGAAGCCTCCGCCGCGGCTCCGCGCAGGCCCCATGCTGGAATATCCATGGTCGCTATGCGTCCGTGCCGCTTTGCCCTCCCGAACGCCGCCGAAAGCGCTACGGTTCTGGGCGGCTTTGCCCGACGAAATCTGCCGATTGCCCATCCGCTCGCCTCCGGACTGAGTGGCGCCTCGGGCTTGCGGTTGTCCGGCCGATCCGCGAGTCTGCAAATTCTGGCGCACGTTGCCGCGATAGCGGTTGGCCAGGGCGGCGTTCGAATACGGCACGCCGCCGCGATGCGATGCATCGTGGGCCCATGCGCTTCTTCCACTCAGGCTGGCGCTGCCTCTGGAGTTGAAATTGTAGCGATGAATGAAGCTGTTATTGACAAAGATGCTGTGGCCGCCCCAGCCGAGCCCCCAACCCCATCCGCCCCATCCACCCCATCCGCCGCCAAAATACAATCCCATCGGTATGCCCATGCCAAAGCCGAAGTAGCCGTTGGGGTAATACCAACTTGCGTATGGATAGTACAGAGGAGGCCCCCAGATAAAAGCGGGGTCGTAGTATGGCAGGTACATCATTTGCGAATTGGCGGGCTGGATCACGATGACGGGTTGCCCGGAGTCGTTCGTGGTGCTCACGGTTTGCTGGCTCGTCGACGACAATTTCCCTGCCTGCTGCGCCTTCAACCGCATTCGCTGTACGGCGTCCATCACATCGCCTTGCTGACTCAGAAAGGCGTTGCCAAGATTTGTCGTCCACGTGATGTCCTGATTCAATCGTTTGACGAGGTCCGGAAAGACCACCAAGGCCTGTATGCTCGGATCCCAGTTTTGCTGTTGCGCCGCCTGCGTCAAAGCAGCGCCCGTGAAGCCCGGGTTTCGTTGAAGCCACTGCGAGGCTTGTACGAGTTCGAGCGGGTAGGTAGACGCCACCAGGATCTGGCTTACCAGCGGATCCGGATAGAGTGCAATCGGCGCTACCAAATCGTCGAGTTGATTAGGCGACAGTGCCTGACCGGGAGGAGGGAGTTGCGGAGGCTGTTGGGCACTCAGCAGTGCGCCCCCCGGTGCAAGCAGCAGCGTGGCACAGAAAACCGCCCGCATTGGGAAAGACGATAGATAAAGGCGCTTCATGGATTCCGATCCTCTCTACGTGTGTTCACTTCTGAAGGCCATCCGGGCGGCCATTTTCGTAATGTGATCCGTGGTTATAGCGAGTAAGCACTTAAGGACCTTCGAGCTGTCCAGATTTGTTGTGGGCTTCCTTGGCGAGCTTGTAAGCTTGATCCGAGTACTCCAGCGCACGTTCCGAATGCCAGATTGCCGCTGTGTAATCGCCTTTTTCGTTGTGTTCGGCAGCAGTACGATGGGCCTTTGCCGCAAGATCGTGCTGCTCTGCTGCTTTCCGGTGTGCCTCGTGCATGCGGTTTCCTCCTGGGGAAGCGCCGGCAACTCTCCTCTTATATGCACGAAACCGACCAATCTTCTTTCGGGATCGGAGAATTCTCCCTGGCATGGCCCTGGATGGCCGAAATCTTGACGAGCGCGCAATCCGATGGGCGATTCCAGGCGACAAAGCTCGCATCACGCCGGCCTCTTCCCTCGCCATTAGCGGCTCGGATTCTTGCATGCAGCTTTGACATGCGCTTCCCAGTGCGGAGTTTGCACTCGCCGTGGCAGATTCTGCATCCATGAGCCAGCGGCACGACGGAGTCTTTCTCGCCCAGAGGTTGGTGCTGCGCGTGCACTGATTGCTGTGCCGCGATTTCGACTGTGCGTTGAGCACGCTGAGCGAACGCAACGAAGTGGACGCGACCTGATCGTGCGCATTCCAGGGCCCGTCCTTGAGTCGGCGCACTGGTGTGTGGATCGCTGGTAGCGAAAATGCAGTTAACAACTGCCCGGGAGGGCGAAGATAATGTTAACGAATGCAACGAATTTGAAAGGTCTAGTGATCCGAGCGACCGATGGCGAACTTGGAACGGTAGAGCAGTTCTATTTCGACGACGAGACTTGGGCCATCCGCTACCTCATAGTAGATACCGGCGGCTGGCTTGGCGGCCGGCGAGTGCTGATCTCGCCATTTTCCGTAATCCACTCCGACTTGGTGGCCGGGCGGCTGGATGTGGCGTTGACGAAGAAGCAGGTGGAGCATAGTCCTGACACCGACATGCACAAGCCCGTCTCCCGGCAGCACGAGGCCGCCTACCTCGGCTATTACGGGTATCCCTATTATTGGGGTGGTCCGTATCTGTGGGGCACAGCATACTACCCCACGGGTGTGGCTGTTTCAGCAACTCCTTCCGCGGAAACGCTGGCGGACCGGATCCGGCGAGAGTCGACGGATTCGCATCTGCGCAGCAGTGAGGCCGTCACTGGTTACAGCATTGAGGCGGCCGACGGTGAGATCGGCCATGTGGATGGGTTCGTCGTGGACGATGAAGCCTGGGCGATCCGCTACATCGAGGTGGCAACGAGGAATTGGTGGCCGGGCAAAAAGGTGCTGGTTTCACCCGCGTGGATTGAGCGGGTGAGCTGGCCGGATTCTAAAGTCTTTGTAGGCCTCTCCCGGGAAGTCATCAAGAACGGCCCGGAGTACGTCGAGTCCGCGCCGATCACCCGAGAGTATGAAAACCGCCTCTACCTTCACTACGGCCGGCCGCCATATTGGCTTCACGAAACCGAACACAAGCCTTTGTATTCCCTGAGCGGTGTTTAAGTTCAGGCATGGGCGTCCGGTAAGGCGGACGCCCATGTTCTCGCTTTCTGCCATCGCTCGACAACAGGGTCCGTGCTTTGAGCTTAGACGAGTTCGAGACGGACAGGCAGTGAACAACCGCATCACATTGCGTAAGGTCTCTCACGAGGGCTGTTGAAGGATTCTACGCGATTTGGGTCCATAATGCACTCAGAGAAAGGAATGACCGTGGTGGACCAATCCTTGATGAAGACGACGATCCTGCTCTTGGTCTCCGATCCGGTTGTACGTTCGATTCTTAAGGAGACATTGGAATGCGCAGGATACATCGTCCTGGCCGCCGGCGACCTTGGGACGGCGGTAGACCGGTTGAAGGAGTGCACGCCCGATCTGTTGATAACCCGCACCTATGTTGAGAGTTTGCCGGGACACGAGGCAGCCATGTATCTGCGTACGAAGTGCTTGGAAATGAAAGTTCTTATGCTCGGCGGTCTTCTTGATGACGAGCGGCTTCAATATCGAGCAGCGGAGCAAGGATTTGAGGTATTCCCAAAGCCATATACCGCGGCTGTGTTGCTCCAGGAAGTGAAGGCCGTCTTAAGTAGGCCGCGCAGATGAACAGGAGGAGCCGGCGCGATTGAAGGGAATACTAAGTCCGACTTCATTTCCTTTCAAGAAAAAGGGCCGGTCCCGCCGGAGGAGGTCGGGGCCGGCCTTTTCCTGCATGGGTGATAACCGGTCAGACAGCTAGATACATCGTGCTGCCCTGCCGGTTCACGAGCAGGAGAGTGGCGTCTTTCGCGTTACGCATGGCAGACTCGAAATCTGAGGTGTTCCGCACCGGCTGGTGGTTTACTTCCTGAATTACGTCGCCACGCCGCAAGCCGGAATCGGCAGCTTTACTGCCCGGGTCCACGTTGGTCACCACAACTCCGGCAGCGGTAGCCGGCAGTCCTAGCCCCTGGGCCGTCCGGGCTGTGACGTTCTCTACCGTCGCCCCTTGCAGGGCATCTTCGCTGCCGGACTCCGGCTGTTCGTTCTTGGCGGTTTCCGTGGGCATTTCCGCCAGAGTCAGGGGGAGGGTTTTCGCCGCACCGTCGCGGAACACCTTCACGTTTACCATGGTTCCGGGAGCCATCAGCGAAACGTGCATGCGCAGTTCGGCGCTATTGTTTACCGGCTTGCCGTCGATGTCCAGGATGATGTCACCCTTTTCCAAGCCAGCCTTTTGGGCTGGGCTGTTGGGGTTCACATCGCCGACCAGCGCGCCGCGTACTTCCGTTTCATGGAAGGCCTGGGCGATGGCGGGCGTTACTTCCTGAGCCATCACGCCCAGGTACGCGCGGGTCACCTTGCCGTTTCCGATGATCTGGTCCATAACATTTCGCGCCACACTAACGGGTACGGCAAAACCGATGCCCTGGTTTCCTTCCGATCCATTGGCCAGGATGGCGGTGTTGATGCCGATCAGGTCGCCGCGGTCATTCACCAGTGCGCCGCCCGAGTTGCCGGGGTTGATCGACGCGTCGGTCTGAATGAAGTCTTCGTAGTCTTCGATGCCCAGATTCGCGCGGCCGGTAGCGCTGACAATGCCCATGGTGACAGTTTTGCCGACCCCAAAGGGATTGCCGACGGCCAGCACGTAGTCGCCTACCTGAACTTTATCGGAATCGCCAATGGTGATCGGATCCAGGGAGCCGGCGTCCACCTTGAGTACGGCTATGTCGGTCTTCGGATCGGTACCCACCACGCGAGCTTTGTATTCGTGCTTGTCGGCCATGATCACGGTCACCGTGGTAGCGTGATCTACCACGTGGTTGTTAGTCAGGATGTAGCCGTTCGAGCTAACGATCACGCCCGAGCCCAGTCCTTCTTCCTTCTGTTGTCGAGGCCTGCGGAACTGCCGGCCACCGTCGCCCGGGTCATCGCCAAAGAACTGGCGGAACATCGGAGGGATTCCGTCGTCCCCACCCTGCGAGCCGGTCTTCACCATACGAGACGAAGTAATGGTTACGACCGAGGGCAATACCTTCTTCACCACCGGAGCGAAACTGTTGCGGCTTGCCGGCTCGTCCGCACTCGCGAACTTAAACGTGGCTGGTGCGTTTAACAGACGATCCGCACCCGCTACCGCAAAGCCTCCCAATCCGAGCGCCAGTATCACGGCTGCGGCTGCTATCTTCGGTCGCCCCCAAATCCGTTGCATCTTCATGTAGCCTCCAAAATGTTTCGTGGGATCGCCACCGAGGTTCCATGCGTCGAGTGGCTCCATATATAGAGATGGAGCGAGGGAGGGGCCCGGTTGTGCTGGGAAGTCGGTATATGTTGTACCGGAGACTTGGTATGTCCCGACGCGGCTAAGAGATGATGCCCTTGCGAACAGCGTACAGGATAACTTCCGGGACGCTGCGTAAGTTCAATTTTTGCATGAGCCTGGCGCGGTGCGTCTCGACTGTGTAGACGCTCAGGTTGAGCAGATTGGCGATCTCCTTACTGGATTTGCCCTCAGCCACCAGTTGCAGGATTTCGCGCTCGCGGGGCGTGAGGAGTTCGTAGGAATCTTCGCCGCCGGTGCGCTGCAGCCTGCGCATGTAGTCCTCGAGGAGTACCTGGCCGACTGCGGGACTGAAAAACGACTTCCCCGCGGTCGCGGCGCGGATGGCGCGCGCCAGGTCGGCCTCGGCGGAGTCCTTGAGCAGGTAGGCCTTGGCTCCCGCTTTCAATGCCCGGAGCACGTAGCCTTCGTCGGAGTGCATACTGAGCATGACAACTTGCGTATCCGGCAGCGCAGCCCGAATCTGGCGGGATGCCTCGATGCCATTCAAGCTCGGCATGCCGATATCCATCACCACTACGTCCGGGTTCAGCTTCCCGGCCATGGCCACAGCTTCACGGCCATCGCTGGCTTCTCCGACAACCGTGAGGTCGGGTTCGGCATCCACCACCATGCGCAGGCCCGCGCGAATCAGGGTGTGGTCGTCGGCAAGCAGGACGCTGGTCTTCTTCACGCGTTACCCCCGCCGGGGATGGGAAGGTCCGCCACGACGGTTGCGCCCTTTCCCGGCTGAGATTCCACCCGCAATGTTCCGCCCAGCCGTTTCACCCGTTCCTCCATTCCCAATATTCCCATTCCGCGCGAACGGTCCGGATCGAAGCCGCGGCCGTCATCGGTCACCCGCACCACGATGGATTTCGCCAACTGCTCCACCACAACTTTCGCATTCCTGGCGCCGGAGTGGCGCACCGCGTTGTTCAGGGCTTCCTGGACGAGTCGGTAGATGTAGATCTTGTATTCATCGGGCAGGTCTTCGGGGACGCTCTCCGATTCCACGGATACTTCGATCTCGCTACGCCGAGATACTTCCCTCCCTTGCCATTCCAGAGCCGCCGCCAACCCGAGGTCGTCCAGCATGGAAGGCCGGAGCAGGAGCGCGATGTTTCTGACAGTTTGGACGGTCCGCTCGGCCACCGACTTCAGGTTATCCAGTTGTGTCTTCACTTCGGGGTGGTCGCCAGAGAGCGTGGTCGAGAGCCGGCCGATATCCACCAGAAGGGCTCCCAGCGATTGTCCGACTTCGTCATGCAACTCGCGAGAGATGGCGCGCCGTTCGGTCTCCTGTGCGTCCACGAGGCGCGCCGAGAGTTGCTGCAGCGCGTGCCGGCTTCGCGCAAGTTCGACGTAGCGGGCACGGGTCTGCCGATCGAGCCTCACGATATACGCCATGCTACCCAGCACGAGCAACAGACCGCTTCCGAATCCGATGGCGAGCACTCGGGACAGACTTCCCTGTAGATTCGTAAACTGAATCACGAGCCCGCGATCGGCACGTTGGAGTCGCTTTGAGTTCCACACCTGGAGTCTCCCGGACCAGTCCAGGATCTGCTTCTGGACGGACACGAGGTGCTCTGCAAGCATGCTTTCCGCCCGGCGCCTGCGTTCCGCGGGCCTCGCCGCGAGAATCGTGATATAAAAAGTCCGCTGTTGTGAGAAGACTCCCCGCATGCCGTTCAGCAACGCGTCTTCCTCAGAGTCCCGAACGCTGGGGTAGCGGTCGAAATCGGCGTCGATTTCCAGGGTGAGTCGATCCAGGTGGCGGCGAGCTTCGGCGTCCCGGTCGGCGGCGGTCTGTGCGACGAATTGCTGCACGGCCTGGTCGTAGCCCTGTATGGAGAGCCAAAGTCCGGATAGCGCGCGCGTCCGCTCCGCCAACGCGCGAGTGGCCGCCAGTTCTTGAGTGTGCATTTCCGAGAGAAAGCGGACAGCCAGGACCCGGGACACAAGCAAAAGTGCCAGCAGCAATACGGAAACGCAGAGAAACAACCAGCGCAACTTGCTGGAGGGCGGTGTGGGTTCCCGCCATGCGCCCGTGTCCGCGGTCTCACTCAATTTCGCCATAAGGTCTGAATGGGGGAAACAACCTCATTATCGCTCCGAGGCTTACGTCGACTCAACCCTTTGGCATTTTGGATAGCCTGATATCCGACCACCAATGCCACGACAGCGATGATGACAGCCAATAGACAGAGCGACACCTGGAAGCGGTGTGCGTGCTGAACCCTGCTGTCGGAAACCGCCACATTCCTTTTAGCATATTCTCCGAATGAAAGCTGAATCCTGTCCGAACAGGATTGGAACCCCGGCACGAAAGTGATATCCATAAGAAGGAACGAGAGCCGCACTTACGTGGAAGCCGAAGATGTGAAAACGTCGCGCCTCGTCGACTTTTGTCCAGGTCGGAGCGTCTGAAGAATAGTGGTCCGGATCCTAGGGGTGAGTTTACTTGCGACCGCGCTAGCCGCCGCCACTGTGCCGCCCGGCTGCACGGGAAGCACTACTCTGGGAACGTTCGAGATCTCGGTGCGCCCTTTCTCGCAAGGCTCGGCGCTGCCGTTGAAATCAGTGGCTGCCATCCCGGCGGGGTCACGCCTGATTTGGAATCCTGTTCACCTGACGCCGCAGGCTTCCAGAACCGGTGAGGTCGCAGCCGTTATAGTGTCGGCCTCGAATCTGATCACACTGGAACCGCGGAAGGCGGGAAGACGCACGGAATGGCAACTGCTCGAACGTCCGCAAGTCATCGCCCTCATCTTCGGACCCCAGGGGCTGAGTGAGGGCAAGATTCAATCGCTGGTGACTCGCAATCGCGACCTGATGAGGCAACTGGCGGACTATGCCGAGCAAAGTTCCGAAGTCGAATCCCTGGTGCAGGAACTCGCAGATGCACAGCAATCGGGCGGAAGTGCCGATGCCGTGCTCAAGGGATTCTCCTCTCAGTATGGCGTCAACCCACAGAAGCTGAACACGCAAGCGTTCTCCAACCAACAGGCGACGCTGCTGCTGAAGGCGTTGCTCCCGGCCTCAACTGCCTACGACCCGCTTGCCAACCAAAGCGCTCAGGTTCATCAATCGGGCGGCCTTGCGGCCTCAGTAGCGGGGATGTTCTTCGGCAACGCGGTGGGACTGGCCGCGGGCGGCGCTACCCTGCTCCAGAACCTCAAGACCGCATTGTTCCCCGATACCGAATTTCGCTCGGCGTTCGCTCAGGCCGTCGCCAAAGACGGTATGGCCTTCTGCACCAAGAACTCCGCGCCAAAGTCCAAGACCCGTATTGCTTATCTGTGGGCATATCGCGTACCAGAAGTGAAAAAGCCGGTGGTGTCTGTAGCCGGCGCTCCGCACCTGCCGCTCGGGTCGAAGTCGACGCTCGCTTTGAAGTTCGGCGGGGGATCTACGGCAAAGGAGCTGGAGCGCGCTCGTGACTGGCAGTTGACGCCGGTCGCGGGCGGCCATTCCATTCCCGTCGATGTCAAACCCACTACCGCAGGCTCCCTGGAAATCGATCTTTCCAAGGTGAACCTATCTGCTGGTGACTATGAACTGGCTGCCACATGGGACTGGGAACGGCTACCGATTGCAGGAACGCTGCATTTGCACACCTGTGAGGATTTATCCCATGTCGCCCTCGCGCGAGGTGAAGGTGACAAACTTGTCGAGGGGACCGGGAATGTCGCTGTGCAATTGTCCGGAGCCGATTTCGAGTTCCTCGAAAAGGTCATGCTTGAATCCGCAACTCGGGATGCCAAGCCCGCCGAAGTTGGCTTCACTTTGCCCTTGGGCAAGCGCGCCGGCCCGCAGAATTCGGTGACGGTGAATATCGACACTGCGAAGGCGGGTTCCTATCGTTTGGTGCTGACGCAATCCGACGGGGTCGCACATAAAGTCCCGGTAACCATCTTGCCGCCGAATCCGAAACTCTCCAATCTCCCGATTCGTCTCAACATAGGGGAAACGCGCGAGGCCATTCGCCTTCAGGGAAGCGGCATGGACCGAATCGAAGGGGCCTCCTCGGATGCGGGTGACATAACGGGAGCGCCCGATGCGCACAACTGGTCCGGCGAGATTCGCCTGAAAGCCGAGCTGATCAAAGGCCAGAGCGTTCCGCTACTTCTGAAAGTCAAAGGCCTTGAGAATCCCTTGATTGTGCCGGGCGCGATCGAAATCGTGGGGCCGCGGCCCAGAATTTTATCTGTGCGGAAGTCGCTGGCGGACGACTTCGGGATTGAGTTGGGCGCGGATGAGCTGCCGGCCGGCGCTGCAGCGGGGTTGGCGCTGAGCGTGAGTCACGTGCCGGACACCACTCGGCTCGGACTGGAATTGAGTTGTGAAACCGGAGAGTCGCGTCAGCCGCTCAGGCTTTCCCCAGGAGAACCCGCCGGGGGCGCGAGTTTGACCCTAGCCGGACCGGGCACGCTGTATCTTTCCGTAGACCCCGGCGCCGTTGGCTATGCCGGGTGCCGTTTGGCAGCTACCGTGATTCTGGATCCGGAAGGGCGCTCCGATCCGTTGGTGCTCGGCCGCGTCATTCGCGTTCCGCGTCTCGAAAAGTTCACACTCACTACCGAGAAGATTGCTGATTCCGCTTATTCCGGCATCCTGGAGGGCCGCGACCTCGACGTGATCGAAAAGGCCGGGTGGGATGCCCAGCATGGCGTACCGATTGAATCGATTCCGACACCGCTTCCCGATGACTCTTCTCGCCAGAAACTCTTTATTGTGCTGCCTTGGCCTGCGCCTGGGCCCCACGCGCCTTTGTATGTCTGGCTTCGGGGAGAGACTCAGGGGCGCAAGACGGCCGTTGCTTATTGAAGCGCCCGCGACCATGGTTCGTTGGGACCGTAGGTTAGAGACCACACCTGTCCAAGACGATTTCGTAAGACTTGACGGAAATCCTGCTAGGTTCAGATCTGGGTTTGCCTAGAACCGATCTCAACCGAGAGGATTTCCGCCATGAATCGAGTATGCAGCATTTTTG